>Ga0222718_10000069_pt1 | contig 102906 bp, 74 predicted proteins | sample C33_27DmetaG_FD_165045 | JGI IMG/M metagenome (GOLD analysis project Ga0222718, IMG submission 165045) | Estuarine water microbial communities from San Francisco Bay, California, United States - C33_27D | ecosystem: Environmental > Aquatic > Marine > Unclassified | place: USA: California...
CAAAGAGAAATTTTGAAATGATTTGTTTGTACTTCTCGGGTTGGGCCGATGAAGATGAACTGTTGGAATCACTCGGTCAACGACCTCCATAAATGGTGCAAACAAAGTGCCGAACATCATTGGGGAGGCCCCTGCCCTACTTTTCTACGCGGGACGTGCGCCCGTAGTCTCAGCTTATTCTTCTTCGACGATGGGGACATCCCACTCGTTACCCATCGAGTCTTCCTCTTCTTCGCCCACATCCAGAAACGTGGCACAACGAATGCATTCCTGGACGGTCCCGGCCAGTGATGCAGAAAATGAAGAGATCTGATCGCATTCGTCGCACACGACTTCAATTTGCTCCACATCATTGGCCCACTTCAACGCCTTCTTTGATTCTCGCAGTTCCTCATACCTTTCCAGCAAACTTGACACAAACTCCGTATCGGCACGACTGATCCAGACTTGTGGTTTGTGGAGAGCGGGAATCATTCCCCCAATCGAGAGGCCGACATCCGTATTGTCTTCGACGCACACGGCGTTAATACCCGCCCGCTCCAATAATTGTTGCAGGAATACGGCTTCAGAGTTCGATTCCGCAGTGAAGATGGCAATGGGATCATCGAGGTTCATAATGTTTTCACAGGATTCAAAATAGAGGTCAAGTTTCCAAAATGGATGGAGATAGAATAATCCTCTCGCAGCCAGAGTCCAAGAAAATAAAGTCATTCAATCTCTGGGAGCTCACCGCGTTCGTTCCCAGTCACACCGCAAATTCTCTGCGTTCTCCGCGAACTCCGCGGTTGAAACACATTTCCTCGGCGATCATGCATTCGAGTGATTCGTTCGATTCGTGATTTTTTCGACCTCTAGTGCTGACGCACCCCGTTTGACGAGCAAACCAGACGACCTATTTCGAACCGTTTTTTTGTAATCCTCTGCGCCGCTGCGTGAGTGTTTTTCACACTGGCGGACAAGCCGACCAGTGCCACCCAAGAAGAGAATGATCGCTTTGCGTTTCTTTGTCTCATCGCGGCTTTGCGTCGAAAATAAGATCTCGCAAAGTCATCTTGCAATTTCATTCGTACCAGAGTTAGCGTTCGTGGTTCGTTGATTATTTTGAGCCGCCGGCAAGCCGGCAGGGGAATGCGAAGATAATTCAGAGTCCCCTGCGTGCTGGCGCACGCGGCTCAAGACAGTCGAAATCGATCTTTGGCAATTTGAACGTCGTCAAAACATAAACATAGCCCTACTGCGCAAGCAGTTGGGGCAGGTTCAAGTGTCATTGCGTGTCGCAAGTGATTTGTACGAGCCCGCAGTGCTCGCGCACTACGGCTAAGTCTCTTGTGTCGCCACCTCGTTTGACGAGCAAACGGGGCTACCCGATGTGAATTGCTTGGGTGGCTGTGGATGACCGACAGGTCACCCACAGAACCAGGGATTTGGGGGCTCACTACGTTCGTCCCCAACCACACCTGTGATTCAGCCAGCAGCGTGTTCAACAATGACGACCGCTGCAACGTGAGAAAGAGAGAGATCTCGCGTGACGTGGAAAATGCGCACCCACAAAAAACCACACGTCTTCACAAAATGAAGATCGACACAAGATGCACGGTGCCAACAACTTGCTCAAGAGTATGGAAGATTCGGAATCAAGATTCGGTCAAGGTGTGTCCCCGAATCTCTAAATCTTGACATCTTGAAATGGCGGTTGAGTGTTCGGAAACAGAATCGGAGAACAAACCTTGGATTCCAATCGCACACTAAGTGCTCGTATCTCCGGGATGATTATTATCACCTTACCCGGCAATGTTTCGTCCATCCGTTTTTCGCGCTCGTCGCAGTCGGCGTGCTTCCTGATACAACGCTCGTTTTTCGGTAGCGATCATCAGCTTCACGTCGGCGACCGTGTAGTCCATTTGATTCGCAAAGTCGACTACTAACTGTTTTTCCTGGCGGCTGAACCGACCGTCCGTTAAACAGACATGAATGATTTGTCGCAAGCACTCACGAGCCTCTTGGGGATTTTCAGGAACGGGTAAATCGATATCGGTTTGTTGAGCTGTTTCAATCACACGGTCGAGGTCACCATCGGTGAGACGACTATGAGCAGCCAGCTTTTTGAGTGCGGCTCGTTCTTTCTCATCAACATGACCATCACTGGTCGCGACGCGAGCCAGAACCGCCAGCATGAGTGATGGGTCGAGCGAAGTTTCGGATTGGGGTGTTGTCAATTCAATCTCGGGCACATGATCGACCTGGCGATACGCCATCTGATGACTGAAGCGTTCGATGTTCGTCAGCACCCAATCATGTTTGCCGTCAGTCAATGCCGTGTCGCAGAACGAACAGTTGTCTTCCTTCGTGACGGCAATCGGCGCACCGCAATTTGAACAAGACGACGACGCGAACGTCCTCTCGGGGCTACTGACAACTCCCTTTCTACGGGACAACACGTAAACATGCGAGTAAATGGCTTGCGGCTTGATGGTGCGGTAACGTCCTGAAGGTTCTCCTTCACATAATTTCCCCGACCAACGAACTAGCACTCGAACTTCGTCATCACGTTGATCAGACGATGATTGTACGCTGAGCGTTTCGACTTTCCCGACTGCCGGATCTTTCCAGAATTGGTTCGCGTCGAGAGCGGCCATTTGCGGAATTCCGTTGATGTCACTGGAGAGAATCGGTTCCGCATATCCGGTGTTCTGGAAGAAGTGAGCCGCGTTAAGACGATAAAACATCACCGAGGTTCGGTCTTCGACATGCTGGACACTGAAGGCCGGGTCGGATTGTTGGAGTGATTCCAATCCTGCAACTTTGTGACTCGGATCAGGTAGACTCCACTCACTGACCTGAGTGATCTCGGCCAAGACCCAATCATGTTCTCCCGAGTTCACGACGGAACCGCAAGACTGACATTCGGCACGGTCCTGAATTTTCAATGGTGCGGCACAACTGGGACAGTTCCCTTCCATACTTCCCCCGCGAGAAAGTGTCTGCGCTCCGCTGCGACGATGAAACGACCAGACTTCGGTAAACTCTTCGGAGGATCCATGACCGCGCACTTTACGATCTGTTTTCAAGCTGAGGTCATAGTCGACCGCTTTGGCACGTATCGAAACATGAATGGTGTCGAAGAGGTTGTCGGAATAGATGGCGACCGTTTCCGCCTCCACGACCTGCAAGTCTTCCATGACATTTCGAAAGCCTTCGGCTTTCTGCATTTCGATTTGTAATGAGAAGCGTTCGTTGATGCCGTCACTGATAAAAGGGCGGACGGGAGACATCTCCTGATGACTCCAAGCATCTTGGATCTTCACGAACGCTTGTGAAATACGATCCAGGAAGGCTTGTTCTTCAAACTCATGATCTTTGTTCTGTAAGTCGAACAGGGCCATTTTTTTGATATGTTCACGTTGCTTGCGAGCTTCTCGGTGAATTACCTGAGACTGATATCCTTCCTTCGTCTGGTTTCCTCCCCAGAACAGACCGACCAGAATCAAGATCGTTAATGGAATGCCGATGACGGGATAATGAATGCACAATCTGATGAGCAGATAAATCAGAAAGCCAGCACCGTCTCCTCCTCCACCACCACCGCCTCCACTTCCTCCGCCGCCACCAAATCCTCCACCGCCGCCCGCACGAGCCCACGCCACCATCGGCAACATGACGATGGAAAACGCCAGTAGCCAAAGGCAGACTTTGGAGTATCGTGAAAGATAACGTCGTGCAGACATATCGTTTCCTGAGAGGGGCTGGCTGCGAAAAAATCGGTAGAATGTATTACGTGGAAAAGAGCAATTCGGATCTCGATAAAATCAATGCTCTTTGTCGATCAAGTCAATCGCGGCTTCTGCCAGACGAGTGCCAAAGATGACATATCCTTCCCCGGAATAATGTAAATCGTTCTTGATCGCCTTCCCTTTTCGATTCTTGCCATCGTTCAAATCGTCGGTATCGACCCATGCTCCACGAGACATTTCCTCAGCCACTTTGACTTGTGCTTCTCGAATCATCGTCCAATGAGGGAACCTTTTGTTTTCGAGATCATGATCGCTGAGTCGGCCAATGACAAAATTGAGATCGTCCCGTTTGAGGTCGGCCCTCAATTGCTTGTACAGCCCCAAGAGGCTGGCTTCGTAAACTTGACCTTGAAGTTTGCGGGCATCGTTCTCTCCCTGCATCCACAAAAACGTGACGCTGGCGAGTTTCTGGCCTTCAATGGCGGGAACCACTTTTTTCATGAGTTGATCGTACAAGTCGCCGGTGACTTTGGGTTGGTCTCCCTCAGCCGGTTTCCAATCTTTATACCAGCGCAGAATCGGTTGCCCACCTTTTGCATCTTTGACGACAATCACATTCTCTTTGCCAAACTTATTTTCAACTGTGGGAATGAATGATTCTTCGGGGTTCAGTCCCGCCATGTTGGATTGACCGGAGAGAATAAACAGGTGCTTCCCTTCTTCCGCTTGGCTAGTCGTGATTGTCGATGCGCAGAATAGTAGGGCCAATAGCAGACGAAACATGTGAATTCCCTTTATGAATGCGATGAAGTTTAAATTTCAGAATCTCCAGCGTACCCGTGCGGAGCAGCAAAAACACGGGATTTCTCAATTCCCTCAGTCTTGAGATTCATCGAGAGAATGTTGTGATCCACGTTGAGAAATCGCGTTCAATCTGTCAATCGAAAACATCGAATGAGGCTCGGCATCTTCCATCACGCATTGAGAGACATGTTCTCCCAATGCCGGTCCCAATTTGAAACTATGACCCGAACCGCCACCAATGATCCACGTATTCTCAGACTTCGGATGGCGATCAATCACCAAATGACCATCGGGACTATTGCTGTACTGACAAACTCGCGATTCGATCAACGGTGCGTCTTTGAGCAAAGGAAAACGATGTCCCAGAAATTGGCGAGCTTGCTCGATTCGAGTTTCTGAAGGGATTCTTGAATCGTGGGTTGGGTCGAGTGATGCACCGCGCGAGTCATCACAAATTTTGAAGCCGCGACGATCAACTGACGGGACTCCATAATACAACGGCTCATCATAATTCAACCACGCGGGGAACTGTCCTGCGTCAAAGATATCAACACCCGCAGGTGTTCCGAAGTAATAAACTTCTTGTCGACTGACATAAATGCTCGTTCCAATAATGTCGGGAAACAAGTTTGGCAACCAAGGACCACACGCGAAGACATATTGATCGGCAGTCAGCGTGCTTCCATCAGACAAGCGAAGATGATTGATCTCACTTCGGTCGTTGAACACAGGCTCAACGCCGAGTTGTTGATAGACTCCCCCCGCTTTTTGAAACTGTTTACAGACAACTCGGCAGGCTTGGCGCGCTTTCAGATATCCGGCTGACGGTTCGAAATAAACAGATCGTACATCCTCAAAGTTGATTTGTGGATATTGTTTTTGTGCGTCGGCCAGCTCCCATTGGTCGACAGTCAGTCCGAACTCCTCAATCACGGGGATCGATAACTTCGCATAATCGTCGTCTTCGACGAACATCCAGAGAAGACCGGTCTGATGGTAGAGAGATTCTTGCCAACACTTTCCAAGTTCTTTCCAAAGTTCCAACGCACGAATCGCCCACTCGACATAGATACGGTCCTGACCGTAGATACCGCGGATCAAGCGAGTTTCACCCCCTGAACTGGCACGTGAATGTCCGGGGCCCCAAGCATCTATTAATGTGACATTTGCGCCTTTCTGCTGCAGATGCCAGGCGGTCCACCCGCCAAATGCACCGGCTCCAATGACGGCGATATGTGGTTTACCAGCGATTTCAGACACAAAATTCCTTCCCGATCAAGCTCGAACTCACTTCATTAAACTTTGTCGAGCTAGTGATTTCAGTAGCAGAATTATCTTGTTCATAAAAAACACCTGTTTGTTTCCCAGTATCTTCCGATTACAATTTATCATATCAACAATTATAGATTTATTAGTGCGGACAGGGTTTCCATCGATCCGAGAGGACGCATGATGCTCGAGTTACAAAACGGCCAAAAACGTGGCAATTGCCAGGGAGTCTCACGACGATCCGCTTTGAAAGCCGGGTTTCTCGGTCTGACCGGTCTGACGCAGGCTGACCTGTTTCGGATGCAGGCAGAAGGGGCAGCGCGAAAAACCAATAAATCAGTCATCTTGATCTGGCTGGACGGTGGACCGAGTCAACTCGAAACCTATGATCCCAAGCCGCACGCTCCGATGGAATATCGTGGGCCGTGGGGAGCGATCTCCACAAACGTCCCCGGCATGCAGTGCTCCGAAATTTTACCGATGCACGCGCAACATGCTGATAAGATGGTCTTCATCCGTTCGCTTCATCACGGCACAGGAGACCACTTCGCGGGTGCTCACTGGATGCTGACTGGTCGGCACGGGTCAACTTCAGCCGATAAAGTTCAAAAATTTCCTTCTGTCGGATCTTACGTTTCCAGAATCCGTGGAGAAAACAAAACAGGACTCCCCGCGTACGTCGGGTTACCTGCCGCACAAAGCGTCTACATCTATCCCGGTTATCAGGGGTCCGCTTATCTGGGGCAATCATTCAATCCATTTCAGGTGAATGATCAACAAAAGTATCTCTCCGCGAAATACACCGCGCCCATCAAACCGCCGCAGATTCTGGCGAACGTCGCCGCAGATCAGGTCGAAAGATCTTTGAGTCGATTTGATTTATTAACCAAAATTGATGGATTGAAACGTGAAGTTGATCAGACAGGCATGATGGATTCATTTGATCGCTACCAACAACAGGCGGTCGATATGATTCTCGGCGGTGAAGCACGGGAAGCTTTTGACATCGAAAAAGAAGACCCCAAACTTCGTGATCGATATGGACGCGGACCTTGGGGGCATTATACGCTCCTTGCCCGACGTTTGGTTGAATCGGGCGTCACGTTCGTGACGGTCGATATGCCTCATTGGGACGATCACTCGCGTATCAAGGATGGTCATGGCTACAAGCTGCCAGTGGTCGACCGAGCTGTGCCTGCTCTGCTCGATGATCTTTCACTGCGCGGCATGCTGGATGATGTACTGGTTGTCGTGATGGGAGAATTTGGTCGGACGCCACGATTGAATCAGGGACAACCGGGGATTCCCATTCCCGGACGCGATCACTGGGGAAACGCGATTTCGGTCATGATGGCGGGAGGCGGTTTGCAAGGAGGTGCCATTGTTGGCAAGACGAATGATAAAGCCGAACATCCCATCGAACGAGCACTCACACCTGAGAATATACTCGCGACGGTTTATCATGTGATGGGCATCGACCCGACCCAAACATTCCTCGATCACTCGGGACGCCCAATTCCAATTCTGCCGAATAACGAACCAATCCGTGAGATTCTGTGATCTCTCACTAATAGAAAGTTTTATCCCATGCGAATAAAAAACAGTCTGCTAGCGGGAATGATCTGTGCAGTCTTACTCTCCACAACAGCCTCCGCCCATTACTTGTGGGTGATTGTCGAACCTTCCGAAACAGGCAACGACACCGCGAAAATGTACTTCGAACACTCGGCAGTTCCCGGAGATGGGCATTACCTCGATCATTTTACGACCGGTTCGCAGATGTGGCTGCAAAGTCCGATGCTTTCCAAAGCTCGAAAATTGACGCTCACCGAAGCGAAAACAGAGAAGCACCGCTGGCTCGAAACAAAGATTGATCAACCAACTCCGCGTAGCGTTGATATGTATGGAAAATTTGGAGTCTACTTCTACAAAAAGAAACCGGTTCTACTTCACTATTATGGACGTTTTCTTGATGTCAATTCCACAGAAGAAATCAATACCCTTTCACAAGCCCCCCATCTCAATCTTGATGTCAGCCCCGAATGGAACGAGGGGGAAATGACTCTCACCGTTCGTTGGCAAGGAAAACCAGCGACTGAAAGCGAAGTTGTTCTTTTCGGTCCTCAAAAGTTCAGGGAAACTGTGAAAACCGATTCGAAAGGGCAAGTCCGATTTAAACTCTCCGTCTCAGGACGTTATTTTGTCCGTAGTTCTGTCGAGTTTCAAACAGCCGGCACCGATGACGACGGACAGGATTACAAAGCCATACGTCATACCGGTACGCTGGTGTTCGATCTTCCTGAGGCGAAGTAATCTGTTGTTGGAGTGCGAATAATCGATAATCACGCTATGATCGAATGCGAGATTTTCTACTCATTCACGATACCGGCCTATGAAAGTTTGTCTGTTTGATATCGACGGTACGCTACTCCATTCAGGAGGAGCGGGGGGATCGGCAATGCTCGCCGCGATTCGTGAAGAATTTGGTGCGTCGGGACCACTTTACGACATCCCTGCGGCCGGACGAACTGATCGAGCCATCGCGATTGATGTCTTCAATGCTTACGATTTGCCGTTCAGTGAACTCTCATTTCGGCAGTTCCTCGATTGCTATCTCAAATTGCTACCGACCCACCTCAAAGACTGTGAGCCCCAAGGTCGGGTCTATCCCGGAATGCCGGAAACTCTGGAGATTCTTTCTCAGCGGGATGACATTGTGTTGGGACTGCTCACCGGAAATTATCGAGAAGCCGCCTACCTCAAGCTCGAACATTACGGCATGCACCATCATTTTGATTTTGGTGGATTTGGTGACAAGTACACCAGTCGCAATGATGTTGCCAAAGAAGCGCTGGGCCATGTCCATCAAAGATTGGGATCAGATTTTGATTCTTCCGATGTTTGGGTCATTGGTGACACACCCGCCGACGTTGAGTGCGCGCGGGCCATCGGTTCCAATGTTGTTGCCGTAGCGACAGGCATCTATTCAATCGAGGAGCTGAAACCGACGGAACCCGATTACCTTTTCGAGGACTTTTCGGATCTGGATCGTTTTCTGAAACTGCTCGAATTTTGAAAATCGTTCTTTGCTGTTCTTCACTTACCATTGACGAATTGCAGTTGTGCCGTTGATTCACCCAAAATGATCTTCAGCGGATGCGGGCCACGCTCTGAGAGGTTCACGGCCAATGAAATTCGATGGACGCCGGGTGACAAGTCGAGCTTGATGGCAGGAGCGACTTCGGTCGGAATCTCATCGACCCACAGCGTCAATCCATTGGGAGAATCGAACAGGAATTCCGCTGTTCCTGCCGATGAAACATTCACTTCGGTTCTGATGAAGACCATCGCATCCTGCGAGCGAATCGGTTTCAAGCCCCCACGCCCGGGAGTCGAGCCAAAGTTGTAGTTCAAAATATCATCGTAAGGTAGCGAACCGTTCACTTGTGAGTATTCGGTCTTCCAAGTCAGTTCGGGGGCGTTTGTCGCCGTAACACCAAACCCTTTACGACGAAGCTGATAGCGAGAATCTTTATCAGGCATGAGTATTTGCCACTTGCGGGCCAAGGGAGTTTTGACGACGGCATAGTCTCCCAGTTTTCCAAGTTCTGAAAGAAACCGGACGAGATGAACCAATTCCTCTTCGGTCAATTTTTCAGTCAAGCCGGCCGGCATGATCGACGAACCGTCTGCTTGTTCGTCAATTTCGTCGAGAGCAATCCGAATTTCTTTATCTTCGGCATCGCGTAGAACCAGTTCTTTATCGGTCTGGCGGAGTTTGATGCCGCTGTATGTTTTTCCCTCGTCAGTCACAACGATGACCGTGTGATAATTTTCTTTGACCTTGGCATTCGGATTCAACAGCGACTCGATGATATAATCGACTTGAGCACTTGCACCCAAACTGATCATATCGGGACCGACTTTGCCTCCCGCACCACCGATGGCATGACACTTGAAGCAAGAGATCGACTCTCGACGGAAGATGCGTTCTCCGAGAGCCGCATTGCCTTTGTTGGTGACGAGTGAAACCATGTGATCCATCTCTTCCTTCGAGAGGACCACAGGACCAGTTTTAATGTTGCCCGCTTTTGCGAGTCCTTGTTCTAACTGCGTAAACTTACGTCCAGAAGCCGAGATCACACGGAGAGCTTGTTTGGCATTGTCACCGGGAAGAGTCGTTGTACTGACCGCTTTCAGAAGAACTGCCGGTCCATTCTTCTGCTGTAACAGAACATTCATAATGTTATCAACGGGAACATCTTCCGCCTCTGATTGCCACATTTGTACTGCTAGCTCGGCGGCTTTACCGGGAGCAGAAGAAACAAGCGATATGATGGCCGCTTCTCGAACAGAGTAAGGTGAATCTGCCTGATTCGCGATGGGGACAAGGACCGGTTTCAAGTCGCCTCCCATACGTTTCAGACCATCAATGGCGGCAATTCGGGCAGCCAGCGTATCGCCAGACTGAGCCAGTTTTTCGAGCGCAGGTCGCATGGAATCAAGTTTCCACGATCCCGCCGCTCTTGCCGCAGACTGTTGTAACGCAGGCTCTGTTGAGTTCAACCATTCGGCAACAACGTCGAGAGAGCCTCCAGGGATCACCTTGCGGCTCTCTGTTGCTGCGACCAGTGAGTTGAGCAGGGAGACTTTGCGGTTCGTGGGTGTTTCGTTTGCCTTGACCAAATCAATCAATAACGCGAGATCCTGTGGATTGCCCAAAGAAGCGATGGCCGACTGAACGTCTTCCCGCTGCTCAGGAGAGAGTTTGTCAGAGTTCAGCAGATTAACCAATGGTTTTACAGAGACTGATTGACCGAGAGTTTGATAGGCAAAAATCAGATGTTGCGGGTTGCCGCCGAAATTCAGCCGTCCCGCTTGTAACTCGGGTAACCACACATTTCTTAATTCTTTGGCCGTGAGCGACAATCCATAATCGAGGAATTGATCGACTGGCTTGTCGAGCGCGTTCAAAGCAATTTCAAAAGATTGAGCCTTTGGAATCTGCCCCAACACACGAACCGCTTCGAGACGCACGCGGGGATGTTCGTCGGCCACTGCGCCAGCGAGCAACCCGAGTGGATGATCGATTCGGTCTTTCCAGGCACCGAGAACTCTCACCGCAGCCGCGCGGACTTCGGGTGTTTGTGAATTGAGACATCGTTCCAGCATTCCACGATCAACGGTGTTAGCCGCTTGATACGTCCACAATCCTTCGAGGAGGTGCCGTTCGAAATCGGGGTGAGATGCATCGAGTTGGGCGATCCAGGTTTCAAGAGACGAAATAATACCAGCTTCAATTTGCCGTTCTCGCAAGAGTCTTTTCGCATGGGTGCGAGTAAATTCTTCGGACGACTTCAAATGGTTTAAAAGTTCTCCCGTTGAGGCTTCTGCTAACTTGGGTGGTTCAACCTGTGGGGCACCTTTTCGTGAGACACGCCAGATACGTCCGTGCGTGTGGTCACGCCGGGGATCTCGGAAATCGACTTCACCATGTTGGATGATTGGGTTGTACCAGTCGGCAATGTAGATCGCTCCATCCGGCCCCACTTTGACGTCAATCGGTCGGAAGGCGACGTGATTGGATTTGATCACTTCTTCTTGCTCGCGTGAAGCGAATCCGGCTCCATCATCGGTCAACTTAAATCGACAAACACGGTGCCCACGGAAGTCGTTAGTGACCATCGTCCCTTGCCAGTCTTCGGGAAGATGGCGACCAGTGACGATCTCTAACCCACAATGCTTAGGACTTCCGGGATTCAAACCACGAACGATTCGATCAGCGCCGACGGCGGTTAAGTAGTACGCTCCCGGAATAATGTAATTGATGCCTTCTCCACCTGCTCCATCGGTAGCAAACGATTGGCCATACTTGTCGAAGTGATGGCCCCAACTGTTGACCAGCCCTCGCATATGAATATCGAGTTCCATCGTCTCAGGACGAAATTGCCAGATGCCGCCTCCATTTAATCGCTTCACACCATGCGGAGTTTCCAAGTGGCTATGAATGTAGATCGATTGATTAAAGTACAACAAGCCATCCGGCCCCCAGCGCAGTGTGTGTAGAATGTGGTGAGTGTCTTCGGTTCCGAAACCGGACAGGATCACTCGTGTACGATCCGCTTTGCCATCACCGTCGTTGTCGGTCATGTGTAAGAGCTCGGTACTGTTCGCGACATAGGCACCACCATCGCCGGGAATAACTCCGGTTGGAATCAGCAAACCATCGGCAAAAATATTTGTCGAATCGGCAACGCCATCATTGTCGGTATCTTCAAGAACCAGAATCTTGTCGTTGGCTTCTTGTCCCGGTTCAATCTGTGGATAAACTTCCGAACTGGCGACCCACAAACGGCCCCGTTCATCGAAGTTCATTTGAATCGGTTTTGCCAACAACGGATCGGCAGCATACAGATTGACTTCAAACCCCTCGGCCAGAATAAATGTCTCTTGTTCGAGCTTGGGGTCGGGAATCGGAATGTCTTTCAAATCGCGTTGCGCGAAGACGACAGACGATTGAGACAAGACGAGGCACAGTATGGAAAAATAAACTCGCGATGGCATCGAGAGTGTCCTTCTTGAAAACCAATTGGAATCGGAAATAGACAGCAAAAATATCGAGATCATTAGCTCGCTGGTTTGAGCGTCACTTTATATGTCGAAGGCTGACTCAATTTGCGAATCAACTGTTCCTGTTCATCCACCAAAGGATCGAACAGTGGAATCTCCGAGGCATTTTGCCCCTGTTCGTGTTTACGGAACAAGAACAGGTAAGTGATATTTTGTGGCCGCCAGCGATGGAAGTAGAGTTCGTTCTTTTTCACGATGGTCGAACGCAGTTTTTCAAAGCGGACGAAATCAAGGGGATAAAGAGGAATACCGTCCTCCCATTGATGTTCTGAGAGCGTCAGCACATCTTCTCCCTCTACCTGTAAACTGTAGCGACCTTCTTTCAGGCTCTTCACTGAAAACATTGCCGAGGGGACAAAAGCCCCCGGCATCAAAACGCGAGGAAGTTTTAATTCCTGATTGTTGCCGACTCCTGCCAGTGAAAGAGTTTTGGTCTCAGTCGGGCCGACCAATTGATGACGGATCACCTGCGCAATCGTCTTGTAACCGAATGCGTTCAAATGAACTCCCGTGTCGCTCAGGTATTCTCCCGGCGTGGCAATCGGGTCTTCGAGAGTCCCTAAAGGAGCCTTCGTTCCTAACGGCCCTGTGAGATCGACGAACCGGGCTTGTCTCTCTGTCGCCAACTTCTCAATAGCATCGCGATAGGTGCTGGCTTTTGCGTTGTAGTCCGTCGGATCAGGATGTCGTTCACTGAACCGCAAATGGTCGAGAGGCGATATCAACACATAGCGGGCTTTGGTCGGCTTCAAATCATCCAAAAGCTGATTGTATTGCTTGAGAAATGCAGCGAGACCGGCTTGGCCCGCATGAGCTTCATTCGCGCCGTAATAGAAAATGATGACGGTCGGTTTGAGTCCCGTCACTTGTTCGATCATCCGTTTGTAACCTGCGGCGGGAGCATCAAAAATGCCTCGCGACTCGGCCCACACGGTGTCACCACTCCATCCCAGATTTCTAAACGTGACATTCTTGCCTTGCCCGGCAAGAGCCGCCGTCAATTCGGCCTCCAGATAGCCGTACCGTTGCGCACGTTCGATAAATGTGCTCCCCAGCATCACGATTTGATCGCCATCCTGAAATTCAAAATCTGCAGCCGAGGTCGATTCGTTGACTGTCAGGCAGAGACACAATGAACACAGTACGGCCGTCAACGCCGTTCGAGACACAATCATCGTCAGATCCTTGTGTGTGAAATATCTACAAACCAAGGCTCCAGTAGACGCGGAGAGACTATCCCAAGTCAACCAGATCTCTCTCGATTTGAGTAGAGAAGGCAACCTTGCTGACCAAAATCTTAATCATGATCACAATCGATCAGTTCCGGGTTTTGCAGGTAGTGAGCATCAACGGGATAGTTGCGGAAACGAATCGTATAAAACTGCTCGAACCACTCTTTAATTGACGGCAGAGCGTCTTCGTCGAATGAGGGCTCAACATGCAATGTTTTGCCGCGCGTGTCCATTCGTAATTCCGTGTCTTCAACGATCACGTCTCCCTTGCTGATCACATAGCGGGGCAGTTCGAACATCAATTGAATATCGTCGTCGGGATTATAGATGGTGACATCGCCATCGGCTCCCGCTCCTAAATGTCCTTTGTTCTTGAGACCCAGCATCTTGGCCGGGGCGGCTCGCGTGATGATGGCAATTTCGTTCATCGTGTATTCACGGTCGATATCGCTCAGAGTACATCGTTCGCGGACACGCGCCGGCACCCGGTCGAGAACTTCTTCCCGCTTCGCCTTACTCATCAGTAAAGAAATGATTTCCGGGTACGCCATGAAGGAACCGCCGTTAGGATGGTCGGTACTCATTGCCACTCGCCACGGATCATTCATCAACAGATACCATTCGAGACCAATGGCCCACTGAAGTCCGTGGACCATCGACTTGTCTTTGTAAGTGATGGGAACGATCCCGCAACCGGCTTCCATTTCTGTATCGCCGCTGAACCACTTGCGTCCGGTCACTTTATGCAAGAAGTAACCGAGGGGGCCGTCGCCTGTCATCGACGTTGTTTCGCCGAACATGACTTGGCCGACATCGACGGTGAGGTTGGGGTGAGAGTTCACGTACTCCACCAACTTGGGAACTTCAGAACAAAACGTCCCCTGATCGTCGGGATGTCCGCCGTAACTGTGAAACTGAATGTGAGTCAGATGCCCTTTTAAGCCGTCGAGGGCCTTCATTGTTTCCAAGGTCGTTTCCCAGTTCCCGGGAATACCAAGATTGTTGCAGTGAATATGAACCGGATGTGGGAGCCCCAATTCGTTCGTGTACCGGGCAATGTTCTGGACAATCTCGCGCGGCGAGACGTTGAAGTAATCAATCTTGTCGTTGAAACCTTTCGCGTTACCGCCGGTTGATTTCCAGACTTCGACTCCACCCGGATTCACAATTTTGGCCGCATAACCTTTCGCGGCCCCCAACAACCACGCCACGTAGGCTTTTCCGAGATCATGCTCCTCAGCGGCAATCTTCTTCATGAGGTAGTGATTGTTCCCCATCATCACATAGAAGCCTTTGTCGAGGACCGGCGTATCCTGCAATTCTTCATGAGCATGTCGTGCCGTGAGTGGAGGAACTGCCGCATCAAAGGCGGTCGTATAACCCAATCCCGCGTAAAGATAGCCGGTTGCAAAAGTACTCGGAACAGCGCCCGTTGTTCCCGAACGCGTGAACGGCGTTCTCATGACGGGTTTCGCGGTCCGTTTATTATCGGGCATCAATTTGCGAGCCGTATTCACTTTCGGCCCGGCTATATGACAATGCATATCAACACCGCCCGGCATCACCACCATGCTGCGGGCATCAATTTCGCGATCCGGTTTGGTCTCTGGATCAGTGGGCGCATCAATCACACGACCATCCTGAATCCAGATATCCTTGATGTCTCCATCAATGTCATTTTTCGGATCGTAAACCGCGCCGCCAGCAATTTTAACCAGACTCATATCGTCCTCGTGGAAGAACGCGATCGGAACAAAGTGTTCGTCGCGCAGCATGTGATTTCAGAAAGAATGATCTATCTTGCCCAAAGCAGAGGATGGTTTCCAGCCTTTAGATTACGATTCCGACGGCAAAATTGGCTGTAGCTGCTGTAATCCGCGATCAAGCTGATAAAATCAGATTTCAAAAAGGAGAAACCCCTTGAATCAAGCCGTCATGACTTCCGCCAGTCCGACCGATGTTGCCGAGCATTATAACGATCTCGATGAATATTATCGCGCGCTGTGGGGAGAACATCTTCATCACGGTTTGTGGCTCAATGGCCGGGAATCGGTGGAAGTGGCGGTGCGCAATATGATTGATCTTGTGGCGGAAAAAGCCCGTGCGCAGGATGCCGAGGTCTGTGATGTCGGTTGTGGTTACGGCGGCACATCACGCGTTCTCGCCGCAGACTACAACTCCCGAGTGACGGGAGTCACGGTCTCCGAGAAACAATATGAATATGCTAGAACTCAGCAGGTGACTGACGGAAATCCGAATATTCTGCTGAAGAACTGGATGGAGAATGATTTTCCCGAGTCGCAATTCGACGCGGTATTAGGCATCGAATGTTTCACTCACATGCCCGATCAGACCAAGTTTCTGTCGGAAGCATTTCGAGTTCTCAAGCCGGGCGGTCGAATGGTGTTGTGTGTCTGGATGACCTCTGAAGAACCAACCACTTATCAGCGGAAAAAATTGCTCGCTCCGATTATTACGGAAGGTCGATTGACTCATATGCCCACACCGAGCGAATGTGCCGACATGGTGACCTCGGCAGGCTTCGAAGTGATCGAACAAGAAGACTTATCTCAACAGGTCGCCAAGACTTGGCAGATTTGTGTCCGTAGGGCCATTGGCAAAATTTTATGCACACCCGCGTATTGGAAATTTCTACTCGATGCTTCTAAGAAAAATCGCGTGTTTGTGAGAACGCTTTTCCGTCTCGACAAAGCCTTCAAAACCGGTTGCATGAAATATGGATTGATTGTGGCGGAAAAACCACGCTAATCAAATATCGTCTTCGATGGCCGGGACCAGTTCGGGGTCGGAGAAACTGAAGCTCGGCATCTGCTCGCTGACTACTTCGGCCAGCTCCTCGGAATTGATGTGCGTTTTCTGCAATCGCTGGTAATCATAATGCTTGTAGAGAGTCAGACGACCGGTGGAGTCTTCGATGATCGCCGTACACGATTCGACCCAGTCACCCGTGTTACAGTAGAGAAAACCATCGTCCCAAACTTTCATCTCGGGAGTGTGAATATGTCCGCAAACACATCCATCACAACCTTGTTCCCGCGAGTGTTTCGAAAGATACTTCTCGAAGTCGCCAACAAAGTTGACCGCTTTTTTGACCTTGCCTTTGACGGCTTTCGAGAGAGACCACTTTTGATCGGTGAAAATTGAACGGATGGCGTTGACGTATGTGTTGAGTTTCAGCAAAAACTCGTAACCGACATCGCCGACTTTACTCACCCAACTCGCATAGCGTGTCACCAAATCGAACTGGTCGCCGTGGAGGATGAGTAACTTCTTGCCATCAGCGGTTTCGTGAATGTATTCGTCACCCACATTGATGTTGCCGAATTCAACAATCTGGAATTCTTGCATGAACGTGCGCAGAAAGTCATCGTGGTTACCGGCAATGTAAAAAACTTCTGTCCCTTGTGATGCGAAGGACAAAATCTTGCGAAGAATGAGGTTCGATTCGTTGTTCCACTTCCACTTACGCTTCAGCTTCCACCCGTCAATAAAGTCTCCGATGATGTAGAGCTTCTCAGGCGGTGAGTGCTCCTCAACATCGTTCAGAAATTCCAGAAGTGCTTTGGTCTGTGCGTGTCGGCTGCCCAAATGAACATCCGACAGAAACAGGGTTTTGACATCCTGCATCATGGTCCTCACTTACGTCATTTTCAGGTGGGGATCATCTTTCCGATGTATCCCCGGTCTCGTCTTAACATCTTCGCCAGATCCGGCTTGCGATTCAACGCTGAATACGGAAGGAAGATGTTGTCGGATCACGTGAATCACATCGGAAATCCCGTTCGGAATCCGTTCCGAAGAGCAATTGAAGCGGGAAATAAAGGTGTTTACGGCGTCTGAGGAGAGTTGGTCAACCTCATAACTTCTTCCCAGACCGATTTCTTCGACAAAATGGGCATTCACGCCTTGTTCGTACTGACCCGGCTCCGGGATCGCCAGAATTGACTTTTGAAAGTATCGGCATTCGCTGATGAGTTGGTTACCAGCAGGAGCAATCACACGGTCGCATGACGCCAGGTCATTAACAAAATTGGGAGAGAGATCGAAAAACCGAAACTGCCCGCGATAGACGATTCGTTGTTCGGGTGAGGCTCCGTAAACACGTACTTCCTGACCACATCCGGCCAGCGAAGCGAGAATCTACTCCGAAACACTCTTGCGCAGATACGTGAGGACAAAGCCGTCGTTTGTAATCTCATGCTCTTCCACTTCTCGACGAAGGATACCACCGGTCAGAGTGACGTTATCGTGAATGGCTTCCAGTCGGTCTGCATGAAACGTGGCGACTACCGAGTGCGTGGGAGACGGCACCATCGTTTTGACCGAGGTGCCGGTCATCATTGCATACATCTGTAAATAGGTCGGCAATGAGCGTGCGCGACAATCGACAAACTTGTGTTGGTTGTCAATCGAGAGAACCGGTTGCTTCATGAGATGGGCGGCACGGATGACGGCTGGTTCAAAATCGGTAATGAACAAATCAGGTTTCAACAGATCGGCTTGAGCTTGGATGTAAGCCAGGTTTTCGTTGAGTCCCGAGAAGTAATAAGCCACTGCATTCGAGAGCGTCTTACGATAATTGACGACACCATCGGTATAAGCAAACATCAAACCATCGATGCGATGCAGATGTGGGTAGTCGAGAGACTGGAAGAATTCGTACGCCTTGCCGAACGTGAAGACGTGAATCTCACACTCGGGCAAATGCCCAATGACGGACAGCACACGCGAAGCGTGTCTAAGTCCTTCGCCGGCAACTCCATAAAAAATGCGGTGTGTCATCATGACAACCTTTCTATGCATCCTTGCGCATCGACATGATCGGCGTGAAGACGTTATTCCTTTGTGATGAATAAATCGTGTAGGTCGCGTGAAAAGTCGGTGCGCAAACGCCTGATTTTGGGAAATAAACTCCCGACAGGGAGTCTCTTCACAGGCGATTTTCAAGCCGAAACATCACGCGAAGCGGTTTTGAGACGTTGTGTGAAAGACGCATAAAGCGATAAATCACCGCAACTTGAGAGTTCTGATTGCGTTCGTGGTCATTGGAATGATCCGGGCGTTCAACGAAATCGCCGGGGCCGACGCGATGGGCAAAGCCTCGAAGAGCAAACAAACGCAAAGGGTTCATTCTCTTATTGGGTGGCACTGGCGGCTTGCCCGCCAGTGAGATGGGAGGGAACCAAATTTAATTCACCGCAAAGTTCGCATAGCCCGATCTGCGCCAGCAGTCGGGATGGTGGCAAGTGTCATTCGACGTGCAATAAAACTCTCGAATCAAGCGAATAAAAAAGGGTGGCGGTGGGCGCTCCGTGAAACGGAAGCCCCCGGTCAATTGATCGTGCAGGATATGAGCGAAGATCACGCGGATATCACGGATAAAACTCACATCCCCACGTTGATGTCGCGGATTAAAAGTCTAATGAAGGCATACTCGTAGGCCGGCGTTCCGAGTCGGAATGTTTGATATTGATGTGTGGCTGGAGCTCTAACAGCCTGTCAATTCAGAGTGACGTTCGATTGAACACCGGCCGATCAATGAACTCCCATCACCCATAGCCCCAGAATCTTCAGCGAGAACCTCTTTCATCTGGGGCTAGGTTCGTGTTCAAGTGAAACATAGACAAGCCAGAAAACCGCATATTCTGGACTCTAATTCTGATAACGCCCCAGCCACCAAACACGTTTCTCTCAAATCCTCTTCCTGCACTCCTGCTTTCCTAATTCTCTCATCGATCATATTTCGGCGATCTTTTCCCTATATTTCGAGCTCTTTTCATGCTTGTGGAGATTTTTCTCAAAAGTCCTGTAACAGTTCTCGCGTTCTCTCGCTGGGGAGAGTGTTCAACAACACCCACCCACTTTTATGAAAAGAGAAGAACGATGAAAAATACAACCAAGGCCCTCATGGCCCTAACCTTTGCCGCCTGCCTCGCGATGACCGGAGTTGCCGAAGCCGGCAATCATCGTGGCAACAACGGTGGAAATCATGGCGGTAACTACGGCGGTCATCATGGAGGAAACCACCGCCATCACAACAACCATCGTGGACATTACAACCACGGCCATAACCACGGTCATTGGAATCACTACCGCCACAACTACCGACCAAGTTACTACGGTTACGGTCATCGTCGCGGTTTCAACTACGGCTACCGCAACGGCCATTACAACTTTGGATGGAGGACTGGCCGATAAGATAAAACCTTTTGAGTCTTTGAAGTCCCTGCAGCCGTCCGGTGAATGTCCCCACCGGTCGGCTGTTTTTATGCGCGTTGTTTGATGGGGAAAATTGTAGGTCAGGCTGTGCCTGATAACAAAAAGGTTGAGGTTCTTTCCGACTACTTGATGCAATTGTAAAACAATTTTCATCAGCCATTCTCGTATCGCTAGATCACGGGTTGCTGAATGAACGCTTTTTGGAATTTTGTCAGCCTGACCTACAAAAGATGGAGGACTCGCAGCTTCTTAAACGATCAAACAGAATCTTCACCGCCGAAATAGTTTGTCATGGTTCCAGAGGTTTCATTGACTACCGGTTTGTGGGATGAGTTTTTTCCCGGATAGAGAACAAATGCCATCGGCAGTAGATAGATGAGATAAGCCGTGACGAAAAACAGCACTGCACCGGCATCAATGTCTTTCAGGCCGGGAAGTTCCTGGATCATGATTAAAAACGATTCGAGACAGACCAGATACACCAACGCCACTCGCAACGTGTAAGTCTGAAAACGCTGGGTCCATGGGCCACATCGGTTCTGCTTGATATAGCTAATCGCCATGTAATAGCGGACGACCAACGCCACACTCGGGATGATCGTCGCGGTAAAGATGACGGTCATCTCATTATTCCCGAGCCACCAGCGGAAGAACGCCGGACACGCCCAGACAACCAAGGGCAAGATGCCGTCCCACATGAGCAGACGGAGTAACCAATGCATCGGTTTTGACACGGTTCTGGTTATTGGCTGGTTCCTGATTTCAGTTCCATGGATTGAATACAACGCATGATATCAGGTGGACAGCATTTTCAACCGCAGAGTTCACGGAAACGCAGAGAAAAGAGAACGGCCACGAAAGACACGAAGAGGCACGAAAAGAGTGGGGTTTCCCTGGGTGGCACGTCCTGAAAGGGCGTGCTGCGCAGCAGCAAGATGCTCACATCATGCAGTCGGAATCTGGTGAGGCACGTTCCTCACTTGTTGAACGAGCATGATGAGTCATCTTGTGCTTGCCAGATTAATGTTCGCTCCCACAGCCGAAACTTTTCCCATGGCAGTTGACCGAGGTGAAGTGAAATTACAGGCGATTAAACTAATTCTAGCCGGACAGGCTTATCGACGAACGCATGGAACTTTTCCAAAAGAACTGGATTTACTCGTTCCCGAGTATTTGGACGAACTACCTATTGATCCTTACGACGGCAAGCCGATGAAGTATCGAAACACCGGAGACGGGCCGCCGATTGTATATTCCGTGCTCAAGAATCAAATTGACGATGGCGGCAAGGAATACAACTATGAGACACGCGTCGGTAGAGACCCACTCGATTACGGGTTAAGAATGCTGACCGAATAACAGATAGGAGAGTGATAATCTCCGCTCTTTTCGTCGATACACTTCCTCTGACCGGTGGAACCGGACCTACTCGCTTGAGAGTGATTCACGATTCTCGGCCCGCGGAGCTTGCGCTCCGCGGCTATCACGTCCCGACTGCTTGCGCAGATCGGGCTAAGACCTACCGATCAATCTCGACGACTGGCAACTGGGTTGATTGGATCTTTTGTGCCGTGTCGGGGTCGACGTAGTCGCTGTGGCAGTCGGCTTTGCCATCTTCGGCACCGACGGCACCTTTGGTCTTACTGGCCAACTTGTGGAGTTCGTCGGGTGAGAGGACGCCCCGCTTTTCGAGAATCTCTTTTTGATCGTCGCTGAGAGCGTCGGTCACTTTGGCTTTGTCCCATTTGTACTCTTCGTCTTTACCGGAAGCGAACATCTGGATCTCTTTCGAGATGCGAACGCTGCACCAGTCGTGGCCGCACATCGCACAGAAGTCGGTATCGACATCGAGGTCTTCGTCGTGATACGCGCGAGCCGTGTCCGGATCGAAGCTGAGTTCGAAATGCTTCTCCCAGTTGAGAGCAGCACGCGCTTTGGTCAGTTCGTCGTCGCGGTCACGTGTGCCGGGAATACCCAACGCGACATCGGCGGCATGAGCGGCAATTTTATACGCGACACAGCCTTGTTTGACGTCGTCTTTTTTGGGCAGGCCGAGATGTTCTTTCGGCGTAACATAACAGAGCATACTGGCTCCGTGGTAGGCGGCAGAAGTCGCTCCGATACAACTGGTGATGTGATCGTAGCCGGGGAAGATGTCGGTCACTAAAGGACCGAGGACATAGAACGGTGCTCCGTGACAGAGCGTGCGTTCGAGCTTCATGTTGTATTCGATTTGATCGAACGGCACGTGTCCCGGACCTTCGATCATCACTTGCACGCCCTTTCGCCAAGCCCGTTCGGTGAGATCACCGAGAGCCGTCAATTCGGCGAGTTGGGCGGCGTCAGTTGCATCGGCCAACCCACCGGGACGCAAGCCGTCACCGATGGAAAAGGTGACATCGTACTTTCGCATGATGTCGCAGATCTCTTCCCAGTGAGTGTTCATCGGGTTTTGCTGATCATGTTCGATCATCCATTTGGCGAGGAGCGAACCGCCGCGACTGACGATGCCGATGAGTCGGTCTTTGACGAGTGGGAGATGTTCCTGCAGCACGCCGGCGTGAATGGTGAAGTAATCGACGCCTTGGGCGGCTTGATGTTCGAGTGTGTCGAGGATCATCTGCTTGTCGAGGTCTTCGATACGACGTCCGATGATCATCGAATAGATGGGGACGGTGCCGATGGGAACGGTACTGTTGCGAATGATGGCTTCTCGGCAGGCATCGAGATCGCCGCCGGTGGAGAGATCCATCACGGTATCGGCTCCCCACTTTTCGGCCCATTTCAGTTTTTCGACTTCTTCATCGGTTCCTGAAGAGACGGGAGACGCGCCCATGTTGGCGTTGATTTTTGTTTTCGACGCGCGGCCGATCACCATCGGATCGAGTTGGTATTCCAGATGTGCTTTGTTGGCGGGAAGAACCATGCGACCCGCGGCGATTTCATCGCGGATCTGTTCGGCGGTCAGATGTGTCTCGCGTGCTGCAACTCGTTGCATCTCGGATGTAATGTTGCCGACGCGAGCGTGTTCGAGTTGTGTGATTGGTTCGAAGCCTGCGGGTGCTTCCCAAGCTTCGGCATGAGCGTAGTTGTTTTCAAAACCGGCTTTCAATGACCAGTCTTCCGGCATAAAGTCCCAAGCGGTTTTGTCGGACGGAGCCGGCATGCCGGGAGTATCTGGAGAGGCGAACGTGTATCGACCTTCGACGCCCGGTTTGATTTGGGGTGTTTTGGCAAAGCTGCCGGGCGTGGTTCCCTCGGCTTGAGTGGCCGGGTTAAGCCCCAACGGGGGGAGTGTGTACGAGGTGGGGTGATTCGATCCGTTGTCGGTCATCGCAATATCCTTGATCCGTATGCAGAGAATTCGTCTGCAAATTCGAGTGTTTTATCTCTTTCATGGTATCCCGACCGGCCAAGAAAGCAAAGTGGGTATCGGGCTTCGGGCATTGAAAACCGCGCATGAAAAAACGACCGACCGAGAATTCTCGGTCGGTCGTCAATTGTGGTTCAAACAGCAAAAATCAGGTCTTGAATTTTTTTCGTTTTTGCTTGCGGGCCTTCGAAGAAGCCGGCCGGCTTCCGTGATTCGCTTTTTTCAGTTTGCGTTGTGTCTTGGCCATGATTGGCTCCTTATCAAAGACGTCCCATTGGAGGGACAAAAGGTCTCAAAGTTAATCGGGTTGTCGATTGTAGATGTTTTGACCCTGTTCCGAAAGGCAACGAGGGACGGAAATACTGTCATCGTGGCGAAATTGCCGAGATCTGGCCAATTTGGGAGGAGATCCGAGTCTCAGCCGAGATTCGAGGCTTCTCTGCTTTCTTCGCGCAGCAAAAAAACGGACTCGGCTGACGGGCAACCGAGTCCGTTTTAATATCACCTGGGCAACATCCCAAAAAGGGTCCAGCTTTTGGAACGCGACTCTCTCCTCCATTCGGATATCTCTGTCCGGGCCTGCCGACTTAGAACGTATCCAGAATAAAGTGGTGACCGCTGTGATAAGGGCGATCCATCAGATAGAAGTTGTGCCAGTTACTGTTGAACACAGGGATACGGCGATTGGCCGGATACCGATAGTACATGTGATCAAACTCCTTCGGAGCCTGAAAATTGTGTGGATAATACACGTACGGGTAGTAATTGAACCGATTCCAATCGGTGGGTTGGCCGGGACCGGCGGCTTCTGCCGAACGGTTGCCGACGCAGAAACCGCTGAGCGCGGCTGCTGCCAACATTGTCAGTGCGAAGGTGAGAATCCGTTTCACCATTTCATAATCTCCTTTGAGTCCATGGAGAGTGAGTCTTTGCGGAGGACCGCGAGATCGGCTTTTTCTCCAGCCGTAATCTCCCGCACAGCCCACTCGTAACCAGCGGGCCCGTCACCCTTCATCTGACAACTGTCAGACGCATGACGCACCGCGCGGTCCGGTGTGAACCGAGTTCCGCTCCAAACTATTCATCGGACATTCAAACCCTCGCACAACAGGAAACTTCCTCCCAAACGGCACAATCCGCACAATTCGTGTTCTGGGGACTCACGTGTCTGGCAACCTGGGACCGTTAAAATTTTGCATCCGTAGTTGTCAGCGAAATTTGGATAAACTGTTTGGGTGGCTGTGGATGACACTGTCTGGGGGCTTCGCTACGCTCCGTCCGCCAGCCACCCTTCAATCAACGGATAGTTTTTACTCTCTATCAGATTTCAATCAGGATTCAGGTTGATCGGTGCAAAATACTGCCGCTCAAGAGGATCTTGCTGAAATCACCAATCTCGCATAACTTAAGGATTCTTCATTTATCAAGAAAAGATGGATCTTATGCGATTCCTTGCGCTGGCCTCAATTTTTTTGCTGTCTCTGAATTCTTGCCTGACAGCAGCCGACTTACCTTGTCCGCTTGCCTTACATGCTCCGAAACCGATTCAGGTCGATGAAGATCGTATTCGTCAGCACATTGCTTTTCTTGCGGGTGACAAATTGGCGGGACGGAGTGGTGCAGGTTCGCAATTGGCCGCCGAGTATCTGAAAAAAGAATTTCAGTCGCTCGAACTACAACCATTGTTCGATGGTGATTTCTTTCAGCCGGTACCGGGAAGCGAAAAGTTTGGAATTGCTGGGGGGCGGAATGTTGGCGCGTTGTTGCCGGGTAGCGATCCAAAATTGCGCGAGGAATACATCATCATTGCCGCGCATTACGATCATCTGGGCACGCGAGGTGGAGCAATTTTTCCCGGTGCCGACGATAATGCCAGTGGAACCGCCATGATGTTGGAGGCGGCTCGGGTGTTGTCTCAGTCACCGAAGAAGCTGAAGCGGAGCGTGATGTTTGTCGGCTTCGATCTGGAAGAGCGACTGTTGTGGGGATCTCGGTGGTTCGTTGCCCATTCCCCGGTGCCGCAGGAACAAATGAAATGCCTCTTGGTTGCCGACATGATTGGTCGCTCATTGGCGGGCCTCGATCTCAACACGGTGTTTGTGATGGGGAGCGAGCATTCTCCTCAATTAACCGAAGCACTCGACGAAACCAAGACTCCCGAGGCATTACACTTGGCCCGTTTGGGAATCGACCTGATTGGCATCCGCAGCGATTATGGACCATTTTGGAATGTGGAAATTCCGTTTCTGTTTTTCTCGTCAGGCGAACATCCCGACTATCACAAGCCGACGGATACAGCAGAAAAAATTCGCTACCAACAAGTCGTGATGGTGACCGATTTGGTTCAACAATTGACGGCGAAACTTGCTGACGACAAGGACATTCCCCGTTGGACCGAAGAGGTCAAGCCGTCGATTGAAGAAGTCAGAGCCGTCCGCACGATTGCCACGCGACTCTTAGAAAACCAGCCGAAGCTCAAACCTCTCGGCACATCTCAATTGTTACTTTTGGGACACATCAAAGCCGAGACTGCCAAAATTCTCAATCGTGGCGAGATGACCTCGGGTGAACGTACTTGGCTGATCCGCGTTTCGCAATTGCTGTTGTTCTCGGTGTTGTGACCACCTCTTACGGCAATTTGGGTGGTTCGACATCAGGGTAATTCTCGCTGGCCAGTCCCTCTTTGAGAAACGTGACCAGATCCTGTTTCTCTTCGTCGGTCAGCTTGATCGGGAAAAGCTCTTCGTCGAGATATTCGTTTTCGACGCCACCTTTATCGTAATGCTCGATTACATCTTCGAGAGTTTTCAGGCTGCCATCGTGCATGTACGGGGCCGACCTGGCAATGTCTCTCAAGCCGGGAGTTTTGAACGCCCCCGTGTCTCCGCCGAGTTTACTGATCGCCACGCGACCTTCGTCCGGTTTCTCCAAATCCATACCGACTCCGACGTTGTGAAAGGCATTATCGCTGAGGTTCGAGCCCGCATGACAGGCTGAGCAATTGGCTTTGCCGAAGAAGAGTTTCATGCCACGCTCGGCTGATTCCGTGAGTGCCTTTTTGTCGCCGGCTTTGTATTTGTCGTAGGGAGAATTGCCCGAAAGAACGGTTCGCTCGAAAGCGGCAATCGCCTTGCCGAGATTTTCGGAATTCACATCAGTCCCAAAGACATCCTGAAACTGTGTTTTGTAACCTTCGATGGCATTCAGTTTCTTCACGACGTTTTCTAAGGTCTCGCCCATTTCGATGGGATTCTGGATCGGGCCGAGAGCTTGTTCTTCGAGGCTACCCGCTCGTCCGTCCCAGAATTGAAAGCGGTGATACGCGGAGTTGATGATGGTGGGCGAGTTGCGGCCTCCCTTTTGCCCAGCAATTCCCGTGGCGACGGCTGCATCATTGCTCCAACCCTTTTTAGGATCGTGGCAGGAGGCACAACTGACGGTGTTGTCTTTTGAGAGTCGTTGATCGAAGTAGAGCTGTTTGCCGAGTTCGACCTTTGCTTCAGACATGGGATTGTCTTTGGGAACTTTGACCGGTTTGAGGCCGAGAGGATGTTGCCCCCACAGAGTCCAGGACCCCATGAGCAACAGGACGAGTGAGAAGTGAAAAAGAGGCTTCCGCATGACTTTACGCTCCGAGAGTGTCAGCAAGTCGTTTTGAATTCTAGACTTACTTCATATTGAGGCAGAAGCCGTGGTGATTCAAGGGGAAGCTGCCAAATCTCGACGTTTGGCAGCGTGGAATGTGGGAATTGGTCTTCATGCATTTCCGGCGATCTGGTAAATATTACATTCGGACAGGAAGTCCTTCCGGCGAGATGCCGGGAATTCCGCTCACATAAGGGATTAACGAGTGAGCCACTCAGAAAAACCATCGATTATTCAGCGACTGACACAGCCTTTTTTGTATGTCTGGCTGCAGCTTCGTCGCTTCTTCTTTCATCTGACACTTGATAGTCGGGTCCAGTCACCGGTTCAGCGCTCGACGATCTACGACGCTGATACGGAGAGTCGTACTGCTTTCTCACAGGACTCTTCACCGAGAACCCATGCAAACTTGCCGTTGTCTTCATCGGAAATCACCGATCTGAATACTGAAAGGAGCATGCATGCTGATTACTCTGAAGCCGTGGTGGATACAAACCCTCCCGTGGAACCAGAGACAAGAGCCGGCGTGGGAACATCATCCACGTACCGAATTATGGACCAGACGAAACGATCATCGCTTGGAACGCAGACTGTATCAGCAAAGACAACTCGAAAAGACTATGTGGCTGCGCGTGCGTCAGAAGATGATGAAACCAATCGGATGACGATTTTGTTTGGCCCTCCTTCTCCCAAACGTAACTTGTGGATGTTTGTGGGAACGACGGGAACCTTGGGACTCATTCTGGCCATTATTTTATTGTTCAATGGGCAACCGCCCGAAGATGTGCAGATCGTTCTTCCTAAGACTCTCGAACCCAACAACAAAGTGGTGGAAGAGAAGAAGGAGCCGGAGCCGGATGTGAAACCAGAACCAACATTCGTCGCAAAAGTTGAACCGAAAGCGGAGCCCAAGCCAGAACCTCCACCTATCGAAGACAAGTTCGATGTGGAAGTGATTCTGCTTCCCGGTCCGCCGGAAAAGAATCAGGGTGAGCAATTTGAAGTGACGGGCGGGGATCCCCCCGTTGTTCCGAACGAGGGCTTCAGTTTAGTCCGCACAAACTGGCAGCAATCTGACTTATTGAATCGCGATCAAATCGATCCCTGGTCGCAATTACAGAAATTGGTTCCCTTGGAACCGTTCGGACCGAGCGATTATGTCGTCGAAGCGAACCACGGTGGTGCGATCACTGCGTCTTATGTGACCACGCAACCACGTCGGGGAACTCAATCGCTTCTCCTACCTTATGAAATGACAGTGACCAACACGGGTGCCACCTCGATTGATCGTGTTGTTATGCAGCAAAAATTGCCCGAATCGGTCGAACTGCGCGACACATCTGCCGTCCATGCGGCTGAGAATCGAACTCTCCGTTGGGAATTTGAAGGTCTTCAGCCCCGCGAACAGTGGACCGTTCCGATGGTCGTGGTGCCCACACTTCAAGGACAAGTGAAACTCCCTACGACGATTGATATCGGTCGTTCGACATCCGCCAAGACATTGATTCAGCGGCCCGATATTGAATTGTCTCTCACCTGTGAACCTGCCGCTCAATACAAAAAGTATCATCAGATTGTCTTTCTGATGAAGAACACCGGCGAAGTCCCGCTCAATAATCTGTTAATTGATGTGCAACTGACGGGCAACTTGTGGCATCGTTTCGGGAAAGAGTTTGAGTTCTTTCACAAACAACTTGATGTTGGCCAGACACGACGGGCATTATTACACGTGAAAACGGAAGACCTTGGTGGGGCCAATTTGCAAGCCTCATTGGTGACCAACGAAGGAGCCAATGCAGGAGGACAGTGTGAGTTTGCGATCATCGGAAACGGTGAGATCGAAGCCCGAGGCGTTGAAACATCGACACCTGAAATCAACGACGATCAGTTTGTACAACCACAGCCCTTGCCCAATGAAGAACCGAATTGGCGAGAACGAGGCAGTGAACAACCTCAACCGAAACTTGTTCCCGAAAACTTTGACGAGCCATTTGCACGACCCTCCGCAAAACCACGTTCGTTAAAAGACGCTGCCGAAGCAACACCGGTCGAGAAACAACCGATTCTCAAAGAAGCCACTCCCGTCAAACAACCGATCTCTGATTCGAAACCGAAACTGGAATCAAAACCGGCCGACGACTTTCCCAGCTTCCCCGGAAACTTCGAACAGTTACCAGAACGCAAACCGGTTCCCGAGAAACAACCTGCGGAGAGCGAACCCGTAAAAGAATCACCGTTCGACCTGCCTCCGAAAAGAGAGATCAAGGAAGAATCAAAGACGCCCGCCGATGATCCGTCCGGTCCGATTGATGCCGAAGACGAGGATCCGTTTGCACCGCAGAAGAAGAATGATGGGTTCTTTGATTGAGGACACACCTCTCAACGGTGGTTCGTACTTGCAACGACCGCCGTGGAAGCTGGGACCAGTGTTTGTAGGTCAGGGGCCTCCCTGCCGAGTATGGGCTCGGGCACCGGGTCGTGGCCCAGCACTCTATTACCATGTGAATTTATGAAAGAAGCTGGGACCAGTCCCAGCCTACCGCCGCTAACATCGCTCACTTGTCTTTAACCTTGGCCTTCTTCTTTTTCGTTGGTGGGCCTTTCTCAGCAGTCTCGCCGAGATACTCGACCTGTTCATACTCATCCAGCTTCGCTTGCAGCATTTGATAGACGCCTTGCGTTTTGCCTGAATGCTCTGTGTGAGAGAGATCATTTTTCTCCAGGCGATCCTCGGCCACGTGATAGAACTGGCCCGTTGAGTATAATTTGTAGTCAGCATTGCGTGCGAAGATTTGTGCGTTGGGACCGCCATTACGTGCGTACCACATTGTGATGGCGTCTCGATGAGGGGGAGCGTCACCTTGCAGTATGGGAAGGAAGCTTTTGCCGTCAAAGGGAATGCCTGATGGTAATTTGATGCTGGCCGCATCGCAGATTGTGGGAATGATGTCACTCAGGTCGGCAATGGTTTTGACGACTTTTCCCGACTGAATGTGACCGGGCCAACTGACGATACATGGCACGCGGTTGCCTCCATCTTTCATGCTTCCCTTCGCGCCGACAATTTTTCCGAAAGTGGTATTAGTGACGATGGGGGTGTCGGTGCCGTTATCGCCAATGAAGATCAATAACGTATTCTCCCGGATACCGAGCTTCTTCAGATTGCTGTCAATTTTGGAAATCGTTTTATCGACGTAACTGACCATATCGGCGAAGTATTGCGGATCGCCTTTGTAATCTTTTGAGCCTCGGGACTTCGGATCCCAATCTTCGGAATCGGGTGTCGGACAAAAAGGACAATGTGTGAGTGCCATCGGGTAGTACGCAAAGAACGGCTTGTCTTTATTCTGCGTAATGAAGTCGTTCAGAAAATCACTGAAGAGATTGGAAGAGAATTCTCCGTTCTCGTAATCGATCTGCTTGCCGTTTCGTTCGAGTCGAGGGTTGGGATAGCGGGTGTCGAATCCTTGGTCGGCTCGTCCGCGAGTATGTTGCCAGAGGAGCGATTCTTCAAAGCCGAAATGCTGGGGAGCATCGTCTTCATTGCCGAGTTGCCATTTGCCGGCAATACAGGTTTTGTAGCCAGCGTCTTTGAAGATGTGGCCGAATGTTTTTTGATCGCGGGCGAGACGACCGAACCGAATATAATTTCGCTTGTTGGATAGACCGGTCATCAATTTCACACGTGTGGGAGTGCAAATCGGTTGTGCATGAAAGTGTTCAAAGCGAACCCCTTCCGATGCAAGTTTATCCAAGTGGGGAGTTTGGTAATCGAGACTGCCGTTACTGCTTAAGCATTCGTACCCAAAATCATCGGCCATAATCAGAACGACGTTAGGCCGATCGGCCGCCGAAATGGTGGGCGTTGCGAAACTTGAAACCAGGAAAAGAATAGCCAGCGCTGACTTCCACATGAGAGAACCCCATCAAATGAGAAACAGTGAATGCTCCTCATCTTAACGGTCAGCGCGACCGATTTCATGAAAAATCGGCGTCACTTGCGGTTCGGCACTCTGCTGGCAGGTGGTGCCGATGGTTGTTCGGGAGTCAACACAAACAATATCTGTACCGGGACTGGAGAATTGTTCGTCTCCAACTTCCGCTTGAATGACGATTCTTTCTGCCCCGATTCTCTGCCGGCGATGGCTGGAGGCTTTTCGGTGCCTGATACAAATGGTTTGTTACGCTGATTGAGTTTCTTCAATTCTTCAGCACGTTTTGTCGCAAAACTGTTTAAAACAGAAGGTTGACCCATTTGTCCTTTCGGATTTGATTGTTGTTGATAAATCATTTGGTTGGCGACCGCTTCGGGAAGCCGTAGTTGAAGCTGACGGTAGGATTCCGGTGAAGCTGACTTGGCAACTGAAAGTCCCAGATTGTCATCAGCCAACTTACTCTCGGGAAGCGGGGGGGGATCTGGGAGTAATGAAAAGGAAGTGGTGGTTTTATCGTCCATCTTTGACGAGGGAGCAGTGGCTGCGAGAGCTTGTGGTTTTTTACTTTGAGGGTCGCTGCCTGGTTGATTCTCTGTGGGTTTGATGGGTGTCGCCGCCGGTTCAGGAGGAATCGAGAAACGGGTTGCCGATTTTGTTTTGTTGAGTTCACCTGAATTCACATAGGCATAGCCTTGCTCTTTGAAGTAAGGATTCAGATCGTTGGAGTTGACGTTGGCTGAGACCAACATCTCGCCGATATTCATGTCTTCCTGAAGTTCGCGTAATGCCGTCGTCATTTTTTCGCGATCGGCTTCCACATAAACGGCGTAGAAATCACCGTTCATCTCTTTCTTTGATTTTTCCTGTCCTGCCTCGTAAGGAATACTGAGATCAGACAAGAGAACCTGCATCGAGTTCAAGACCTGATCCCGGTCGACAACGGTAAGCTGAACGACGACCACACGGTCTTCGTCAAATCGCCAACCCTCAACTGTGTCACCGATCTCGGCCGTTTTCAGGTTTTGTGGGTCGATCAGTTTCAGTAAGCCGTTGTCTCCAAACTCGACGCTAATGCGATCAGGGGCATCCATGAGTTCTGGGAGACCGGCTCCGTTCATGCCGGCATCTGCCGTCGAGAGTTCTGCCGTAATCATTTCAACTTCAGACAAGCGTTCCATGTCGGAAACTGATTCAGAGGGAGATTCGGAAGATTCGTTGGTGGCAATAAGCTCCGCTTGATCTCCGGGAGGTTGAAACTGAGTGAGAGCAAAAAAGAGCAGAGCGGCCGTTGCCAGGAAGGATGCCATGGAAATGGCCCACCGGCGATTCGACTTTGCATGTTCTGAACGATCTGGCTGCGACGCGGCTGTTCCCAGCAGAGATTGTCTCTCGGCCTGAACAAGCACCCGATTTGCCAAATCTTCCGACGCATTTTCTGCGGGCAGAGATTTCAGAACGGAACTTAATTTTTGGAAAGATTCCAGCTCGGCTCGAGCCTCCGCAGAATTCTCCAAAAGCGCATCGACTTCCTCCCTCTCTTGATCAGAGAGTTGATTATCGACGTAAGCCGAAATCAATTCGTGGGAGGAAAATTCACTCATGGGAGGGAACGCTTTGGTTACAAGTATCTGGCAGGATTGATTTTAGTACGATTTTGGTTGTTGTGAGAACCGGAAATTCTGTTGTGGCAGCGTTTTTCTCGATTCTCTCACCTGTGGTGGGCAATCAGGTGATTTTGTTGGGGGTTGGTGAATCATTGATCCACTTTGATATTAGAGGGCCTATTTTTAAAAAAGTTCCCAAGAATTCTGAACCCTCAACGAATTCTAGGGAAAGTTGACGCTGTGGATCTTGTCTGGTAGAGATTCTCCCGGGACTCGGATATCATCACAATCGTTAACAGTTTATCCAGTCTATGTTTACAACATTCTCAATTTGCCTCTGAAGACATTGTGTTCTTGGGCATTCGTACTTCCAACAACATCTGTGAAGTGAAAATTATGGCCTCAGTCGGACTCTTATCGGCATTATTGGTTGGTTTCGCAGGAATGGGAGGCGGACTGGTTGCGTTTCCGCCCGGAGAACGAGATGCGGCTTATCTTGATTGTGCTCCCGAGCAAACGCTGATCTACACCGAATGGGCGTCTCGCGGTGAAGGAAAAGAGGGGGGAGACGGAGTTGATGGACTTGTGGCTGATCCCGAGATCACGGCGATGGTTGCTGATCTCAAGTCTGCCGTGATGTCATTCATCGAGAAAAATGCAAAGGGTGCACCTCCAGAACTGGCCGAACATTTACCTCCCTTACTACTTGATCTGGTCGGTCGCTCCGGCTGCCTGTACGTCGATTATTCGCCGCCGGAAAACGTGGAAGAACGATTGCAAAACGAACAATGGTTGGATCTTGCCGGAGGATTGAATGTCACTCTGATCATTAACGGTGGCGACAAGGCCGACGAAACTGAACAACACTTGTTGGCGTTGATGTCTGTTGCCATGCAAGGGCAACCAGTCCCCGACTCGATCAACGAGTTCCCCATTCCTAATCCCTTTGGTTTGTCGGCAACATTTGATCGCGAAGGTAACTACTTCATTCTCGCGTTGGGAGAAGGTTCGCTGGAACGCGCTTTGGCCGGACTGAAGGGCGAAGTGAAAGGTCTGGGAGCGTCCGAAGTCTTCACGAAAAATTTTGACGCTATCAAAATAGATCGCATCGGTGGAATCACTTGGCTCAACCTGGGCCGCATCCGCGACGAAGGTTTAAAGTTGGCGGGTCCCTTTGGTGCGATTGCCACTGTCATGATTGAGCAACTGGGTGTTGGAGAGCTTAACAATTGTGTCACTGTTTCAGGCGTGATTGATGGTCAGATTGCCACGCGAACTCATCTCGAAACGGGTGGTCAAACCGCAGGATTGCTGTCGTTGGCGGCTGGTCGCGGATTGACACCCGAAGACTTCAATCAGATTCCCGCGGATTGTGATTTTCTCGCATCATTCACGCTCGATGTTCCTCTTGTTCGTGACACCGTCACGACATTGATCGAACAAGTTCAGCCGGGACTGATGGAAAACTATCAAGCCATCGAATCGCAAGTCGAAAACGATCTTGGGTTTTCTATCGAAGACGAATTTTTGAAAGCGTACGGTCAACAAATGACAGTCTTCGATTCACCCGCTGCGGGCGGGTTATTTGCCACCTCGTTGACCTTTGCTGTTGAAGTGACCGATGCAGAAAAGGCGGACAAAATTTTCGCGAAACTCATGCAGATGTTAGATGGTTTTTTGCTCGGCGATCGCAGCAACGAATACGCTCGTCGGGGCGTGTTCTTGGAAGAACGTGAATTCCTCGGTCACAAAATCTATTTTATGAACACAATTGGCGATGATGTTCCCGTCGCTCCTGCATTCTGTCAAACCGACAAACAGCTTCTCATCTCTTTGCACCCACAAGCTTTGAAAGCCCACTTGCGATTTCTGAAAGAGGGTGGTCCATCTTATGCCGACAAATTTGGCAAAACGGCGCCTGAAGGCACAGTGATCAGCTATGGCACTTTCGCTGCTGATAAATTGGCGGAGCTGATTTATGCAGTGGTTCCGTTTGGTGCTCAGATTGGTCTCAGTGAAGCCCAGCGTAAAGGGTTTGATTTTGACATCTTTTCCATCCCGTCTTCGAAAGCCATTCTTCCCTATATGAAAGAAGCACGTAGTTGGGTCGTCCGCACAGAGACTGGCTTGCTGTTTGAATCGCGGTCTTCAATCCCCGTGCCTTTGATGACCTCTGTCCCTGTGAATCTGCTCTTTATGACAGTCGGGAAGGTTCGGGCATCGGAGATGCAATTTGATCGTGTGCAAGAGGCGATTCAACCTTGATTCAAGGTAATTCGGTGAGTAACACCTTGCGGTAAATGATTCCGCCGGTCACTCCATCGAGAAGCACGAAGCCCTCTTCGGGGAGTTCCTCGCTGAGGGCAAATGTTTCCAGAACGGTCTCTCCATTCAGGATAAACATGATGGAGTTGCCGCGCACAATGAGTCGCGCGGCATTCCATTCATCCTGCGGCTTCACAGCATTATTGGTGGGAGCTTCAAACCCGAATAACGACCCAGTGCAATATTGGTCGGCTGCGACACCGAAATCACCGGCAAGATGAATTTTATACGCATTGCTGAAGACGGGGCCGTCGTCATCGTAATGGAAGTAGATGCCTCCCTGCCCCACGGGACCGACCGTCTTCCATTCAAACTGGAGTTCAAAACTGCGGTAAGATTTTTTTGATTTCAAATACGCATTGTCGGCTCGATCTGGTTTGGCTTCATACTGTCCAATGGCCGGGTCGCGAATCCACTGGCGATTGCCGACCATTTCCAACTCGGTTAAGCGATAGAGCGTTTGTTCTAATTTCTCTGCGGTTTTCGCCGCTGCACTCTCGGGATAATTGGTGAGAACTGTGCGAAGCAGAACGACACCCGCCGGATAGTTTTCGCGGGCGAGTTCCCGTTCTGCACGGTGGAGTGTATGACGGTTGATCTCGGCAATGAATTCGGTTTGTCGATCGGGGTATGATTCAACACGGTTCAAAGCCAGTTCTTCTTTACCATCTGCGTCATAGAAAACAAAATAGGCTAACGACAAAAACGACTCATCATCGTCGCGATCGACATGTTTCTGCACGAGATTGATAATGGTCGTCAAGGGAAGTTCGCGGAGCGGTCGTGTGATGCTCTTGTCACCCACGCGAAACGTCATGACTCCCTCTTCAAAACTTTCGAATCGTGCTCGGGCGGCCCCGAGTGGTACGGTTGTATCGGGAGTCAATTCAGTGGCGGCTTCTTCAAGCAGCTTCCAGATAGTTTCAATGTTTTGAATGACGGTGTTGTTTTGTTGGAGCATCTTACGAGAGTCTGAAAGTGAGGAATCTTTGAGAGCATCGCGCGTCAATTGGCTCGCGGTTTTCAGATCTCGTTGGGCGAGCGCTTCTTCCCATTTCAAAAAATATTCGTGATAGGGTAACGGCAAACTTCTCGGGTCAACCGCCGGTGCGGAGTCGTCCGAGCGAGTTTTCATCTCTTTGGCCTGCATCTGTTCTCTCATCGGTGTTTTAGCCACTTCAATGGGTTTTGGCGGGATCGGTTTGCCGAGCGGAGGAACTCCCCATCCTGCCAATTTTGAGAGACGAACCAGATAGAGGTCGGCTGTTGCGACATCTCCGTTGCTATAAACCATCCATTCTTCATCCGCAGAAACAAAAAATTGTCGACGGTGTGATTGCTGTTCAAATTCTGGCAGGCTGAGTTTGTGAATCGTTTCAGGTTTGGAAAACTGGTTTGAAGCGTCTAGCCGACGGGATCGTTGTAACGTCGTTCCGTCAAACTGATACTGTCTCAAGCCATCCGGGGAGAGAACGGGGATCGTCCCCGGCAAGCGATACGGAATCGGTTCGCTAAACGCCCGCGATGGTGAGGTTCTGACCGCCGCAAATCCTTGGGCTTGATTGTTTGTGACAGTCGTCCAATACATCCGCAGATGATCGGGAAGCACTTGAGCCGTCATCCAGCGTGACTGGGCTTCTTTTTCAAACTGGACATTCTTGCGATTGCGGAATTCGTCTAAGGGTCCTGCCCGATTGAGTGACACGATGCGTGCGTTTTCTGGTTGAGCGTAATAGATGAAAAGACCGTCACCCGTCACGCTGGGACTAGCGGGCAAGTTCGGGCTTCGACTGAGAATTAATGATTGCGGTGGATTAAAATCGTGCCAGATCGATTCCCGATTGGAGACGTAAATCGCTCTTCCATCGTCTCGGTCGCCGGCAAACCATAAGGTCAGACCATCTTTGGAGAGATAGGGATCCAGTTCAGCGCCGGGAGAGTTCACCTGGCTCAGAGGAAACGGTTTTCCGACCGGCCACTCAAACAATGTGGTATCGGCCGTCACGATGGAGTTCGCGGTGGCAGTTTTCAGAGGTGGAAACCGGACTTCCGCGGATTCCGAAACAATGACCACTCGCTGGACATCCTGATAACCGGGACGCGTTAACGAAATGGTACGGCTTCCGCGTTCCATTTTCACCTCGCAGGGAGGAGAGAGAAATTCCCCTTCGGCACTTCGTGCCGGGTGTCCATCAACGAGAACCCACGATGCCGAATCGCCACCATAGATACGGCAGAGACCCGTTGAAAATGCGGGAAGGGGAACCTCCTCGGCATTCGGGGCGGAGTCTGTGATCTTCGTATCGTTGTTTCCTGTTTGCGGGGATTCTTCATCAGGAGAACATCCACCGACGAAGAGGACAGACATCAACAACCCATAAAAGAGAAGACGACATTGATCGTGGTTGGATTTATTCATTGCCGATGATCACTACTAAGGGAAAAAATGGGGGGGGAGGATGGAACGAGGTGGGATCAATAAGTCGTAAGCATGGTGTGTCACACTTATTGGTTATTGGGATTGTTTGTGGGCTTGGGCGTTGTTTCTCCAAAATTCAGGAGGAAAGAATTTCGACTGTCGAACAGAATCACCATTTCTTTTTGTGGTTGTGCGAGAGTCATCAATCGGGAAAAATGTTTGGTGATGGTTTGATTGTAAATCGATTCCCCTGTTTTGAGATTGAGAACATCGATTGACGTTTCTTGCGGAGTGGAAACGAATCGTCGTTGTAACTGACGACGTTTGGCGAGGAAAACGACGACCGGTGAAGAGACGGGTTGACCGGGATCGAACGCCTGGTGATTGATTCGTTGCCGCCAGCGAGTCTCTCCTTCGTCACTGATGAAAATGACCTCGCCGTGAACTTCGGGAAAATGAAATTCGTTTGCCGTAACGACACTGAAATCATCTTCAGGGCTGCGCTGTTCGAGAATGTTGAGCAGGTATCCATTCTGCATGCGGCTGAGAAAGAACGCTTCAATACGCAGGTCGTCCGTTTGGTTCTCTTCTTCAGAGTTTATCGGTGCTGTCTCAATTTTCACCGCGTATCGTTCGGCTCCGTCTTTGACCTGAAGTAATCGAAATTGTTGTTGCCGTTGTTCGAAGATGCCGACCATTCCTGGTTCGCAGGTTTGCATCAGCAGAGTTTCTTCCGTGGCTTTCGACCAGACTTTTTGCTGTGTCAGCGGGTCATAGACCGAAAGTTCCCAACGATCAACGGTCCCGGAGTCTTCGCGAACTTTCTCCTGAACGATCAAGTATTGTCCTTGAGTGATCATGAGTCGTCGGTCACCCGTGAGTGAAAACTCTCCCAGCGGTGCTCCATCAATGGTCCGAAAGACTTTCACAGACTGGCCGTTGAGAGGAAGCGAGGCAATGAACTCGTCCGTCCCCCACAGAGATTGCCCATGAGCGATGATCTCGCGCGACCATAAAAGTTCGCCGTTCTGCCAATCGATGGCAATCAGTTTTCGATCTCGCTGGAAGACGATCATTTCCGAATTGATATGAGCGATCATCCCGATGGGTTCGTCAAACATATCCCGAATTTGTTGTGACGGATGCCCGTTGGTGGCGAGTGTTCGTTCTGTCAAAATCGCCGACTGGGGAGACCGTGACCGAAACCCGATCAACGGTTCTTTCAGGTCGTGAGGTCCGTGTAGCAGACAATCGTCACCTTCCTGAAAGAGATCAAGCACGTAAAACTGATCCGAGAAAACGAGTACGGCCATGTGCCCGTGAAAGTAGATTTTTCGATCAGCGAGGATCGATCCTGGAGTTTGTTTGACCATGGTGAGAGCCAGGTCGAATCGTTTTTCCCCAAATTCGTCAATCGCATAAAAGCGGGGAGGACGATCAGTAGAGAGACAGAACGACCAACCCCTCCATAGCCCCGGGTCTCCTTCCACGGGAATTCGATGCAAGACCGGTAACATCGATCCATTTGAGGAGGCTGTCACTGTGATGGGGCGCCCTGTCCACGGGTGATGCCTGTTGGCCAGGTATTCCTTGAGTAAGCGATTTTCGAGTCCCCAGCCGGCCAGTTCGGCACCCGTCATTCCCTCCAAGCAAACGACATCACGAAACTCGGTCAATAACACTTCTCGTAGCTGTGCCGCCTGTTCGACTCGTTGAAGCTTCATTAACAAACGATAATGTCGAGCGACCGCTTCACGACGAAGAGACTCATTGGCAGACTGTTCTGCGATTAACAGCAGTTGCTGAAGTTCGAGACTTTCCGTGTAAGGATCGAGCTGAGCCATCCGCTGTTGTATCAGCTTTTGACCATCGGGGAGATTTTGCAGAATTGTCGTGGCGGAGGCAATTTGTTTTGAATCATTCTGCTTTAGAAGCCGCTCGATGAAAGCGGTGAGAGTGCTTTTCATCTGTTTTTTTGTGTCGGCTTCGGCATTCTGGTAAAGAGATTCGAGTTGTGTGCGAGTCCACATGTCGCTACGAATTCGAGTCCGTTGTCGATTGAGGAGAAAATGGTCCTTCTCAATTAATGCGATAAAATGCTGGAATGCTTCGAGGCTTTTCCCCGATTGAGCCAAGCCCGTTGCGAGGATTTCTTCCAGTTGCGAAGTTTTCTCGGTTCCCTGAGTCATCGTTTTCAGCAAATCGATATGGACTTGATAGTCTTCGAAGTTGTCGCGCAGACCCTCCAGGAGAGAGGTGACCAATATTTCGTGCAGTCGCAGGTCTGTTTGATCTTTATATGCGGTGAGTAGTTTTTGAATGGCAGTCGAAGAATCCCCGTCGAGAAGTGCGAGTTCCCCGCGCAGTATTTGAGATTCGCGATGAGACCCGTTGAGTTGTTCCTCAATTTCAGTCTGTGTGAAGTATCGAAAAATTCGATTATTCGTTTGTGAAACGACGACACCGTCGGCGGCAACCAGGTTGCCGGGAACCCGATCAAATTGTGAAGGAATCGTACTTTGCAGAGTGCCTTCTTCGAGATTGATCACCGCAATGGCTGCGGTTGAAAGTGGCACGTAATAAAACCCTTCCGAGGAATAGCCACGTCCACTTGGTTGTGGAATTTCGACAGACCAAGTCTCTCGTCCCGTGACCAAGTCGCGAGCGCGAATGTGTTGACGACCGGCCAGAATCACTTGTCGATCATGGACGCACGCCACATACAAATCATCCTCTCGTAGCGCCGACCAATAGGGAGTTCCTTGTGAGAGACTCAAACAGAAGATTTCAGTGGAATCGCTCGGCGTTAAAATGACTCGTCCCTCCGCGATGATCGGTGCGGTATCGAGCCAACGATCTTCGTCGGCGGGGCTAATGCCGTAGTCGCTCTGAAAGTGGTACAGTTTGTCCATCGTTTTTTTGGAGTGAGACAGTTCATCGGTATAACGAAACTGCCAACTAAAAATTCCCCGAGCGAGGTCGTAGCCGATGACCGTTTCGTGCGCAATGGGACAAATCAAAACACCGTTGGCATAACTTGGGGTCAAGCCGGTCAATTTCCATAAAGGCATCTGCTGAGAGAGTTCTGAGGAAATGGGTGTTGGTAAAGGTTGTTCCCATAACCATTCGACGATGTTGCGACCGTTTGCCAACTCACGATTTTTTAAGGCGATTAACAAGATTTCTTCGTTTCGTGAAATCAGGCAATACAGCAGGTTTCCCTGGACCAATGGAGGACCAAGAAACTGGACTCCAGCCCGATCTTCGGTTGGCCCACCTAACTCCCAAACGGCTTTTCCGCTGGCAAGTTCATAGGCCATCAACTTGTTATAATTTTGCTCCCGGCGACTGTTGAGTGATCGTGTTGGTTTAAGCAGTCCTTGTTCTTCAATCGCGAAGATCAATTCCCCATTGCTTGAGAGTGTCCCGGAGGTCATATCTCTCCAGGTGCGTTGCATGATGTAGCGTTGGAGTTCGGTGATTTCATCTTCTCGTCGGAGATCGGAGGTTCGCATTTGTGCGACCAGGCTCATGAACTCAGAATCGTAAGAAAATGTTTCCCAGAGAAACTCTCCCGTGAGTTTGTGGATCGCCTTGAGGTTTCCTAAAGAACGAAAGACGACCGTATCGCCGACGATTAACGGGTGCATTGCCGGTAGTTGCAGGTAATTCGTGGATTCAAAGCGTTTGGACAATCCTCGTAGTTCGCTTTCGACCAGTTCGAGTTGGCGAGGATCATCAGATTCCGAGAGAGGAATCGTACGGAATTCCCATCCCTGTTCTCGAATGGGGGGAGGAGCATCGGTGGTTCCGTTGCGTGTGGCATCTCCGCCGAACATGGCCCAGTTGGTGAGCCCAGAGTGTCGTTGATCGGTGGTGGAGAGAGAGGCGATTTTGTCGAGCCAAGCGAGGTCTGTCGCGCTGTTTTGATCGACCGAAATTTGACGACCACCAAGATCAAACGTCTGATTTGCAGATTCTCTTTTCAGTTGGCTCAGTGATTTCAGACATTCCTGATTCAGTCCAGCCATTCGTAACGCAATCGCAGTTTGCAAAAGAATCCCCGGACGGTCGTTTCGGGAGATGCGATTTTCATCGAGCAGTCTCTGAAACATTAAGGCTGCGGCCAGAGAGTTCCCTCGATCAAAATACAGTTCGGCAAGATTTCGGGCGGCTTGCGCACCAGTCGATGTGAAGTAGTAGCGACGAACGACTTCCTCCAACAGCATCGAATCAGCAGTCTGCTCGGCTTTGTTGAGAACATCTTGTGCTGCGGCATTATAAAGCAGATCGTATTGTTTGCGTTCCGAAGGCGCGAGTTGATAGAGAGTATCGAGCACTTTCCCTTTGAGACTGACAGCTTGATCGCGGTTTTCGGGATCGATGAAATAGAGTGCGTCTCGTGGATGATCGAGTATCGATTGCAGTAAGGGGAGTGCATTCACAAAATCTCGACGTTGGAGCAACGCATTGGCAGAATCGAAAACACGTTGCAGTCGACGATCAGAGAGTTGCGAGTCGAGTATCACTCCCGAAGGAGTCTCTTGCGCATTTCCCCTTTGTGTGTTTTTCCATTGTGGAGAGAAAAAAAGAATCATGCAGAGCGCGAATAGAACCGGTCTGCATTGCTGGAAAGAATTGGTCCGCAACATAAAAACCCTCAGCACTCGAATTGTGTGCGGCCCACGCACACGGGCAGAAATTCTCATGAACACGCCCTGTTAGTGAGTCTAATTCTAGCATGATTGTGGGAATTGGTGCATCGGCAAATGGGCCAGAGAGGGGAATTCCTACGAGATGCGCACGAAAAAACCCGCTTTCCGGGATCGAAAAGCGGGTTTGTGATCAATTCCGTCAATCTCTCGAATTACTCGAGGATTTTGGCGGAGTCACCAGCAACCGCACTGACGCTCTTTTTCGTCAGTTGGCCTTTGGCGAATGCGTGATTCACTTTCACGTCTGATTCATTCCACATCATCACGGTGACATCGGCGTCTTTGGCAATTTTGTAGCTGCTTGGTCCAGCCGTACCATCATAAACGGTCAAAGGAACATTCTTGATACTTTTCTTTTTGGCCAGAGTTTTCAAAGTTCCTTCAGCAGCATCTGCATCGTCAGTGAGCAGCACAACAAAAGCAGCCATTTTCTTGTCGCCATTGGCGCCGACTTGGTTGTCAACTTCTTTGATCAGGTTGGCGACGTTTTCGTCAATATCGCGAGTGAAAATAGTCACGACGGGACGAGCACCATACATACATCGATAGCACAATGTTTTTCCGGCTTTTGGTCCGGTGATGTCGCGGACGTTGAATGGTGGAGGAGAATCTCCAGGTTTAAGACCCGATTCAAGTTCAGCAGCACCAGCAATACTGGTCATGCTCATGACCAAGGCAGCGAGGATTAAATTCTTCATCTTCATGTTACTCCTTAAGGGAAATCTCAATATTTGAAATTCGATGAATTCAGCAATTCTGGTCTGCAACACACGTCGCAGCCAAAGAAATGTCTTTCGACATCATACGCATTCAATCAGGAATGAATGTGAATTTGCTCACAATTCTCCTGTTTGAATCAAAATTTGTTCGGGAAGCCGGTTGAGAGATTCGGCAGAAGTCCCAGGGACGAGAGTTTATCCCTTCTTATCAACACCCAACTTATTCAGTTGATTGACCAGATCTTTGCCATGATTGCCGGCATTCACTTCGCGATCAATGTGCAAAATCTTTCCGTTTTCTCCGATATAGAACGTCCAACGATAGGGAAACATTCGCGTTTCATTCACAACGCCGTAAGCTGTCGCCGTTGATTTTCCGGGATCACTCAAGATGGGATAATCCAGTTCGAGGGACTCAGCAAACTTCTTGTTTTTTTCCACCGGATCCACGGAAGCCGTGAAGTAGGCGACATCGAATTGACGAATCGCTTCGCCTTGATCTCGAAACGATTTGCATTCTTTGGTGCAACCGCCGGTAAAGGCTTTAGGGAACCAGGCAATCACGACGGCTTGCTTGCCTTGGAAATCTGACAAGCGATAAGTTTTGCCATCCGATCCGGTCAGTTCAAAATTGGGAGCCGGATCTCCGACTTTCAATTCGCCAGCATTCAATGTGGAAACACCTACGATAACGGCAACCAACAAAAGGGTTGTCATTCTTTTGAGCAACATTCTTCTCTCTCCTCATTCCGTTTACTGAGTACTAATGATCTATCAGGGAGTCGTACGTCTTCAGTGACATGGGACTTCCCCCGTCATGAGGGACACATCAAAATTAACAAACCCGTTTCGGGAAGTCTATAACCTGCCTTAACTCTTCTCGGCCACCCCCTGAAATTCAAGGCGTGGAGTGAGCCGGTCGCAACTCCCATTTTTCCCCAAAAAAGTCGGCTTCGACGATCTTTCCCGGTCCTCGACTATGGGGTGGTGTGCTGAGATCGACAATGGCCCAATCTGGTAGTTTGGGGACTTGGCGAGCGTTGTTGAGATAGTCGTACTCACGGAATGTAAACCCGCTATTGAGAACGACATAGCGTTTCGGGTTCAGAGGATTTGGGTAGACGGCGATCAACGCGTGTTGACTGGCATCCCAGGTTCGTTTGTCGGCTTGAATTTGCTGAACTCCCCACTTGATGGGCAACTTGTCAGCGATTTTCTTCAGTACCTGATTACTGGAGGGATCACCGAAGAGAATTAAATTGTGTTGGGAGAGTTCAACTTCTCCAATTTCTGTATCGGAGAGAAGACGTGGCTGACCTCGGAAGTGACGACGCCAATGTTCTATCGCATGACCGAGTTCCTGTTGCGTCCATTTTTCGACCAAGCTGTTAGCAGCTTGGCCTGTCGGTTTGACAAAAACAAACGAGTCCATGAACGCATCATCAATGGGGCCTTGCAGGTTTTGTACTTTTCGAAGATCGGTTTCCAGTCGTCGCCCTGCTTTCCAGACATTGCGCTCATCACGATGAAATGAAGCTTGCCAGGATCGGTCTGACTTCGCACGGCCCGCTTCGAATTGTTGCCCATCGAGCGAAACAATGACCGGTTTCAATAAATCAAAAGGAGCCTCTCCGGCGGGAAAATCAAACGTCAGGTCGGTGACGTTGAGGGTGTCGGTAGTGAGTGTTTGGTCTGCGATTTGCGCATCGATTCGCGCTCGTTCCCAATGTTGTTTCAGTCCATCAACGGTCACCCAATGCATGCGATTATATTTGAGCGTAAAAGTGGTGAAATGAATCTCTTTAGGAGTGCGCTGGCGTCCCGTACGTTCTAATGCTGTGAGACGCCGTTCGATTTCGACCAATGAATCGGGATGAATCTTGTGAGCCGTCTGAGGACCGATGATATGCACCATGTCGATTCCTTCCCGACGTAAATATTCTTCCATGATGTCGGCGGCCTGTTTTTGACGATCAATTTCACCGCTGTAAGCAATGGTGGGGCAGTGATACAGGTTGATGGCATGATCGGTGCAATCATACATGCGCCATAGTTTCTCTTCATACCAGGTGGGTGTCAGTGTTTCTTTTTGGAACGACTTCAAAAACTCGGGAGTCTCTGAAAAGCCGGCACCCGGCGTGGCGGCGAACCAACGGTCAGAATAATGCACGGCGAACTGCCAACACGCCGCTCCTCCCATGGAAAACCCTCGCACTGCGATGCGGTCTTCATCAATGCGGTACTCACTTTTGAGATGTTGGAGGACTTCCAAAGAGTCGATCTCGCCGGCAAATTTGTTGGCATTGGAATAACGACCGTAGGGATGCACCATGAAATGGGTCGTACTGGAGACGGCACCTTGATTGCGCAACCGTTGTGCGATGAAATTGGTTTCGCTCAAAGTTTCTCCCCGACCGTGATACCACAAGTCGCAACGGTAAGCATCGATTCCCAGTTGCTGATAACTCTCGGGGACATACACGGCATAGGGTTGAACACTGCCATCAATTTTGGATCGATAACCGCGAATGACGGCCCCAGTCTGCGTTCTCCAGGGAGTCTTGCCTTGCTTGAGTTGATTGGCTCGTTCCATTCCCATCGCAAGGTGTTGTTTGGCTGCTTCCACCTCTCGTTGGTGAAAGAATTCCTGATAGGTGAAATTGTTGAAAACAGAAATCAGGAAGACTTCCACATCGGGCAGATAGGCTTGGACAATCTCACGCTGATCTTGGCGAAGCGCCTGAACCAATTCTCCCAAATTCACAATCTCTTGGGTGAGTTGTTCGTGGTCGGCTTCAGAAACTTCAATGCCGAGTTTCGGAATGCGTCGGACGTTCTCAGACTGATTATCTGCCGGCCCATCGGCCCACAGGGAGAGATTTGGAGGGGACAAGCAGAGGAAAACGAGAAAAATCGCGGAGCAAATTTGTTTCATAAGACCATTCCAGGCGGTTAATCATTTAGGAAATCGGGCAGTGGTGAGATGTCTCAAACTAACTCCACACGCTTTGAAACACAGTAAAAAAGAGGTCAATCAACCCTGAAATTCCCGAGAAATCGATTAGAAGAATTTTAAGGATTCCTCAAAAATACCTCTTGCATGAGAATATTCCATGATTAGAATAAAGTCAGAAATTGAGACTCAATCTCAGTTCGACCTTCCATTTACGACCCACCTGATTTCGAGTATAAAGTCTTCAAGCCCATGGCGACTATCGAAACTGCAAACGATAAAATGGTCTGTTACTGCTACGGTCTGAGAGAATCGGACATCCAGCAGACAGTTCAATTGCATGGCTGCCAAGAGCTACAGGCTGTCATGAGCTGTTCGGGTGCGGGAACAGGTTGCACGGCATGCCACCGTCGAATTCAAGCCGTCATGAATAAGCAGGCGACTGAAACTTACGGTGCGGCTCCACTCAAATAAGCAGAGCCGCATCTTCCGTAAATGATTCTTCGACGGACTTTAATGTCCTTCGGTTTCGTCAGCTTCGGCTCCGACTTGAGTGGTCAGGTAATTTTCGATGCCCAGTGCTTCGATCAGATCGAGTTGTGATTCAAGCCAATCGACATGTCCTTCTGACTCGACCAAAATTTTGTCGACCAGATCTTTGCTGCCGTTATCGCCGTGTTCCTGGCAGATTTGAGACGCTTTGTTGTAGGCATTGACGCCACTGGTTTCGAGTTTCAGATCGAATTCAAATTGCTCTTTGACATTTGTTCCGGGATGAATTGCTCCGTAACGGGCGATCTCGGGGACTCCTTCGAGGAAGAGAATTCGATCAATCAGCAATTCCGCGTGCTTCATTTCGCCCATGGACTCTTCATAATGCTTGCGACCAAGACGTTGAAAGCCCCAGTCCTGCACCATTTTGGCTTGGATGAAATATTGATTGATGGCGGTCAGTTCGATGGTGAGCCCTTCGTTGAGAGCATCGATGACTTCCTGATGACCTTTCATAGTCTGTCTCCTGTCGCGGTATCTTCAGTAGTGAGTTTGATTTCTGAACTCCCATTTTCCCACTTGAAGTCTCCGCATTCCAGCCGCATGGCAGCAAAAGATGCTCGTTTTTCCGAATTGAAACGGTTTCTCAATGAGAATTTGAGACCGAATCTCCGGTTCGGTGGTTTTGGGATTGTTTGTCCCTGAGGGTCTTCTGGACAATCTTAAGATGAAGTGAAACTGATGTATTAAGTGACGGGTATCAGAGGTGAGTTTTTGTGAAGAACCCTTTTTCCCGATCTTTCCCCACAACTCTTCGCGTTTTGAAGGGTTTATTTAACATGCCGTTCTCGTCGAAAATGAGGAATCTTGTGACTACTTTCCATCAACAGCGTCTTTGGATGATTGTGTTTGCCTGCCTTCTGCTCGCGCCAATTTCTTCGTTTGCACAATCGGATGAGATTGAAGAAGCCGAAGTGGCCAAGCCGGTTCCGATTGGCGTTGTCGTATTTTCCGGCATCAATCACGGATTTGAAGAATTTGATTACATCTTCGAGACCATCGAACGTCCCGAGCTGATCGACATCATCTCAGCAAGTCTCGCGAATCTGAATGATCTGAAAGGCATTGATCAGGATCGCCCTTTGGGGGTGATGGCGTTTTTGAAACCGGGGAGCGGATTCAATATCTTTCCGACGCTCGGTTTTGTGGGGTTTCTCCCGTGCGAAAACTTTGAGGACGTGTTAACGACATTTGGCACGACGGGAATGCAAGTCGCCAAGGTTCCTTTGTCGGAAGTTCGTTATTCGATGAAGGGGCCCGGTCAAGATTTGTACTTCGAGAAAATCGGAGAAGAGATTTTGATCACCAACGATGAAACTCTTCTCGATGCGGAATTACCCGATCCTGTTGCTCTGACCAAGACGCTTTCCACGCGCTACGATGTGGGAGCTCAAGTCAACATTAAAAATGTCCCTATCGGGATGCGAAAAATTCTGTTGCAGTTTTTTCGTTCTCAAATGGAAATTCAAATGCAACGTCGCGATGAGGAACCGGAAGGGCCTTGGAGAATGCGAAAGGCGTCTTTGGCCAACAATCTGCGTTTTATCGAACAGCTTGCCACTCAGGGTGACTCATTAACCATCGGCCTCGATGTTTCCAAGGAACTGCGAAAAGCGGTCGTGGAAGTTGACCTCAACGCGAAGCCCGGCAGTCAATTTGCAAAGTATCTGGCCGATTCAGGAGGAGTGACCAGCTACTTTCGCGTCTTGCAGGATGACCCCTCAGTTATCTCTGCCTACATGTCCTGGGAGCTACAAAAAGAAGACGCCTTGAACCTAAAGGAAATCGCTCTTGGTTTGCGATTGATGCTCGAAAATAACGAAGAAGTCAATCCGCTGCCGGACGGTACGGTCGGCCCGCTTCGCTTGGGAGGGTTGTTTGACTGTCTGGAACAAACAGCAGAAGCAGGAACTTTGGATGGTTTCGGTCGTATGCAACAAACGGCTACGGGTGAATCCATCATCATGGCTTCGGTTCGTGTAATTAACGGCACTACGGCTTCAATTACGATTGCTGATCTCCTAGAGCGACTTAAAGCGTGGGAAGAAGATGTTGATATTCAGTTGAATGCCGATTCGTATCGGGGTGTCAACTTTCATCGTGTGACTCCTCCGCTTCAGGATGATGAGAGCAAACGAATCTTCGGCGAGAACTGGTCATTGTACTTTGGGTCTGGTGAACGCACATTATGGTTTGTGATGGGTGGTGAAGAAGCGATTCCGGCAGTACATGCGGCCATTGATCAGATACTGGATCCCGCCTCACAAAAAACATTGCCCGATGCTGCTCCCTTTCGATTTACGTTGAACATGTCTCAATGGATGAGCATTTTTGAGAACCCGGAAAGAGAACGAAGAGGGTTTGGTAAAAAAGTGGCTGAAACATTTGAAGCCGGTGATGACAAAATCATTGCCGATATGACTCCTCGGGAAAACGGAATTCGATATCGCATCCGCTTTGAAGAAGGTTTCGTCAAACTGGTCGGCTTAGCGGTGGCTCGGGCATTTGGGATTCCCTTGGAAGAATAGAGGCGTGAACGGGCATGGTCATTGGTTTCGAGAAAAATTCTCTATAGCATGGCTCACTGACACCCACTTTTGCAGGTAGATACTTATGCTCGGCCGATTTCTGAAGAACTACATTGAACGACACCAAAATCGCGGCAACCAACTCTTTCATGTTGTCGGGTTGCCAGTCACATTCGTTCTACCGGTCGTCTTCTTGATTCAGGAGAAACCGATGTGGGCTCTCGGTTCATTTCTCATCGGTTATGTGCTGCAATTCATCGGTCATGCCATTGAAGGCAATGACGCCGGAGAGATGATTGTGATCAAAAAAATGCTCGGAAAACCGTACCGAGAGTTCGGTCCCGGCGTAAAAGATTCATCAGCTAACGATTGAATCGCCGATACAGTCTGTAAGGGTTAGTCCGGTCTGCGCGGATGAAAGGTGACTTTCTGTCGTCAGAATCGCTGGACGAGAGCGGAGAAATTCCTCTCAAACCCCTACAATAAAATGACTTGTATTGTATGCGACAGGATCACGGATGATGTCGAATCACATGCGCATCCCCCAATTTGGGCTGGGATTACTTCTGCTCTCAACTCTGCTCACCGGTTGCTGGGAGCGGCGAACGGGCCTGTCGTATCTCGGTGATGGTGGAAATCAATACTATAAAGATGTCGCGACGAGTATCGATTATCCCGATGCCACCCAGGAATCTCCAGAAGAAGTCCTCACAACGGCTAAGCCCCGAACAATTCGGGACCGTACACACGATGACATTTGGGAGATGACCCTCACGGAAGCTGTCACAACGGCCTTGGAGAATAACCGTATTATTCGATCCGATGCGACGTTTTTAAGTGCAGGAAATGCGCTGTTTACCAACCCTGATCGTATTGCTTCTGTTTACGATCCTGCCATTCAGGAAAGTGGTGTGTTGTTTGGCGGTCGTGGTACGGAAGCCGCACTCTCTGCGTTTGATGCACGTTGGGATACCCGAATGTTATGGGGTCGCAACTCGACTTACAACAACATTGCCACGGCTCCAGGATCGGCGACTTCTTTAGAAACCGCCAATTTCAACACCTCGTTAACCAAAGCCTTCGGATATGGTGGACAAGTTCAGTTCGGTCACAATGTCGATTACCTCGGATCGAATACCGCCGGCCAATTGTTTCCTTCAACTTATACGGGTTCACTCTCTGCCGAATATCGTCAACCGTTGCTTGCGGGTTCTGGAGCGGAATACACGAGCATTGCGGGTCCGATCACTCAGAGTTTCGGAGGAATTACTGGTGTAAACCAAGGGGTCGTGATTGCACGCATCAATAACGACATTACTCTGGCCGATCTTGAAGCCAACATTCGAAATCTGGTGTTGGATGTTGAGGTTCTGTATTGGGATCTTTATCTCGCTTACGTTCAGTTTGATACGGCAACACAAGCGCGAGAGAGCGCCCGTCAAACCTGGCAAATCGCCAATGCAAAAGTGGAAGAAGGAGACGTCATTTTTCCCGACATGGGAGATGCTTCGGATGCGATCGAGACCGATGGAAAGATTCAGCGTATCAGCAATAACGTGATGCAGGGTCAAAACACGATTCCCGACCTCTATCAAGCCAAAGATGCCTATTATCAGGCACAAGCGGCCGTTGATCGTGCTCGGTCTCTCATTTATTCGACAGAAACTCGCTTTCGTCGATTGTTGGGACTTCAGGTTAACGATGGACGCATCGTCCGACCTCAAGATGAACCCTTAACGGGAGAGTACGTTCCAGATTGGTATTCCGCGCTTGCGGATGCCTTGACTCATCGTGTTGAACTGCGACGCCAGAAATGGAACGTGAAAAGTCTGGAACTTCAGTTGACGGCTGCAAAAAGTTTAACGCGACCACGACTCGATCTTGTCACTAGCGCTCGGATGAACGGCTTGGGAGATGACTTGATCGGTAGCGGTCGTGCGGATGGAGTTTCGCCGAACGGTTTAGACAATCTCTACGGCACGCTGGGTGGCGGTGATACTTCTGGATGGGGTGCCGGGATCGAGATGTCCGTTCCGATTGGTTATCGTTCCGCGTTGGCCCAGGTTCGTAATACCGAACTTCGACTCGCCAAGGCTCGAGAAGTTCTCTCCGTTCAGGAGATGGATATCAGTCATGAGATTGCCACATCCCTTCAGGACATTGCCCTCAATCATTCGAATATGAAGTCACTGCTTAATCGAAAAGAAGCGGCCAAATTGTATGAAGAGAAGTTGCGCATTCAGTTGGAGCTTGGTGGACGCGGTGCAGCGACTGATGATGTTGACCGTCAAATTCGTGCCATCGCGACTTTGGCAGACGCCGAGAATGCGTACTTTCAAGCACTGGTCCAGTACAACCAATCACTCGCCCGTTATCACTTCCGTAAGGGAACATTACTGGATTACAACAACATCCATCTTGCTGAAAACCAGTGGGATCCCGCGGCTTATCAAGATGCACTGCGTCGAGCGCGCGAACGTGGTCATGCGTTTGAAGACCGTTTGATCCAGGAGAAGCCGCGCGCCTTCTCGATGGGGCCCGTGAATCCTCACGAATTGGAGTTCCGTCCTCCTGCCGGACATTCGGAAATGGTTCCTCTTCCTGAATCACAGGACTCGATTCCTCCCGCACCTCAAGAGCCCGTACCCAGTCCTCCTACTGCTGGGGAAAAACCTTATGACCCACAACAGTCAGTCAGAATGGCACCGCCTCAAAACAGTGTCATTCCAGAGTCCGTTCCCGTGCATTCCCGCAAACTCATGCCGGGAGCCCAAAAGGGCAATTCGATTTTGAACTTTGAGCCTTTCAATCCTCAGAATGTCACTGCTGTCAGTCATGAGACTGTGCAGCCAGATGTTCCTGTTCGGTATCCTCTGAACACAATTTCGGGGAACATCACGCCGGTGAATTTTGATCAGAACAATACCAGCGAGTCAGCGACACCACCACAAAATGCGTTGGGAAAGAGCGCTCCCAGCCAGTCACTTTCGGATCAGAAAACTGCGTCGAGGCGTTCGTTGCCTCAATGGCCGGGGACGGCAACCAAAACGACCACAACATTGCCAACGAAGTCGGTTCAGACTTACGAGAACAATCGCAAAGCTCCCTTCGCGCCTCAATTATCTCCTTATCCTGTGAAGAAGCCTGCACTCGAAGAGGAATGGCACCCACTGAATTTGGATGAGTAATAAATCACGAATCGATCGCTGCGAAAATTTCCCCGTGAGAATTTCCCCGTGAGAATTTTCTCTTTGACCCATTTCCTGAGTCACTTGCGAGAGATCCCTGAAGGCCTATGATAATTAATATATCCCAAGTTGTGTTGATTCCGCCCTCGTGGCTCCATCTCGACAATTTATTTTGAGTCGTCTCCTCCGGCAAACAGGAGATTGTCTCTCAAAGGCAAATATGTCATCTACGCAACGCCTTGAGCGTTTATTGCGGTTGGTGAACTTGCTGCAATCCGGGCGGTAGTTCAACACGCGGGAACTCTCGGAAATTTTGAAAGTCAGCCGACGTACCATCTTTCGCGACATCAATTTGTTGCAGGATTGCGGGGTACAAATTCAGTTTTCTGAAGAGAGGCAAGGCTACTCACTACCTGGTTCGATTTATGTTCAACCACTCGACTTGGCGCTGAATGAAGTCCTGTTTCTGCTGATTCTTTGCGGTGATATTCCCGAAAATTCTTCGCACTATCCGTTTCCCGAAGCGGCTCAATCTGCCTATTTGAAAATTTTGAGTTCGTTGCCGCAATCCATGCGAGAATCTGTGGGCGAACTGACCGAACAAGTCCAATTTCGACTCGACTCCCACACTCCACAAGAACCTGGACGAGAACATTACGAAAATTGTTTGCGTTCGTTACGCGACCACAAACAATTGCGAATTCGTTATTTCAGTTTGGCCGATTGGGATGAAATTGGTTTGGCGATCAGTCCTTATCGTCTCGTCTTTTTGAGAAGAAGCTGGTACGTCATCGCGCGTTCGTCCGTTCATCGCGACGTACGAACCTTTAAAGTGTCACGGATCCGACATTCCGAGTTGCTCGAAAAGAGTTATGACATTCCCCGCAATTTTAATCTTGATCGTTATCTCGGGAATGCCTGGCACCTTATTCGGGATGCGGACGGGAAATCGTGGAATGTCAAAATTCGATTTCAGAAACAGGTCGCTCAAAATGTGGCCGAGGTGAGTTGGCATAAAACACAAAAACTCTCTTGGCAAGAGGATGGATCGCTAATGTTTGAGGTCGTTGTCGACAGTTTGAAAGAAATTGTCTGGTGGGTGATGGGTTACGGAGCACAAGCGGAAGTTCTCGAACCGGTCGAATTGCGCGATGAAGTCATCTCGCATGTGAAAGAGATGCTGAGTGTCTACGAAAACGAGAGCAGATGAAACTTAACAGCAGCCGTTTGACCTAGTGCGATCTTTGCATTCTTCAAGTGCCCAAAGTGATCCAGCTTGTCAATGCGATACCCGCCGTCTCGGTTCTCAGAATGTTTGACCCCAAAGAGACAAGCTGCACGTTGGCTTGCTGTAGCCAATCTGCTTCATCTGCCGTAAAGCCACCCTCCGGCCCAATCAGCATGGCAATCTCTTCTGTTGTGGTCAGATCGACTTCGTTCAATGCGATGCCGTCAGGATGTCCGGCAAGAATGGTCGTCGATTCGGAGATGGCTTTGAGTGCATCTTTCAAAGCGATCACTTCTGAGATTTGCATCATCCAATTTCGACCAGATTGTTTGCAGGCAGAGATCACTGTCTGCTCCAGTTTTTTCAGCTTCGTTTCTCTGGGATTCACAACACTTCGTTCCGTCGAAATTGGCACGAGTCGTGAGACTCCCAGTTCGGTCGCCTTTTCGATCAACCAGCGAAAACGGTCTCCTTTCGGAACGGCCGTCAATAATGTTAAGCGCTTGTGTTCAGGAGCATTATGAACCTCGTGGAGTTCAATTTTGGCGTCTTTTCGATGGAGTTCGATCACCTTTCCCGAGGCCACAGTTCCCCGTCCATCAAACAGTTCGACCGATGTGCCGACTTCCGCTCGCAGGACGTGCAAAAGATGATGGGCTTCTGTATCGGTCAGCAAAACCTCACCGACATGCAAAGAACCTGGGTAAAAAAAACGGTCGGACATCAAATTTCCTGCGGGATTGAGACTCTATTATGAGCTAAGCTGGTTCAGATCGCGGAATTTTCCGGTTATGCGGACTATTCTTCCAGTTCGGCCCCTCATCTTACCGATTTTATCAATAACGGATTCGGTCGGTAAGCTCAGAACGGAATGATATTCGTCTGTCATACCCAATCGTCTCGAGACCGTCTGAATTTTTAGAGTCAGATGGCTGATCCTTCCTTTTCAAGCGAAGTTCAACATGATTGAAGAGTACTGGGGCCTGCAATTTAATCCCTTCCAAAACGTCCTTTCCGATCGCTGGTACTACGAAAGTCCCATGCATGAGGAGACGCTTTCAAGGCTTTATTACGTCATCGAGCAACGACAAAAATGTGGTTTGCTGTGTGGTGAAGAAGGCGCAGGAAAGTCGTTACTTTTTGAAATCATTGCTCGACAAGCCAAACGTGCGCAACGACAGGTTGCTTTGATCGATACGTATGGGATGGAAGAGGGCGAACTGTTATGGAAGACGTTGGGAGAACTCGGACTCGGCAATCATTCCTCGAAGTCTCGTGGTGAGCAATGGCGTTTACTTTCCGACCATCTTCACGGTGCGACGAGCGCTCATCAGCAAGTGGTTCTATTGTTCGATCATCTCTCCCAGTCTGAGCCTCAATGCCGAGTGCTCGTGGAACGTCTGCTACATCTTCCCGCCTGCACCAAAGGTTGGGTGACGGTCATTGTTAGCACCAGTCCGCTTCAGTTGAAACAAATTCCTAAAGGGATCCTGTCACAGATCGATTTGAAGATCACTCTCGATTCACTCGATGCGTATCACACAGGCGAGTATGTGAATCATGCGATTCAGAAGGCCGGCTCGAAGAAATCGCTCTTCCCTGTTTCCACCATGCATCATATGCACGAACAAACCTTGGGAATTCCGCGCCGTATCAATCGCCTGTGTCATCTCTCTTTGATTGGCGCGATTGAAGCAAATGCAAAATCTGTCGATCCCGATCTCTTTCTGTCTTCCTCCAAAGAACTTGTGGTTGGGTGAGATCAGTTCTCGCATGCAGAGAGAATGCCGGGTAAGCTGCAAAGATCGTAACACCCTCGCATTTTTATCATTCTTTGCAGGAGATGTGACTGCATGATTTGGGATTTGCATTGTCACTTGAACGGCGTTGATGGCCGTACGCCCGAAGAACGAATGTCACAACTGCTGAAATACGCCGACCGGATGGGTGTTGACCGGCTGATTGTGTTTCTCGGCATGAGCTTCAGTCGCTCTTATGATCCCAAGCCGGACGATTTTCGACAACAGAATGATGAAGTGATCCAGGCGATCTCTCACTGGATGGACCGGGCTTTGGGATTTGCCTATTTGAATCCCAATTATCTGCAAGAATCACTCGACGAGATTGATCGCTGCATTAAGAACGGTCCCTTGGTGGGCATCAAATTGTGGGTCGCCGCCCGGTGTGATGACGAAGCGGTCGATACCATCATCGAACGTGTGGCTGAGTTGAAAGGGGTGATTTTCCAACACACATGGTACAAGGTGAGTGGCAATTTAGACGGTGAATCGACTCCCGAGGAACTTGCCCGCCTCGCCAAGCGACACCCTGAGATACCACTCATCTGCGGTCATACAGGTGGCGATTGGGAACGTGGTATCCGAGCGATTCGTGATTGCCCAAATGTCTCGATTGGAACAGGGGGATTTGATCCCACCGCTGGCATCACCGAGATGGCGGTTCGCGAGTTGGGAGCCGACAGGATCATTTACGGCAGTGATATCGGAGGCCGCAGTATTTCTTCGCAACTCGCCAAAATTACCGGAGCACAAGTTTCCAAAGAATCTCAACAGCAGATTCTGGGAGCCAATTTGAAAAAGATGCTGCTGCCGATTCTGAGAGAGAAAGGGATCAAGCCATGATCGATGTGAATGTCTCTCTCTTTCAGTGGCCGTTCCGCCGCCTTCCTCACGACACGACCGATCCACTTGTCAAAAAATTGAAAAATGCTGGAGTGACTCAAGCCTGGGTTGGTAGTTTTGAAGCAATCCTGCACGAAGATGCGGACGGCGTGAATCGTCGATTGGCGGCAGAATGCCAGCAGAAAGGTGCCGGATTTCTGATTCCGTTTGGTTGTGTGAATCCCACGTTGCCCGATTGGAAAGAGGATGTTCGCCGTTGCCAAGAGAAATATCAAATGCCCGGTGTGCGACTGCATCCCAATTATCACGGCTACGCGCTCGACTCAGAATTGTTCGCGGATTTAGTGACGGAATGTCATCAACGAAACTTGATCGTGCAGATCAGTTTGCGGATGGAAGATGTTCGGACACAGCATCCGTTGGTTCAGGTTCCCGATGTCGATGTAAAACCACTTTTGGAGTTGTTGCCGAAGTTTCCCGGTCTCAAAATTGTTCTCCTAAACTCCCAACGATCCTTACGGAGTCCGCTGGTGACACAACTGGCGAAAGCCGGCGATGTTTATTACGACTTTGCGATGTTGGAAGGGATCGGCGGCGTGGGAAAATTCATAGAAGATGTCCCTTACCAACGTGTTTTATTTGGTTCGCACTTTCCCTTCTTTTACTTTGAATCGTCTCAGTTGAAACTGAAAGAGTCGGATTTAGGAGAGACGATTCGCTCGGCGATTGCAGCAGGGAATGCTGAAAAGTTGACGTGATGATCTTTGTGAAATCAAATTCTCTGCGTGAAACTCGACAATAAACACGTTAGTCTTTATTCATGTGATGATTATTCGATGACTTCGTCGTGCGCTCGGCGGCACTCATCATCCGAACAGAAATCGGACTTTATCGATGTCCAGTTTCCTCCACAATCAGACTTTCCTCAGTCGGCGCTCGCTGATCCAAGCTGGCTCATTGGGGGGGCTTGGGCTGACTTTGCCCAACCTGCTAGCTGCCGAAGAACTGGGTGCGACGGAAAAATCGTGCATTTTCATCGTGTTGAGCGGCGGATTGAGCCACATTGATACGCTCGACCCAAAGCCATTCGCTCCATCGGAAACACGAGGCCCCTATGATCAGATTGCCACCGCGATACCCGGTGTGCAATTCACCGAAATGATGCCTCGGCTGGCGACCATTGCGGATCGGTTCAGTCTCGTTCGTTCCATGAGTCATCGTGATACCGTGCATGTGACGGCCGCTCATACGATGTTGACCGGTCAGCCAAATGGTACCGCGGCCGACGATTCACCATTCATTGGGTCGTTGATTTCCCGTTTCCAGCCATCAACGGTCAACATGCCCTCGTATGTCTGGTTGCACAATATGAAAACAGGGACGAATAAAGTTCCCCGGTACAACAACGGCTTGCACAAGATCGGCTACGAGCACGCACCTTTGCGGATCGGTCACGAACTCGATAACCCGGCAGCGTCTTTGTTCCAGGTGAAACATTTCAATCCTCCGGAGGGAGTGGACGGTCGGCGATTGCAGCAACGGTTTGATCTGTTGCGGTCGTTAGAGGACGAGAAACGCCCTACTCAATGGACCGATTTGCACGAACGAGCTCGTGATCTTGTGACCGGTTCTCGTGCTCGGGAAGCCTTCGATCTGACGCAAGAGCCCGATGCGGTGCGAGATCGTTACGGAAGAAATCCCCTGGGGCAGTATTTGTTGATGGCTCGTCGTTTGATTGAAGCCGGTGTTCGTCTTGTTTCGCTCACGGCCTGGCCGGGGCTCGCGCCGGGTGAAACTGAGCCGACCGTCACCCAGGTTTGGGATATGCACGACAGTTACTATAGTGGCAACGACAACATGTATGGTAACGGGCCGTATGGAATGCGTTGGTCGGCACCGCGTCTCGATCAAGGACTTTCTGCACTCATCACCGATCTGGAAGACCGTGGCTTATTGGAGACCACGTTTGTGCCTGTGGTGGGAGAATTCGGACGTAGCCCGAAATTTGAGGGAGAAGGGCGGGGACGCGGTCATTGGCCGAACGCTTACACCGGTCTGTTTGCCGGTGGTGGCGTGAAACGTGGATTTGTCTACGGTGCCTCTGATAAAATTGGAGGAGAAGTCGCGGCGGGTCGTCCTGTTTCTCATGCCGATGTTGGAGCGACCATCTTTCAGGCACTCGATATCCCATTGGAACAACGCTACGGCGCAGACGGGTTTTCCTTCCGAGTTAGTAATGGAAAGCCGGTTGATGAATTATTTTCCTGAACTTCTCTTTCACAACAATTGATCTCTCTCGAAAGCTCACCATGAAAACATATTTTGCCGGGATGTTTCTGACCACAGGGATTTTGGCCGTGTTGGGATTGAATGTCACACAGCCAGAGTCGACCACTCTCTCCGGTGCTCGTCCAGAGATCATCGCCTCTCAATACGAATCATTACAGGCGGCCATCGATGCGGTTCCGAAAGAGGGTGGCATTGTCCGATTGCCGCCCGGTCAGTTTGAAATCAGCAAGCCGCTTATTATTCGTGGAGAAGATATCACCATCGAAGGTGCAGGCACTGCGACACATATCATCAACACCAACACCAACGGCGAACCGGCGATTTTGTTGTCGCATCCCGAGGTCAAAAATGCCAAAACCGACAAACACAACCTGTGGCGTGTTCGATTGACGAACTTTCGCATCACGGGGAATGAGAAGAGTGGAAGCGGAATTCTGGCTCGTCGTATCAATGAAATTCACATCGATGCGGTCACCATCAGCGAGAATGGCGGAGACGGTATCACACTCGACCATTGTTACGAAGATCCCCGAGTTTCCGATTGTCTGATCACCTACAACAAACAGGTCGGACTCAACATCCTCGGCTGTCATGATATCATCGTTTCGGCGAACCAGTTTGAAGAGAACAACGATGCCTTGCATTGTATCAATGGATTCAATTTGACGATGTCCGGTAATAATCTGGATGATCATTTGCAACATGGCGTGGTCATTGAGAACACCTATGGCAGCGTCGTCGCGGCAAACATGATTGAAGAGTGCCGGGGGACGGCCATCATTCTGGACCGGAATTGTTACGGCATCACTGTGAGTGCGAACGTGATTGCCCACAATGGAGCGGGAGTTGATCTTCGTGATGCGCACGGTTGTGCAATCTCAGCAAATACGTTCACGCTGATGACGGCAGACGCCGTCCGTGTGGGACCCGACAGTGGCAGCATTACTGTTGCCGCCAATCACTTCAGCAACAGCGATATCGGTGAGGGCCAGGTTCGTCGTGGGACGAATGACTTATTGGCGGCAGGTTTGGTGCTTGAAGGGACGAACCATGTCGGTATCTCGGGCAATGGTTTTTCGGGACTGCAAACACCGGCAATCGAGTTACGCGGTGAACCTTCGACGAACATCCTGCTCGACGGAAATGTCTTAACGAACGTCTCCAGTCAACACACCGATCTTGCGAACCCCGTCCTGGGAGAAGAGATTCACACTCCGAAAAAATGATCCCGATTGAACTCTCCACTCACTACCGTTTCTTTTCGACTTCGATGGTCATTTGCCCCAGGAGTCGCAGCATGGGGAGAAATGATGTGATGGGAGCGGGGGAATTTTCATCGAGGGCACTGTCACTGATTTTCAGATGACCGGGACCGATTCCCCCTTTTGCAAGAGTCGCATCGAGTGGATACCAACGGTCCCTCAACCACACTTCGGTCCACATATGACCGGCGAAGCCGTTAAAGTGATCGGAATAAACGAAACCGACTGCGATACGGGAGGGCAGTTTTTCCGCACGCAACATGGCCGCCAATAACATGGCGTGTTCGGTGCAGTCGCCTTCACGTTTTTCGGCAACTTCGGCGGCGGACGCCAAAGCGGTTGAAAAGTTCTTATTGCGGACAGTTTCGTGGACCGTCTTTTCCATGTTGACGGCAATCCGATTAGGATCGCCAATCCCTGCCGATGCGCGTCGTGCCAGTTGCACGATGCGGAAGTCATTCGATTGTAGAAACTCGGTTGGTTGCAAATATTTGTTGTCTGGTTTTCGTGAGATTGCAGTGCGCGGGGAAGCTTCGATCTTTTGGACAGTTAACAGAATCGTACGGTCGTTCACTTTCTTGATGGATTGTGAAGGGCCGGAGACGAAATACTCTGCGGGGTCATCGGATTCGAGAGTGATTCGATATGTGACTTCTCTGAGTCGGTGTGGATCACGGAGTCCTCCCACGCGGACGATTGTCTTCATCGCCAAATCGAGTTCGTCACCTGCTAGTTCTTTTAACGCCTCTGTCTCTGAGACTTGATAGGTATAAAGTGTTTTCCCGAAGAAGTCAGATTCTGATTTCACCCAACGACCGTTGTCATCCAGATAGCCACGCATTTTCAGAGTCGGGATCGCCGAGTTGACGACGTTGACTTTATAGACGCGCATTCTGTTCCCAGCGAACATTTCTGTTTGACGTTCTTGATCGACGCGAAATTTCAAATTGCTGACTTTGGAAAGTTCGGGCAACCAGGTGTTGAACGAATTCGCTAAACCTTCCTTCAAGGTTTGATCTCGAAACATCCGTTCTTGCCAAAGAGGAGACTTGAGATTGGGTGGCAGGGTGACTTTTTTCTCGCTTACTCGTCCGTTGACGGTCAGCTTAAGATCGAGTTGATTCCCGCGAATCGTTCCTGAAGAGAGGGTGGGTTTGTTGGGAGGGTTCCGAATTTCAAATCGGAACGAGCGCAATGTGCCGTCAGTCAGTTCTTCGGTATGCAGTTCTGTTTCGAGTTCAATTTTCTGCCCGAAGCGTTGGAATTCCATGCGGGACGATTGTTTGAGTTTGAGAATCTGATCCTCTTGACGAGTTTCGAGACTCGCATAGCCGATCCGCTGCTGATCCAGCATCATCACCTGCCACTCAGTTTTGACAGACTCTTGTGCGCTCGTGAAAAGAGGTGATGTCGAATTGATGGCGAGAGAGAGAAGTATCAACAACCCCATGCGTTGCGCGAGACTTCGCGAAGAACAACTAATCGTCATTTCGTGCTTTCCTGCTGAGTGAATGCCGGTCGCTTCCTGTACAATCTTAGCGAATCCCTATAATCGCTACAGTCCCACTTTTGGATTCCCGACCGACGTGAGTTTCTGAAAATATTCAATTCGTGATTTGCTCGGCGCACGGATGAAATGATGCTGAAAAGAGGCAATCGTTAAACATCGTAGAAGACCGTTTGACCCAGCGAAATCGGAGAACTCACCCAAATCCTACCAGCTTATCTGATTCACCCTGTCAGACCATACAAACCCTCTTTCTCGGGGAAAATCCCATGTGATGGGCAGGGTAATCGAACGCAAGGGGATACATGTGCTAGGTTAGGGTGATGTCGATGAGCGACGTCCGATGAAACGAAGATCAGATACGATACCGGTTGCAAGCAGCAACCTTACACACATTCACGATCGGCGACGAAGGGAGATAACCGAAAGTGTCAGGACTACCCGGCAATGAGTTTCCTCAAGAAAATTCTCAAAAGCACAAATCACACCGAGCAGCCTCAAAAGCAGGCAGGTGGATTCGCCACTCTCTCTCAGGAAGAGATTGATGCTCATCTGGGAATTAATCGCTATGGCGATTTCCTGCTGACAGATGCAGTCCGTCCTTCTTATGAACTCGATGTCGTTCCTAAAGCGGGTTACCGCTGGGATCAATATGACGATAAGTCATCCGGTGTTCGGATACCTGTGCTGATTGCCTCAGCATCCAAACCTGATCTGTTCGATCTGTTTCTGGACTTGGTACGGCCTCTGGGTGATGAAGTCGATTTAGTGTTGGAGACCAGTCATTCTTCCATGGGCGATGAACATCGTGATCGTCATCGTGAACATATCGAGTTGCCCATTCTGATGAGTACTCTGTACGACTACGAAGAAATGTTGACCAACGATGGGTGTGCGGGAATTGCTTTGCTCAATCCTCGTAAACCAATGGAAGTTCAGCTCGACGAACATAAGCTTTTGGTGATGTACGGTCGCGATCTCGAACGTATGGAAGCCATCCTGATGAATCATGGACTCGAACGAGACGACGACATGAAATTCATCACAGAAGCCGAGCACGTGCATTCCTCAACCGAGGAATTTCAGGAACAATTCGAGAATCTTTGTTATTCACTCGCACTCGACGACAGGTGATCCCGGAACAGTTCAACTATCAGTTTGATTTGATTTGAAGCGAGGTCTCACTCTCGATGTGATTCCTCGCTTTTTTCGTTGTCTGTCGTTCAGGAAATCAGCTCTCGCAATTGATTGAGATAGCCGGGAATTTCTTCGCGAGGCTCGGCTTTTTCTTCGTATTCGAGCACTACGAAGCCTTGGTATTTGGCTTTCTTGAGAATCGACACGATTCGTGCAAAATCGGCGGGCTGTGGTTTGCGATTCGGTTTGATCACCACTTTGATCTGCGCGTTGATCGCTAAGGGAGCGATTTTTTCCAAGTCACGATAAGGATCGTCCGTCTGGAAGTTGCCGCTGTCAAAATTGATTCCAAACCATGGTGACGGTTTGATCTGGTCGATGATTGAGAACATTTGCTCGGGAGTTGACGTGATGCCGCCATGATTTTCGAGAGCCAGCTTCACTCGCTTCTTCCCCGCGTAAGCCAAGGCTCGATTCATGGTATCCGCACAGCGTTCGATGGCCGCTTCTTCGGTGTCTCCCTTGGGGACCTTTCCCGCGAAGACACGAATGACGGGGGCTCCGATGGCCGCGGCGTGATCGATCCATAGTTTGGCACGATTCAGCTCAAATTCGAGTTTTTCTCCTGCCGGCACACAAAAATCATTTCCGATGGCAGTTCCCGAGATCTCCAGTCCCTGTTTTTGCGTATGTGATTTCAGCTTAGCCAAATACTCCGGCGTGACCTTTTCAGGAAAATAGTACCCGGTCAGTTCGGTCCCCTCGACACCCTGTTCGCCGCAGTAATCGATAAAATCCATGAGTGTCATCGAGGCATCAGGTTTTGGTTTGCCCCGCCAACTGTTGGGAAGATACCGGTTGAAGGAATAGGCGGCCAACGAGAGTTTCATGCCGGAGTGAGATGTGGCTGTGCAATCATCCAAAGCGAGCAGCGAATTCGGGATTGTCAGGGCTGCGGCTGCGAGTGCTGAAGATTTTAGAAAGTCACGGCGGGAATCATTCAACGAGGTCATCTGTTCGCTCCGAAATAATTTATGAAAGTCTGCTTCATTTCAGTAGAATCTGTTTATTCCCCAAACGCCAGTGAGAAATTTCATGTCCACTACGAACTCCACCGATCAGGAACTCCCTGCAAACTGGGAAGATCTCGCCGAACAGGCCGAGCCGGTCGAGTCGTCGGAGGACGATGAACTGGTTTGTCCCCGATGCTTCACACCTTTTGAGCCGAGTGGGCATTCGAGTCAACCTACCAGTCATATGTGCCTGAATTGCGGTGGTCCGATTTCGGGAGTTGCCCTGTGGGATCCGATTTCCAGAATATGGGGTGAGGGTTTTGGCTACCGTCAAATTACGCGAGTGGGATCGGAGCCCAAGCTGGCACACGTGATTGGAGTGTGGATCATTTTTGTGCCCGGAATGTTGAGCTCCTTAGGATATTTTCTGAGTTTCTCGAAGCTGGTATTAGATTACTTAGTGGTTTCCCGGCCCAGTTTTGCACCCTCTCCCTTCGAATTATTGGCCAATATTTTAGGCTTACTTCTGATGACGTTTGTGTTTGCGATTCAGATTGCCATCGTGCGGCGTGTGACCTTGAATTACTTGCGAAAAAAACCGACCGAGCAGCCGACTGAATAACGGAATTCCGACAATTGCCACTCGTCATTTATGAGGGGGACGATAGAATACTTGTTCTATGTCGCCTTCATCGATTGTCGAGGTTCGCCAACTGGCCGACCTCATCCCGCTGATGCAGCAATCGACAGGCTTCTCTGATCTCGCAACCGCACTCCGCAAGGAACAGCCGGTTTCGATTGTAGGAGCCTGGGGGTCCGCGCGCGCGCTGATTCTGGACTCGATCCAGAGGGAGTTGGGGCGACCATTATTGGTGATCGCCGCCCGTCAACCAGAGCTCGAAGAGCTGGAATACGATTTCTCGGACTGGCGGGACGAAACGCCGCAAGTCTTCCCCGCCTGGCAAACATTGCCGAGAGAACACAACATCTCGGACCCGATTTTTGGGGCCAGATTGCGGGCGTTATCGAACATTCATTCTGACAAACCTCCCTCTCTCGTGCTGACGACAATCTCTGCACTGTTACAGCCGGTGCCGACTAAAGTCGCGTTGGAAACATCAGAACGAACGCTCAAAGTTGGCATCGAGATTCAGCTTGAGGAATTAGTGGATTGGTTGATTGAACGAAAGTTTGATCGAGTGAATCTGGTGGAATCGCCGGGAGAGTTTCGGATTCATGGCGGCATCGTCGATATCTTCCCTCCCGATGCCCTCGACCCAATCCGTTTGGAATTGTTTGGTGACGAAATCGATTCGTTGAGGTCGTTTGATGCCGAGACTCAGAGGACTCTCGAAACATTCGATTCCGTGAAATTGTCGGTCGTGAATCCGGTCGAATTTTCAGGGGAAGAAGTTGGTGAGAATATCGGAGAAACACTTCTTGAAAATCTGCCCAGCGACTATTTGATCGCATTGTCTGAGCCGATGGATTTACAGCAAGAAGGTCGTGATTATCTCAATCGGCTGGACAATCCACGCGGACTTTACACGACTGAAACCATTCTTAAATCGTGTCTATCGAGACCGCATGTGAGTCTCTCTGCTTTGGGGGGCGAATCGAGGAAAGAAGTTGCCTCGCTCAATTTGCATGTGGAATCGGTCGAACGTCTTACTGGACCCAAGCATCAGGTTTTGAATGAACTTTCTGGGCTATTGGCGCAGGAAGAGTCTGTGTTAATCGCCTGCCATAATCCGGGAGAAGAAGAACGGCTTGGTGAATTATTGGAGGAAGTTGAGGGACTCTCCGGTCGTGTGCATCTTTGTTTGGGACGCGTGCAAAAAGGGTTTCGGCTTGTCGACCGTAAGCTGATGGTGATTGGTGATCACGAATTGTTTGGTCGATCGGATGTTCAGCGGACTCCCCGGCGTCGCCGGAAAAGTGCTCAGTCCCGCGCCATCGACAATTTTCTGGATCTCCAGGAAGGTGATCATGTTGTCCATTTGTCTCATGGCATTGGACGTTTTCGCGGCATGAAAATGATTGAGAAAGATGACCAACCGGAAGAGCATTTAGCGATTGAGTTTGCTGATAAAATTCTCATTTATGTGCCGGTTTCGCTAATTCATCTGGTTCAAAAATACGTGGGAGCGAAGAAGTCGTTACCGCGACTTTCGAAGCTCGGCAGTTTGACCTGGAAGAAGAAAAAAGAGAAAGCCTCGCAAGCCGTTGCCGACATGGCGAGCGACATGATTCGGTTGCAGGCAACCCGCGAATCGCGACCGGGAATTGCCTGTCCTCCCGATTCTCATTGGCAGAAAGAATTTGAAGCGTCGTTTCCGTACAACGAAACAGAGGATCAAATTCACGCCATTGAAGAAACCAAACATGACATGGAACAAGCGAGACCGATGGATCGCTTGATTTGTGGAGATGTGGGCTTCGGAAAGACTGAGGTGGCTATTCGAGCGGCCTTCAAAGCGATTGATGCGGGACGACAGGCGGCGATACTCGTTCCCACAACGGTTCTTGCCGAGCAGCACTATCGCACATTCTGTGAACGGATGGCCGAGTATCCGATTGAAATCGAAGTACTATCGCGGTTTCGTACCAGAAAAGAACAAAAGAAAATTCTGGAACGGATGGAATCGGGGGCTGTCGATTTGGTCGTCGGAACACACCGCTTGATCTCGCAAGATGTGAAGTTTCAAGACTTGGGAATGTTGGTTATCGATGAGGAACAGCGGTTTGGTGTTGAGGCTAAGGAGAAATTGAAACAATTGCGGTTGGAAGTCGATGTTTTGACACTTTCTGCCACACCAATTCCTCGAACTTTGCATTTGTCGTTGTTAGGAGTTCGTGACATTTCGAATCTCGTGACACCACCGCAAGAACGGATTGCCGTCCAGACAAATATCTGTCGCTGGGACGATCAACTGATTCGGAATGCGTTAGTGCGAGAATTGAATCGTGGCGGTCAGGCGTACTTTGTTCATAACCGCGTCTACAACATCATGACGATCAAAGACAAATTGGCGAGCCTTGTTCCTGAAGCCAAATTTGCTGTGGTTCATGGCCAAATGAGTGAAGCCGAACTTGAAGTTGGCATGTACGATTTTCTGTCGGGTCGAGCTGATGTGTTGGTCGCCACGACGATTATTGAGAGTGGTTTGGACATTCCCAACGCGAATACCATGTTCATCAATCAAGCACAAAACTACGGCCTCTCCGACCTCCATCAACTCCGTGGGCGCGTCGGTCGTTCTCGTCACAAAGCGTATTGCTATCTGATGCTTGATGAAAAGAAAGCACCCTCTCCGATTGCCACTAAAAGACTCAAAGCCATTGAGGAGTACAGCGAGTTGGGGGCGGGGTTCAAAATTTCGATGCGCGATTTAGAAATTCGCGGAGCGGGGAACATTCTTGGCACCGAACAAAGCGGTCACATTTCGGCAGTCGGATACGAGTTATACTGCCAATTGCTGGAAAACGCCGTGCGAAAGATGAAAAATCAACCGCTTCGGCATCTGCTGCATGTGTCCATTGATCTCCCCATCACGGGCTATTTGCCCGAAGATTATGTCACCACTGGGCGACAGAAAATCGATATGTACCGGAAATTGTCGTTAGTGAACGATTACGGGGAACTGGAGGAAATTCAGGAAGAGTTGCGAGACCGCTTTGGACCGCTCCCGCCAGAAGTCGAAATTTTGCTGCAACTCAAGGCACTGCAACTGGATGCGCGACAATGGGATATCGAAAACATTCACTTGGAAGAAGATCGGTTTGCAGTTTTGACTTATCGCGATGAGAAGAAGATTGCCCAGCTTTCCCATCTTACGGGCAAGGACTTTCGAATTGCCGATGATCGTCAAGCTTATCTGCTCTTGCGATGTTCGTTGGAAAATCACGAGGAACTGCTCAACCGGTTGAAATCAGTGTTGCAGACATCTGAGGGATTATCCTAAGATTCGGCTCCTTTCCCGATGGACTCAGTCGCAGTCCGTTTAATATGCCTCATTATTGACCGTTACAAACGGGCCTACCTGAAAGTCACCACGGATGGTGTTCAAACTTCACAGGACCAATCAAGCATTCATGCTGCACATCCTTTTGGGATTGATGTTGGCTGGATGTCAATTGCGAAAACCGAAAGATGCGATTCCGGTTGTCGGTCCGCCGCCACCAAGATACAGCTTTAACAACGATGCGCCCTCTTCATTACCACTCACTGGCTTGGCTGATGTTGACGAAGGTGCGACCGGCGACCATCAGTTTGTTAGTACCAGTGTGAATACTGGCCGAGAAAAGTTTAATGACTCCAAGATCGTTGCTTATGTCAACGGTGAATCGATTCTGGCCTCAGAGATTTTGGAACCTTATACCGACAAGTTGAAAGAACTGAAAAGTCAGGTTCCACCAGCGAAGTTTAATGAATTGCGTCGGGGTTTGGTCGAACGCGATTTGCCTATTCAAATTGATAATCGCTTGTTGATTCAGGGTTTCAAATCGACTTTGAAAAAACCACAGCAAGAAACATTAGACAACGCGATTTCGACCTTGTTCAATGACGAAATTGAAAAACTCAAAGAACAGTTCCAGGTGAATACTGATTATGAATTGGAAGTGGAACTGCAAAAGAAAAGCTCGTCTCTCGCGTCTTTGGAACGAGCCTTTGGAAATCGCGTGATGGCGGCCGAGTTTTTGAAAACCAAAGCAGGAGCACCGCCTCAACCAAGTCGTCAAGATTTGCTCGCCGAATACAACAAACGGAAGCAGGATGATTTCTTCCGCCCGGCGAAACTTCGCTGGCAACAAATCATGATTTCCTATGGTGAAAACGGTGGTAAACAGGGAGCGATTCAAAAACTGACCAAAGCCGCCGGTGACTTGCGTCGCGGCGTCGATTTTTCAGAGATTGCGAAAACCTATTCCGATGGTCCGGGTGCTGATAAGGGTGGCTACTGGGATTGGATGCAACGTGGCAGCCTTGCCGACCAGGCATTGGAAGAAGCGTTGTTCACAATGCCCGTCGGACAGATCAGTGACGTTTTCGTCAGCGAGACGGGAGTTCAAATCGTGCGTGTGCTGGAACGGGAACGAGACCATTACATTCCGTTTGAAGAAGTTCAAGAATCCATTAAAGACGATTTGAGAACTCAATTTCAGGAAGCGGCCACTGATCGCGTGATGAAAGAACTCCGCGAACAATCTGTCATCCAAACAATTTTTGATGAACCACAAGCACCCGCCGTGACACAAACAACAAATCCGCAATCGCCACAACGTCAGTCACCACAACGTCACTCACCTCTGGGGCAAGAGCCATTGTCTCAAGTGTCTTATGGACAAGAAGCCAAACCTCAACCAGCTCCGACTCAATCAATCGTGCGTGAATCTCCTTTGTTCGATGAGGAGCCGATTTGGGCACAGCAGACGGATGAGGATGTCTTCCAACCACTCACCGAAGGTAATCCTTTCGAGTAAAATCGGCAGTTCTTGCCGTCCAAATACAAAAAATACAATCCCCAAAAAACTCCCAAAAAAATCGAATCCTCCCCTTGACCCATATTCGGGGATTCAATATTTACCTCACACAACTCATATCACAGGATCGATTCCGATCACATAACAACCGTTTGTTGGACGAGACTTTCAAGTGACTCGAACAACGAACACCACACCTGTCGGCAATCCTGCCGAAAACACCATTTTCAAAATTTGAATTACAACCGACAGTCGCACGACGTCGCTTGACTGGAACACCGCGAGTTCTCTCTCGGCAGACCAGTTCAAGGTCGCCGGTCGAATGTCTCAGAGTTTTTTTAACTAAGACACTCTCTGGTCTGAATTGGAGGACAGTACGTTGGGCAAAGCATATGGAATGATCGCCTGTACCACGCTGATTGCTGCGGGGTTGTGGATCACCAATATTGGTGACTCACCTTCCCAAGCAGTCGCTGGTGTTGAGAATGCGGGGACTTCTCCCTCTCTCTCAACAAACCGTTCGGTCACAGGACATGCTCCTGTTACCGGTTACTCATCGAATGCAGTTCGACCTGCAACCGAGCGACCGATTGTTCGTGGACAATCACCCGATCAGGGTGACAGCCAATTTGGCGGCACGAACGGACCGGTTCCTTTTGACACCCCCAACAAAAGAAGTGCGATTCAACTTCTGAAGTCGGCACGCAAGGAATTGCAAGCCAGTCGCTTCGACATTGCCCGTCAAAAGGCAATGGAAGCTCAGCAGTTGAATGCCAAGTACGCCGTGTTTGAGGACAATCCTCAACTCGTTTTGAGTGAAATCGAACGACGCACTGGCGGACTGACTTTCGCTCCTCAACAGAACTCAGTGGTGACCGCTCAGGGACAATCGTTCCCCAGCGAAAACCCCAGAATTCAACAAACTGGCGCCAACACGGCTCCCGCCACATCCGGTACTGTGAAAGATCAGGCACTCGGATTGTTGCGTGAAGCACGTGCTGACATGAGTGCCGGTCGTTTAGCTGCCGCACGTGAAAAAGCGTTGAAAGCTCAAGGCTTCAACATCACATACGGCTTGTTCGACGATAACCCGGAACTTCTGTTGGAAGATCTGACTCGTCTGGCTGCCACTCAACCGGCATCAACTCCATCAGGTTCTTCTGAAAAGCAGATCGCACAAGGTCTCGTCAAACAAGCTCGCCAATCGTTATTGGCTGGTAAGTATGATGATGCTTACCAGAAAGCGTCTGCCGCACAACAACTGAATGTGGCTTACACACTGTTGGAAGATCGCCCCGAAACAGTTCTGCAAGACTTGCAGATCGCGATGGCGGGTGATTCTTCAGCACCGACGGCGAATATTGCGAGTGCTACCAAACCGGCTGCACCAACCAATGGAGAATCCGTTCGCGCTCGCGAACTGGTGACTCAAGCTCGAACCGCTCTGAAATCAGGACGCATCGACGAAGCCTGGGCGAAAGCCTCAGCGGCGAGTCAGATGAATGTCGCTTTCGAGCTCTTCGAAGACACACCACAACGGGTGATGTCTGAGATCGAGAGAATGCAATCGCCGGCTACGCCCAACAAGCCGAACGTTGCACAAGCTGCTGCTGTTGCACCTCCTGCTGCCTCTTCTAATATGACATCCGCTAATCAGGCGACTCAACTCGTTCGCGAAGCCCGAATGGCTCTGCGTGCGGGACAATTTGAGACTGCCAAGCAAAAAGCACTGATGGCCGATCAATTGAATGCCACTTACGGACCGGTCGATGACCGCCCCGAATTGGTTCTTCGCGATCTTGCCGAAGTGACGAGCAATCCGTTTGGTGGACCAGTGAATCCGGCTGCCTATCAGCCAACTGCGGGAACGACGTCACAACCCTCATCGCCTTCGGCAATGACGGCTGCTAACGTCTCACCCGTTTATCCAGCATCAATGACAGCCGACCAAATGTTTGAAGCGGGCTTGTCACAGATGACGAACGGTAACATGGCTGCGGCACGTGATGCGTTCCTGACGGCTTATCGTCAACAGGAACAACTCGATCCACGTCGTCGTCAACAACTTCAGGACTTCCTGAGAGAGTTGGCACCAAGTGGACAACAGGGTTTGCAGTTGACGGCTGGAAACAGCTACGACTCAGCCGAGTCTGGGCAACTGAATCTCGTCGATCAACAACGAGCAATTGCTTATGATCGCCTGCGATCCGATGTGATGAACTCGATCTTCAAAGCAGAACGTCTGCGAGAGAAAGATCCTGAACAAGCTCTGTCTGTTCTTGACCAGGCACTCGCCAGCGTGGAAAACTCCACCGTGGGAGACGAAGCCTCCAAGAACCTGATTAACAGTATCCGCCGTACGCAAACGTCGGTCAACGCTTACAAAGAGCAACAGGCTCCTTTGTTGAATTTGAAACGACGTAACGCCGAGAACCTGTCAATTGTCGAATCGCGTATCGAAACGCAAATTCGCGTGGAACAGGAACTCGCCAGTTTAGTCGATGAGTTCAACACTTTGATGGACCAACGACGTTACGCCGAAGCGGAAGTCATCGCGAAACAAGCTGTGGAACTTGATCCACAGAACCCGGTGACCGAAGTGATGAAATGGAAGTCGAGATTCGCACGTCGAATCGCTTTCAATAATCAACTCAAAGATGATAAAGAGCAGAACTTCATTGATGTCCTTAACGATGTTGAACTCTCTGCTTTGAATCCGGTTCACACCGATCCCATCGCCTATATGGACGCACAAGATTGGAAAGAACTGAGTGATCGCCGAGCACAATTTGGTGGTCCTGATAACAAGGTTCGTACGGATGTAGAGAAAAAAATCGAGCAAAGTCTGTCTCGGCAAATTTCTCTGCACTTCGACAACGCACCTCTGACAGAAGTCATGAAGCACATCGCAAATTTGATGGGCATCACGGTGTATGTTGATGGTCCTGCTTTGTCTGAAGTGGGTATTGAAGCGAGTACGCCTGTTTCGATTGATGTCGATGGTATCATGTTGAAATCAGCCTTGAACCTGATTCTCAAACCGATCGAACTCGGCTACAACATCGAGGACGAAGTGCTCAAGATTACCAACCAACTTCGTCAGCAAGGAAAATTGCTCACACGATCGTACCCTGTTGCCGACTTGGTTGTCCCTTTGAGCAACTTCCAACCGAACATGGGCATGATGGGGCCTTACATTCCAGACCTCACAGGTGGTGGTCCGAGTGGTTCTGTCATCGATCCAGGAGCAACAAACGGCTTCAATATGGGAATGGTTCCCGGAATGATGCAGGTTCCCGATAATGGAACCTTCGGTCAAGGAGCATCACCTTTCGGTGGAACGCCCACGACAGGTGGAACGCCTCAGCGAACCACGACAGTGAACTTCAACGAACTGAGTGATCTGATCACAACCACAGTCGAGCCAGATACTTGGGCCGAACTGAACGGTATCGGTTCGTTGATGTCGAACGAATCGACACTTTCTCTAGTGATTCGTCAGACACAACAGGTTCACGATGAAGTAGCCGACTTGCTGGGACAATTGCGTCGTCTGCAAGACTTGCAGGTGACGATTGAAGTACGGTTTATCACAGTTGCTGACGAGTTCTTCGAACGTATCGGTGTCGACTTTGACTTCAATGTTCAAGACAACGTCAACAATGATGATGCAGGTGCACCACCCTTCGGAAGTCCTGGTATCCCGGATGCGAACAATAACAATGCCAACAACCAAGGGGGTGCCACTGGTGGAGGAAGTTTTGATCCTCAGGATAATGCGTTGCCAAATCTCGATAACTGGAGGACGTCTATTGTTGGTCTGACGGATGGAAGTCAGAGCTTCAGCGATGACCTGGATATTGGATTTCGCCAAGGATCATTCGATCTGGGTGTCCCGGAGTTTGTGAATACCGACCTCTCTGCCGGTGCATCGATGGGATTTGCAATCCTGAGTGATATTGAAGCATTCTTCTTCATCAATGCCGCACAAGGTGACTCTCGCTCGAACATCATGTTCGCTCCGAAAGTGACTCTGTTCAACGGGCAATCAGCCTTTGTCGGAGACTTTTCGATCCGACCATTTGTGACTGGTTACCGTCCGATTGTGAGTGTTGGTTCAGTTGGTTTCGAGCCAATCATTTCACAGATTCCTGAAGGAGTCTTCATGGGGGTTGCCGCTGTGATCTCTGCCGATCGTCGCTATGTTCGCCTCTCTGTTTCTCCGAACTTCACTGCGATCACCGATATTCAACAGTTCTCAGTTCCTGGTGGAGCGGTTGGAAACTTAGGTGGCGTGAATGTTGGAAACAACGGCGGTGGTGCTAACAACGGTGGTGCTAACAACGGTGGTGCCAACAATGCGAACAACGGTGGTTCAGATACGACACTCACCATTCAGCAACCGATCACCGCGATCGTGACAGTGCAAACCACTGTCAGCGTACCGGATGGTGGTACGGTTCTGTTAGGTGGTGTGAAAACTCTCTCTGAAGGACGCAACATGGCCGGTGTGCCGATCCTGAACAAGATGCCTTATCTCAGCCGTTTGTTCAAGAACACTGGTGTGGGTCGTAGTGCTAGAAGTCGGATGCTGATGGTGACACCACGCATCATCATCCAGGAAGAAGAGGAAATGCTCCTCGGTATTCCTCAATCGTAAGATTCTCCTCCTTTCGGAGTCTCTGGGTCCGGGCCGTCACGTTTTGCGGGAATCGTGGCGGCCCTTTTTTGCGCGCTGTTTGAAATTCACGATCAAAAGCTTCAGCTCAGGATTCATGATGTAACAGTTCGTCGGCACCCTGCTCTTTCAGCAATTCTGCCAACCGCTCGCCTAATGTGCTTCCCATGGATAATTCACCGTTGATTTCGGCATCAACACATTGACTACCATCCAGACTGAGAACGACACCACTCAAGGTCAATTCGTCTCCTTTTACGGCGCTGAAAGCGCCCAAGGGAGCGTGACATCCGGCTCGTAAGGTGGAAAGCAAAGCCCGTTCGGCCAGCACACATAAATGGCTGGTCTCGTCGTTCAGGAATCCCAGAGCGGTGAGAGAGTGTTCGTCATCAGCTCGGCATTCGAGCCCTAATGCTCCCTGAGAGACAGCAGGAAACATCTGGGGAGGCGATAACCGCAGCGAGATACGGTCTTTCAGTTCCAGGCGTTTCAAACCGGCTTCTGCCAAAACGATGGCGTCGTATTCTCCCTCATCGACTTTTCGCAAGCGAGTTTCGACATTGCCCCGAATTTCTGCCAGTTTTAAATCGGGGCGAATGTGTAACAGTTGTGCTTGGCGACGAGGAGAGCCGGTGCCAACTTTTGCATCTTCTGGTAGGTCTTCCAGCGTCTTGAAATTGGAGTTCTCTCCAAAAACAAGAGCATCGTAAACCGATTCACGTTGCGGCACCGCCGCCAAAGTGAGCTTTTCGTGTGCGGCAGTTGGTAAGTCTTTCAGACTATGAACGGCGATATCGGCTCGACCATCAAGTAGTGCCGTTTGTACCTCACTCGTGAAGACCCCCAAACCACCAAATTGGCGCAAGGGTTCGGTCCGGTCGCGGTCACCCTGTGTCGATATTTCGACCAATTCCACTTTTGTGTCAGGATTTGCTTCACGCAATAAACTGGCGACATGATTCGCCTGCCACAACGCCAATCGACTGGCACGCGTGGCGATGCGGAGAGGAGGTCCGTTCATGGTGTTTCCTCGTTATTCTCTTCAGCATTCTCCGCTGGCGAATGGTTGTGTTCCAGTTTTTCTTGCACGGCTGCGGTGAGAGTACCGCTGGAAATTTTCTGTTGTGGCGGCACTAGAACTCCGCACGACAGGCAATATTGAAAGGCTTGATCAATGGTGAGATCGAGTTCGATGCACTCGCTCTTGCGAACCATCACCGTGAAGCCGGTCATCGGCATGGGAGAAGTCGGCATCAATAAAGCCAGCATCGGCTCCTGTATTTCTTCAGAGACTTCACGCATCCCTTCACCTGTCACAAAACCGAGTGACCAAATCCCTTCGCGCGGGTATTGGACGGCCACGACTTGATTGTACGAGACCGTTCGTTCGGTGAAGAAGAAATCGGTGACCTGTTTGACCGAGGAATAAACATTGCTGATCACGGGAACTCTTCCCAACACACGGTTTTCAACACCACTCACCATCCATTGTCCCAGTTGCACAGTCACCACACGACCAATGAAATATAGCAAGAAGACTGCGATAATGACGGCTACTGCAGAGAGATGAAAAACACTTTGAAAATATCGCGTGGTGACTAATTCCATGTAGATACCAATGGACGTCGCCGGCATATCAGCAGCCGGGACGTTTGAAGCCACTTCCTTGTAATCATTGTAGGGAACTGCACGCGATCCCATCGGAACATAGACCAGTTCTAACTCGGACAGTACCCATTCGGTTTTGACATTGACGGAAAGACGAGAGGCGCCTTGTTGTTCGGCAGTCGCCCGCAACTGTGTTTCAAGCCGTTTTTTGAATTCAGGTGTAATGCGATAATTGGTTTGACAGTATTCGAGGGGAGGAAGTCGTTCCCAGGGAGTCAGTGTTTCGACTTTCACCGAATCTTCGATAAATTGTGCGAATCCATAGCGGACAGCGGTACTCGTCGGTTGGATGATGTATTGATTGATGGCACCGAAGATCCAAATCAGAATGACAACTGTCAGAATGGGGGGCAGCGCGATGGCTAATCCCCGTAACAGAATACGGGTGGGATGTGACCGCTTGGGTGCAGGAGTGATCGTGGCTTTTGATGATTTTTTCGGCATAGATACAGTCGGTCGTTGTAGAAACTCAAATTGAGCGGGTTCTTCCAGTATATGACCGACTCACGTCTAGCCAAGTCCGCGAGCCAAAACAGCGACGAATATCTCGTCTGCACCCGCTTTTTTCAGCACACGACTGCATGCATCGGCTGTGGAGCCGGTCGTCAGTACGTCATCGATCAATAAGATACGCCGCCCCTGAATCAGCCGGTCAGAGGTGATTCCGAATGCGTTTTTGACATTTTTCCGCCGATGACTGGGGAGCAACCCTGCCTGATCGCTCGTATGTTGTTTTTTGACGAGTAACTGGCGTAAAAATGGTTTTTGCAGTCTTCGACTCATTCTTTCGGCCAGTTCCGCGGAGGTATTGTAAGCCCCCCGAAAACGTTTTCGCCAATGTTGGGGGACACAGGCGAGACAGTCGATGTCCCAGTTTTCCAGCAGATCTTGATGCCGGTCAAAAAAGAGATCGCAGAATTGTTGTACGAGATGATGACCGTGGACCTCTTTGCATTGCAGGCAGACGGCTTTCAACTCGCCTTGGTAATTCCCCAGGCTGACGACCTCCCGAAACGCAAAACGATCATTGCGGCAATGAACACATTTCGGGGTTAGAGGCGCAAATGGCCCCAATTTCGCTCCGCAACTTGGGCAACCTCGGTCTTCTGTCAGATCGAGTTTCTGAAAACAATCATCGCAAAGGAGCCGATGCTGGAGGGCTTGTTGTTCGAGACTGCAATGACAAAGTCCGCAGGACGGTGGATAGACTAAATCGAGCGCTGCGTCGGTGAATTGTTTGATGAACTGGGTGGGCATCTTTTTGAGCTCACTGATTGAATTTTCTTTCCTCACTCTGCCGCGACGAGTGATGCCAGAACTTTGCGTGTTCCCGAAAACGTGCGGCGACCGTGCATCACTAAATAGTTATCAACGAGCGCAACATCGCCCGATTGCCATGGCACATCAAACGTGATCTCTTCTGCGAGATCGGCGGCTTTCAGGACGGCAGCTTTATCGAGTGGAGTGCCGTCACCCAGTGTGATCGCTTTGGACGGATCGTTGCGACTGTCCTTCCAACCTTTGAAGGCGGCAATCAGTTGATTGTAAAACGTCTTACGCCCATCAGGCAGTACACGAACGGCGGGCAAGACCGGAGTGGTTGCTTTCAAGCATCCGTCGTCCAACCATTCCCAAGTGTAACCGAGTTCCAAGAGCCGCGATTCGGCCTCTTCTTTTGTCTCGGCACGAAACGTACTTTGCCAACTTCGTCCCATACCCGAGTTTGGATCGTTCTCGGCGGGCATGATGTTGGTATAAAGCAGCCCTTTGTCTTCGCAGGCTTTTGCGAACTCGGGAATTTCTTCTTCCATCTTCTGGAATAAAATATCGGATCGACACAACGGCGTTGCGCCACCTGATTCTGCCGCTTGCTCGCAGAAGAAGAACAATTTGCTCGGGTAAATTGGTGTCTGTGCCATCTCGTGATGCAGATAGATGGTGACTTCCGGGGGCGCTTCGTTGGCCGTGAAGACTCGTTCGGTCCGATTCACACGGACGGCATTCGATAAAGAATCCTCGTAACGGAAATTGTCAAAATCAAACGCTTTAATGAACGTATCGAAATCCTGATCGACAGCTAAAGGGAAATCGCGGAACAATATCGTGCCAGCTTTTGTGAGCTGTTGTGCCAGTTCGGTTTGGTTCTCCTGAACCCATGCAGTCACCTGTTCGAGTGTGGCTCCTTCAGTTTGGCAGGCGAGTACAATGGGGAATGCTCCATCGTCGTATTGCTGTTGTCCGGGAACCGAAATAATGTTGACGTTGACCGACATAAATATGTCCTTTAAGTCACAGGTCGAAAAATGGGGTAGGGTTATTCATAAATTGGGAAAAACGTATTGAAGGCGGCTTCACAAAAGTCGCCGGGATCATTGTACCGCCGATTGCGGTTCAAGTCGTTGATCGTTTTCATCTCATCAGCCGACAACTCAAAGTCAAACAGACTGATGTTCTCAGCCAATCGCTCAACTTTGGAGGTTTTCGGAATTACGGCTGTGCCGCGTTGGACTCCCCAGCGCAATAGGACTTGTGCCGGTGAGCGGTCGTGATTCTTCGCAATCTCGGCAATCGTCGCATCGCCGAGCAACGATTCAGACTCTTCCGCCATGCCAATGGGGACATAGGAACTGGCTCCGAACGGTGAGAAACCGGTGACAGCAATACCCTCTGCCTGACAGAATCGCAGAAGTTTTTCCTGGGTCAAATGAGGATGCAATTCCACCTGCAACACGGCTGGGGGGATCTCGGCATAGGACAACAAATCGCGAATCAATGAGACATTGAAATTACAGACGCCGATATTTTTGACGAGACCATCTTTGACCAGATCCTGCATTGCTTCCCATGTTTCGCGGATGGGGACATTAATCGGCTGCATCTTTGGTTCCGACTCATCGGGATCGAAGAGCCAGCCGGGGGGATAGCGAGTTTCAATCGGCACATAGTCGAGAGCAATGGGGAAATGAATCAGATACAAATCGAGATAATCGGTCTGCAAATCCAGCAGTGATTTGACGCAGCCCTCCCGAACGTCTTCCGGCTTGTGAAACGTGTTCCACAGTTTCGAGGTCAACCATAGGTCTTCCCGCTGGCACAATCCCGCACCGTAAGCCGCCTGTAGCCCCTCACCAACCTGAAGCTCGTTACCATAATCGCAGGCGTTATCGAAATGGCGATAACCGGTTTTGATGGCTTCCTGAACGAGGCTCGGGATGATGTCGGTATCGACTTTCCACATGCCGAGCCCGATCGAGGGAAGTTCGTCGCCGGTGTTGAGTTTGAGTAAACTTTTCATATTGGATTCTAATTTTTATAGCGAGCACGACGGATGGGGGAAATTTATTTGAGACACTGTTTCTGAACGAACGAATCCCAAGTGCTTGCGCCCTCGGGCTATGCCTGCTCGATTGATTTTATCACGACTTCGCCGAGATCACTTTCCAAGGTTCACGATAATTCACCGCGTAGAGCAACTTGTTTGACTCGGGATCATCGACGACCGTTTCTGATTCGGCATTCCAGTTTAACGGACGGCCCAAGGCGTGAGAAACATACCCGAGATGTCCTGGTGTGATCGAACGATGGGCGGCTTCCGCCGGTGCGATACATTCTTTTCGGCTGGCTACGCAATCCAGAAAATTACGTGCATGAGTCGAATAACGACCATTTTTGGTCCGTCCTGACGACTTCCAGTCCGTCCATTCCGGATTTGAGGCTTCCAGCTTTCCGCGTCGAACATAGAGCCAGCCGTTCTCACCAATCCATTTTGTACCTTGAGTGTTGCGGCTGGAGATCGTTGACGTGATACCGTTCTCGTACTCACAAGCAATCGTGTATTGATGCGGCGTGTCATAAACGGGTGTTCCCGACATCTCCCAATCGACGGCTTCGACTTTGGTCGGTCCCGAATGATCGAGATTCATCGACCAATGCGCGATGTCATTATGATGGCCGATCCAATCCATCAATACGCCACCACCAAACGCCGTGTATCCGCGCCACCAGCGATGATGGCGGGCCCGCATGTAGGGCAGTTTTTCACTCGGTCCGCACCACATGTCGTAATCGAGATGATCGGGTGGCGTTTGAATGGTCGCATCGCCTTGCGGCTTGTTGTAACTGGAGGGCAAACCGACTTCGATCCGCTCCAATTTTCCGAGCACGCCGGAACGGATCAGATCGACGCAATGCTGGAAGTCGGTGTAAGAACGCTGTTGCGATCCGGTTTGAAAGACGGCTTTCTGTTTGGCGACTTCTTGATAGATGGCTCGTCCTTCGGCAAACAGATGCGTCACCGGTTTTTCACAGTAGACATCCTTGCCGTGAATCAGCGCATCATATGCACACAGCGCATGCCAATGATCGGGAGTCGCCACGATGACGATGTCGATATCGTCGCGTTGAGTGATCTCCCGAAAATCATCCGTGACTGTCACACCTTTGAATTTCCCCGTTTTTGTCTGTCCCGCATACACTTTTTCGATTCGTTCTTGAGCCGGTTTGCGACCGTAGGCTGGCCCTTTCCCCCATTCGCGGTCGCGATAATGGAACTCATCCACATCACAGACGGCGACAAGTTGCGCATCCTTTTCTCTCAAAAAGTTGTCGATAAGATTGAATGCTCGCGAACCGGCTCCCACAACACCAACCGTCAGTCGGTCTAATGCCGCCGCACGTGACGCGGAAGGAAAGAGCAATGGCGCAGTCAACGCGGCTGAAGAGGCGAGGAAGTGACGACGTGTGAATTGTGACATGACAAAACCTTGTATGAGTGAGCATTCATCAATATTTCTCATCATACCAAGTCGGCAGTGGTCGTCTCCAGTCCGTTATCGGATTGTTCCTCTGATTTGTGGGTGACGGTGCAAAGGTGTTTGTAAGAAAGGCAGCCGCTCGTCCACAGCATGGCGATTCCCAGATAAACGGGAATCATATGTCGCTGACTGACATAGCCAACCTTCCAGTGAATCCATAACGTCATCACGTAACAGATGGTGCCACCCATCATCAATGCTCTCCAGAGCCAGCGGTGCCCTCGTCGGAATCCCCACAACGCCGACATCAATATTGCCAGCCCGGTGGAAAGAGTCATGCCACCGAAAGTGGCCCGATCATGCGCCACCAAGGGCAATAACATAGGGTTGGCGAAACAAATTTCGTCGTAGCTGGTTTCCATGAAGTTCAAATCATCTTCGATAAAGACGGTCGTCACTCCGAAGCCGCAAATCACGATACCCGCTACAATCAGCGTTGCACCGTGTACAACCATCAGGAGTTGCCCCCACTGAGAACGCTGCCAATCGGCATCGTTGGTTAATTCGGGCAGTGGCCGATCTTTGACTGCGGGCAAATCGCTGTGCATCGCCAAGGCGAGGAACTGAAACATAATGGCCGTGACGAAGGCGTGAAACGGATCAAAATAGCCGAACCCGAGAAACAGAAAGAAAGAGAAAAAACCGATGAAAGCGGACGAGATGATGGTCTTATAAGCCCAATGGTGACCGCCCCGACTTCCCTGCCACGATAATGCCAGATAGATGATTCCCAGTCCCAGCATTGTTGCCGCCAAAGTCACGCGGTCATGTTGCATGAAGTCGAGAAGTTTGTCGTTGATGGCCAATAAGTCGGCTCTCGTGAGTCCGCTATGAGCCTCATCATACGGCAAGACAACCCGAGTGATCGCAATCAGAAAGGCCAGGACACCTCCGCAGAACAGACCGATGCCGAGTAGCAGAGTCCAGAACCAGGACATCTGAGCGGGCCGAACGCGAGTGGGCCGGAGACGAGAGGGTTGATCGGGTGTGACCCGATAAGACAGAACGGCTTCGTTGATTCGTTTCGGCAAGCCGGGACCAGAAAAAACCATCCCTGAATCGACGAGAACAAGGTCGGCCCCCGACTCCAACAATTGCCAGCCATCGCCCGGCTCGTGGATGCCTCCTGTCGCAATGATCGTGGGTGTTTGCCCAATTTTTTCTCGTGCCATTTCTACAAGAGAGAGAGTTTGAGGATAAGAGCTTTTGCCAATGCGAGGTGATTCAGGTTTTGATTCACAAAACCCTTCGACAACATAGCCATCAATGGATCTCGTGTCATTAAATGCCGCGAGTAACTCGAAAGTCTCTTGTCTGAGATGGAAGAATACTTTGCAATTGTGTTGCTGGACGAGATCGATCAATTGTTGGTCGGCACCTCCCACAAGAATGAATCCCTCGACTTGGCTGGCAAGCTCATGGATCACTTTGTGAGTCGTCGGATCATCAGCGAGAACACGTACCAACACGGGAACGTCGAAAGGGCTTTTCAATAACGAACGTGCTGCCTCCAAAGAGACTCGTTCTTCGCAGGGCGAGAGTTCAACCTCTTCTTCAGCGCGGTGCAAAACGATTTTGGGCTTCCGCACGGGATCTGCGGTCACGGGGCCGAGTTCAATGAAACCAATTCCAAATTTGGCGAGAGCTTCATGAGCCGACAATTGCGGATCGAGACGACACCCCAAGCCGACTGGTGATACGAAAGTCAAATCGGAATGTTGACTTTCAAGCTGAGGGTCGAGCTTGAAGTGCCCCATAAATTCGATGACATGCCGACCCCACCATGATCTTCCGAGGTGTCCCATGACACTAAAGGCAATCGTTCTCGCTGTTTCTGGAGAGAGCTGAAACAGTGCAGGCCGAAACAGAGTCCGGTACGACCAGTCTGGCATATGACGACTCCTGTGTTGATAGAACACCTGAAGGCAACCGCGATCAGGCCGACATGATAACAGGAATCATTCGTGTTTTGTTGATGGTTCAAAAAGGGATCGAGACTACTTTTCGCAACGGGAGAGTGCCATCAAAGCATACGCGGTGACGAGATTGGGATCGCCTTCGTACCAACGGTCGGCATTGTTAATCCAACTACCGTTCGATTTCTGAGACTCAGCCAGCTTGGTGGTGAGTTCCACTTTCCAGTCATGTTTGCGACCCAGTGTATCTTCGATGGTCTCAACTTCCATCGCGTCCAATGTCTTGGCGAACGTCTGGTAATAGTAGTAGAGGCCTTGCTTCCCCATGCCGGGATTATCGTCGAGATTGTAATACTTGGTGATCCATTCCCAAGCCGCCTTGACGCGCGGGTCGTCTTTCTCCAAGCCCGCATAGACCATGCTTTTGAGTCCTGCATAGGTCATGCTGGCATAAGAGCGAAGCCCGCCGTTATCGGTGAGACCGGCTTTGGATTCTCCTCCCGCTGCGGGAGTGTAATAGAACCCGCCATCATTGATCTTGGAGGCGAACGCGGTGGTGTTGTTTTCCGTTTCAAGATTTTGTGTACGAGAGACAAACTTGAGAGCTTTTTGAATGGCCGGATCATCGTCGGTCGCGCCGGCCGCTTTGAGAGCTTCAATCAGAAACTGCGTGTTCGAGAGGTCGGGTCGTTTATGACTTCCATAACCGGCACCGCCGAAAGCAATGTCGCTTGATTCCAGTCCTTCTCCTTCATCCCACTGTAGCCCACGCAGAAATTTTTCCGCGTTGTTGATGATTGTCTGATACCGGCCCTCTTTGTTGACTTTCGTGAACACCATCATCGAGATACAGGTTTCGTAATTCCTGTGTGTGGAATCTTTGAAGTAAATCCCTCCATCCTTCTGGACGAAGGACTCCAGATGCTCAAGAGATTTCTTGACGGTCGGATCATCGGCGGTCAGACCAGCATCAAGTAAGGCATTCAATGCCAAACCGCTGACTCCGGGAGCCGCCGGTGATGTCCAACTTCCATCGTCTGCCTGAGACGTTTTCAGGAACGAGATGCCGTGCGAAATGGTCTCTTTCAGTAACTCCTGTTGAGGTTCTGCAGCGTCCGATGAGTTCTGTGCAAACGTGATTGTGAGCGTAAGTAATGTTACTACAAGTATTTTATGGAATAGGCACATGATGGTTGCTCTTCGGAAAATTTGGAGTGGTCGCGTTTGAGAGAAGACGGTGTGAATGACTTATTCTAACCGCTGGCCTTGCAGAAAACAGTGATTTCCTGTCGTCTGAGGACCAGAATTTCGACTCGATTTTGTCTTGAACAACGGATTCCGGGAATCGACCGGGTAACGATTGTGACGGAAATCACAGGTGTTGTCGAAAGTGACAATCAGGCCGGATAACGACATCTGCTCACAATCTGTATAACCGTTACTCTTCAATAACTTCTGCCCGATTGGGATTTTCCTGACAGTTTACCCTCCCTGTTCCTCAGCGCGCAACGCAAAATAGTCTCATCAACTTGAACGACATCTTTTGACAACTGTCTATAAGGTCATCCCGTGAAACAACAACTCTCTTCTCTCGGTTGGATTACCGATCTCGCCAAACGTATTCTCGATGAGATCCTCCCGATTGACCCTCTCGCTCCGATTGGTTGTCATCACTTCCAAGATCCGATGACGGGCCAACATGAAGTGACTTTGTTCGTTTCCAAAACAGAAATTGTCGGTGGTGCAGAAGACGGCCGTCGAGACGATTCCAAGTTCTGTCTCGATTTGAACGGCGTGTTCAATCTGTTTGAAGAAGTGACCGACTTTCGCTGGCAGACTTCGCCCGTCAACGCAGAAGATGAGTTAGGAGCACATGTCGCAGTCGAAGGGCTCTATCAGGGGAATCCTCTCTGGCTGCGAATTCTTGCATCCGCACCCGAGCGATACGATCACGGTCGCGTCATTAATGTGCATACCGCTGAATTAGAAAATCTGTGGCAGGATGAGACGCTGTAAAGACGATGGCTTCATATGAATTTGCGAATGGGTGGCCCCGGCAAATTGTCTCTACAGGACTTTACCGCGGATTTCACAGATGAAAAAAGAGGCGCGTAGGTCGGGTTAGCCGAGCAAAGCGAGCCGTAACCCGACAGTGGAAAATGTGGCGGTCTCTTCCAGAGCAACTCGCGGTTGCCGACAGGGTCTTGGCTCGACATAATGTGAGTCAGACTTTCCGTTGACTGTCATCAAGGACGAACGAGCCGATGTTACATGCCGTAGTGATGTCAGGAGGATCGGGAACGCGTTTCTGGCCTCGCAGTCGTAAATCCCGACCGAAACAATTGCTGCCACTCGCGGGCAAAAACAGTATGATCCGCGAGACGGTGAATCGGGTCCGACCGTGGATTGCCGAAGAGCAGACATGGGTGGTCACCAACAAAAAACAATCTGCCGCCACTGCGGAAGAATTGCCCGAAGTCCCAGAGGCTCAGATTCTTATTGAGCCGCAAGGTCGAAACACGGCTCCTTGCATCGGCTTGGCGGCTGTTGCACTTTTGGAGAAAGATCCCGATGCCGTCATGTTGGTCATGCCGGCTGACCATGTCATTGGCCCTGCGGAGAAATTCGAGCAAGCCGTCAATGATGCTTTAGCCACTATCGAGCAGAATCCCGAGCAGCTTGTCTTGTTCGGTGTTCCGCCCACATATCCGTCGACCGGCTTCGGTTACATCGAGCGGGGAGCTTCTCTGGAAAACGCTCCCAAGGGAGTTTATCGGGTCGAATCGTTTCGAGAGAAACCGGTCCACGCAGTTGCGGAAGAATATATTGCCACGGGTTCTTTCTATTGGAATTGTGGCATCTTTGTTTGGCGAGCAGATCGGATCCTCGCCGCGCTGAAAGAGTTTGAACCTGAAATGCACGACCGTTTGCAGAAGATTCGACCTTCTTTCGGAACTCCGCAATGGCATAATCAATTACAGATCGAATTCCCGTTAATGCGTTCGGTCTCGATTGATGTTGGTGTCCTCGAACGTGCAGCGACTCCAGAAGCCGGACGGAATGTTTCTGTCATCGAGGCACCTTTTGACTGGGATGATTTGGGTTCCTGGCAATCCTTGCCGAGACGATTTGAGCCGGACGAAAATGGGAATACGGTACAAGGTGAATACTGTGGGATTGATACGAGCGGTTGTATTGTCAGTTCACAGGACGATCATTTGATTGCCACAATCGGTGTCGAAGATCTGATCATCGTGCATACCTCTGACGCGACTTTAGTAGCCCGTAAGGACGATGAAAACTCAATTCGTCAACTCATCGAAAAATTGGCGGAGGACGATTATGGAAAATACCTCTGAGCCGAATTCTTCCTCGAATGATTTGTCTTCGTCCGAGTTTCCCACAGAAGGAGCTTTGTTGGGGATCGATTTTGGCACCAAACGGCTAGGATTTGCGGTTTGTGATCGTGCTCAAACCATCGCTTCACCGGTTGAAAACTATCAACGACAAAGTGAGCAGGTTGACCGTCGAGCTTTATTGCGGCTGATCGAAGACTACCGCATCGTCGGGTTGGTCGTGGGATATCCCGTACATATGAGTGGCGACGAAAGCGAATCGGCAATGGCGGCTCGCGAGTTCGGAAATTGGGCCGCCGAGCAATCCCAATTACCGATGATGTTCTGGGACGAACGATTCAGTTCGCTCTCTGCCGATTACTCGTTGCAATTCAGCACTCTCTCTGACAAGAAGAAAAAGGCCAAGCGAGATATGCTTGCTGCGCGAGCGATTTTGCAAAAATTTCTCGATGCCGAGGATCGGGATGAAAAGCCAGCCGATTTGAGAAAAGGCAACTAAACTCTGCTTGAGCATCGATACAAAGACTCTTTGTTTTGAGGGTTATCGTTGAGCCAGTCACTGATACAACTCGCAAAGTGGCCGAGAGATCTGTATCACAAGTCTTACCAGTCGCTGACTCTTCTTATTTTTCCTGATCGTCAGAACCGGACCGGCAACAATAACCGGTATCGTGTTTGGGCATGTATACGAAACTGGTCTCTCTGTTCTTAATTCCAATCATTCGGAAGACGATATCATTCTTGCTGGAAGCCTCCCCTTCCATTGGAAAATTAATACCACGAGGACCGTCCCATGTTTCGTCCCACCCTCCTCAGCGCTTGCGCGCTGATTGTGTCGACTTGCTTTGCATTCGCGGGTTGTAAATCCAATCAACAATCTTCGGCGTCAAAGCCATCCACACAACCTTCGAATAATGCGTACGCGCAACAACACAATTCGAAAATGCCACCTGCCCCAGCTCGCACGGCTGCACGGCCCCGATTGTTACCAGGTGGTCCTACTGCACCATTGACGCCCCCACCTGCTCGCCGTGGAACAAGCCCCACCAGCAGCAGTTCCCCTCGGAGTGGCCCGTCACTGCCTTTGCCGGCTCCACCTGCAGAAGACTTCTGACGAAAACGCAATAAATCATTGTTTTCTCAACCCGGTACGGTCCGTTTGTGATCTTGCCGGGTTTTATTGTGTACAGAGATTTTTATCGGCCAGTCAAGGGGGCTTGGAGAAACATTGAGCAGTATTCAAAATTCCGTAAGTGATTATTTCTAATATCCTTAGAGCATTTGATCGCTGTCTCGAATTCGAAACCGACACCTGGCTTTTAAAATTATTCCATGAATTATGTTTGCATGCGAACTTTTTCTGTCATCGGTGCGTCTAATAGCTGCGTATAGTAGAGTGGAACACAGGTTAAGTGTGGCATTTTGAAACAAGTCAGGTTTTTGTTTCAATTGGCCAGTTTGGTTCTGGATTCAATTTTGAAACGATAAGCAACTGTAGCAAAACAAGTTACAGCCAATTTATCAGTTTCTGCGAGTCACAGGCACAACACTTGCCTGATGTTTCGGCGGGCACGGGTCTGACTGATCTGGTCCTTGAAACATAGAAGGAGCAACTGAGATGTCTCGATACAACAATCCAGCGATTCGGCAGTTGGCCGATCAACAGGTGCAATATGCACCTCGGGATGTCCGTCTGGAACAAATCTCCCGAGCGAAAGAGATTCTCGCTGATCTTGATCCTGAAACCAATTATCCCTACCCCGATCTGTGTGAGAAAATCACCAAGTACCGGCCAGATCGTTATCCCGATTTGGTAGTGAGTGGTGAAGATGCCGCTCATGACCTTCGCTGTTTCGTCGAAGATCTCTCCGATAGTGCCGATCTCAGTGTCGATAGTTTTAACGAACCGGTGCTGACCGTCAAAGAGGTGAGTGACCAATATAACGTCTCTACCAAAACGGTTGATCGTTGGAGAAATCGTGGATTGATCAGTCGCAAGCTGCTTTTCGGAAATCGAAAGCGAATTGGATTTTTGAAATCAGACGTGGATGAATTCGTCAATCAGAATAAAGACATGGTGAAGCGCGGCGCTCGTTTCAGTCAATTGGATGAGGGAGAACGCCTCGATATCATTCGTCGCGCCCGACGTATGGCACGTTACGGCGGCTGTCCTTCGGAAATCAGCAAACGACTGTCACGAAAACTGGGGCGTTCTGCAGAAACGATTCGTTATACTCTGAAGAACTACGATCAGGAACATGGAGCCAATGCCATCTTCCCGCATGCGTCCTCACCTCTGAGTGAAGAACGCAAGCAGGAGATCCTCCGACGGTCGCGTCGTGGCGTTCCCGTAGATCGCTTGGCGGAAGACTATTGCCGAACTAAGGCGAGCGTCTATCGCATCATTTCAGAGATGCGCGCACGTCAGATTCTCGAACAACCCATCGACTTTATGATGAGCGATGAGTTCGAGTTGGAAACGGCTCGTGAACTGATTTTGACCGCTCCCCCTGAAACCGAACCCAAGACCTCGAAAACAAAGGCTCCTCCTGGATTACCTCCGTACTTGGCAAGTCTCTATTCGATTCCTTTGCTCACAAGAGAAGAAGAAGTTTATTACTTCCGTAAAATGAACTATCTGAAGTATCTTGCCTCGGAAGCCCGAGAAAAGATCGATCCCAACCATCCCAAGTCTGCCGAGATGGACAAGATCGAATCGTTGGTTGAGCAAGCGGTTGAAGTGAAAAACTTCCTCATTCGCTCGAACTTGCGTCTCGTCGTTTCTATTGCCAAAAAGCATATGCAAACCGGCATGAATTTCTTCGAGATGGTCAGCGACGGCAACATGTCTCTGATTCGAGCGATTGAAAAGTTCAATTACACGCTGGGCAATAAGTTCTCGACCTATGCTTCATGGGCCATCATGAAGAACTACGCCCGCAGTATTCCGAAAGAGTTCAAGCAGCGTGATCGTTATCGAACCGGCATCGAAGAAGTCTTCGACTGGCGGCAGGATGAAGGGGAACCGCTGATCAAGCAGGAGTTGGTCAATAAGCGCCAACATCAATTGATCATGTCGATTCTCGAGCAACTCGATGATCGCGAAAAGACGATTATCGTAAATCGCTTTGGTCTGGCAGAAGGTGTTGAGCCGCAAACTCTCGAACAGGTTGGTAAAGGACTGGGAGTGACGAAAGAGCGGATTCGACAACTCGAAGCCCGCGCTTTGAAAAAGTTGCGACAGATTACACAAGAAGAGAAACTCGAAATTCCCGGCTTGTGATTTGATCAACGAATAAGAACACCAAACGGACGACGCTCGATGAGGCTCAACTCTCTCGGGCGTTTTTTTTGCGCGATGATATGTTGATTCTCACATCATCTTGGCACGCATCGAAACTATTCAAAAGCGTGTCGTTGCAGTAGGCTGAAGAAATAAATTGCTCAGCAGTCCTCAATTGAAATATCACATTGACGAATGAAACCTCCATGAATATTCATCACGAAGCCCGGTCCATTGGTCCTCTCACCTGTAATGTGATCAAGTCAGAATCCCAAACGGGTTCGCCCGATTTGGTGGTCGTGATGTGTCACGGCTTTGGAGCACCGGGTGACGATTTGGTCGGCTTGGGACCAGAGATGATCTCGCAGTTGGATCAATCTGACGGCTTACGATTTTATTTCCCTCAAGCGCCTCTTTCGTTACTGGAAATGGGAATTCCGGGAGGGCGAGCTTGGTGGATGCTTGATCTGGAAATGTTGGCACTGGCTGCCGAAGGGAAGCTCGAACGAGATCAAAGAGACGATACACCAGAAGGCTTGGTGTCGGCACGCGAACAACTTGCCGAGACTGTAGCCGAGATCCAGAAAGAGACCGGTTTACCGATGAGCCGGATTGTTTTGGGAGGGTTCTCTCAAGGTTCGATGGTGACAACCGATCTTGCTTTGCTGGGGGATGAAGCTCCTGCGGCGTTGGTCATCTATTCGGGAACCCTGTTGTGTCAGGCAGAGTGGAAACAAGCGGCGAGCGACCGGGAATCTCTGTTTGTTCTGCAATCTCACGGTCGGCAAGATCCGATTCTTCCCTTCCGAGTGGCTGAAGATTTGCGAGATCTCTTGAGCCACTCGGGTTGCGATGTGCAGTTTCTCCCGTTTGACGGTCCTCACACGATTCCCCAGATTGCCTTTGAGGAGACAATCAATCTGCTCAAGCGTTTGCTGTCTGAGTGATGAAGTTTCCGTAAATCTCGAAGAGATCCCGCAAAAACAGTGAATGAGAACGTATCAATCGTGTGCTGTCGCGTTGTGTCGCGAGTCTTCGCCGGTCATAATTGACAGTTCTTCCATTTCGTTCTCCTGACTGATTCTTTTCACATGTTTTCGCGACCCAATTTCCCAATTCACTGTTGTTTGCAGCCAGCATTCAGGAATTTCCTGTGCTTGCTTCTGCTGTTGGGATTACCAAATGTGGGTGTCGCGGCAGAGTTGGAAATTGTTTCTTTCGGCTGGCAAGGTCATTTTCAGCCGGGACGTTGGACACCTCTTCGCGTGAAAACCATCGACCTGAAAATAGACACACCAACTTTCGATGTGACGGCCAAGGATGCTGAAGGAAACCTGATGACCTTGCGTCAAGTGGGTCTTCCTGTGGGAGAACCGGGCACCTTCGAACTTCGGGTCAAATCGGGACGCGTGGAGAGTGAGATCGAAGTCTCGCTCGTTGAAGATGATGACATCACGGCCACTGCCGTCTATCACACGATGACCGCTGAGAATCTTGATGCCGCATTCCGACTCAATGATCGCGTCATCGGAATCCTTTCTGAAAACGCACAATTCGGCGAGAAGTTAGCCACAGAATTTTTGGAGATCGAGCTTCCCGAAAATCAACACGCCAAAGTCATACGGCTCGATGATGGAGAGATGTTGCCGGTTGACCCTGTGAATTGGGAAAGTCTCGATGTCCTGTTTCTGTCAATTGATCAGCCACTTCCGCAACAGCAATCCGAAGCGCTTAGGCAGTGGATTCGAGAAGGAGGCCATCTGCTTCTTTCCATCGGCGCACAGGCAGAGGCCTTTCAAAACTCATCTTTGGCAGACTGGCTGCCTCTCGAACTTGGCGACCCTTTAAAGCTTCGAGATCTCAGTCAGTTTGAAAGCTTTATCGGTCGCAGTTCCCGAATTGAATTTACCGGCCGCGTGGAGGGTACGGAGCTTTCAAGTTTTTTGGGTGAAAGCTTGCTTGATTCGCTCGATGGTACTCTTGTTGTCGCGATGCCTTACGGGTTTGGAAAAGTGACTGTTTCGGGAGTCGATCTGGATCGCGCCCCGATGTCGAACTGGAAAGCGATTTCTCGACTGATTGAAAAGCTGACCCTTTCACAAAATCAAAGTAATGATCGCGAAAATACGTCCGATTCCAATCAATTAACCGATAGCGGTATCAGCGAATTGGCGACGCAACTCAGCCTCGCCCAGCAAGACTTTCCCGAAGTTCAGCGGAGTAGTATCTGGGTGGTGATTTCGGCCATCGCCGTCTATCTGCTGCTGATCGGTCCGATTGATTACTTGCTTGTCTATCGAGTTTTCAAGCGTCCCGAATTAACCTGGGTGACGTTTCCATTGCTGATGTTGGGGATGGCGGTGGTCTCTGTCTGGGCGGGAAGTACTACGAATTCTCTGGAAACGACCATCAACCAGGTAAATCTCATCGATGTGGATGGCGTTCAGCAACTTGCCAAAGTGAAATCATTGATGACGGGTTATAGCCCCGCGTCTCAGCGTGTTGCCATCGAAGCCGAGATGTTATTGGATCAGTGGTCCGAGGATGACAATGTCGAGGCAGATGCCGCGATCCTTTCTTGGGATTCAGTTCCCGAGGATGGATTTGGTGGCATCTATCGTCAATCGGGTTTTGAATCGCTTTCTTCAACGAAATATCATCTTGATCGTTCCGAAACAAAAGTCGCCGACTTGCCGGTGGCTCAGTGGTCGACTGTTTCTCTGACCGTCGATCAGTTTGTTCGCGGCATTCCTCTCATCCGCAGTGATCTCAAAGGTTCTACGCTGGGGAGTGTTTCGGGGACGGTCGAACATCGTTTGCCGGGTGAATTGATTGAATGGATGCTCATTTATCGCAATCGTGTCTACTTTCCGCGACCAACGCGCAAAAATGAAGCGGGAGTTTCGATTCCCGCCAATCAACCTGTCGAACTCACTCGCAGTGACTTGTCTGTCAGTCGTGAGCTGAAAGGTTATCTCACCGGCACCAGACAGATTCGTGTGAAGTCTGACAAGCCAACCGAAGAAACTCGCATCGTCGTTGAGCAGGAAGATTACGATCTGTTCTCAACCGATCCCAAGGCAATTATGAGAATCCTTTCCTTCCATAATGCCGCAGGTGGATCGCGATACACGAATCTTGAAAACAGCGCACTTCATCGTGTCGATTGGTCAGAAAAGCTCGATTCCCGTCACGCCGTCTTATACGGTGTGTTGAAAGCCGATGAAGAGAATGATGAGTCACAGGTTTCACCCGTTCGCTGGCTTTGGAACGCAGAGACGGTCAAGCAGGATCGACAAACCACAATTGTCCGTTGTTTGCTGCCGGTTGAACTTCAGAATGATACACGCCGGGTACTTCCCGATTTGAACGAACGTCTAAAGAACTATAAACGATGATCGAAACCCGCAATTTAACAAAACGCTACGGCGACCTGATCGCAGCGAACCAGATCACCATTAAGTTGGAGGAAGGTGACGTGTTTGGTTTCATCGGTCCGAACGGATCGGGGAAAACAACCACGATGCGGATGATCGCCACGCTACTGAATCCCGATTATGGGGAGGCGTATGTTTGTGGGAAATCGATCTATACCGACGCTCGCGAGATTCGTCGTCTGGTGGGTTTTATGCCAGACTTTTTCGGTGTCTATGATGACATGACGGTGACTGAATATTTGGAGTTCTTCGCAGCCACGTATCGCATTGATGGCCCCGCACGACGTAAGGTGGTCGAAGAAAAACTCGAACTGGTCGATATGGGTTACAAGCGAGACGCGATGGTCAATCAACTCTCTCGCGGACAAACTCAACGCATTGGTTTAGCCCGAGTGTTATTGCATGAACCACAAGTGCTACTTCTCGACGAACCTGCCAGCGGTCTCGACCCACGTGTTCGCATCGAAATCCGAAATCTCATTAAACGACTCGGCGAACTTAAGAAGACCGTGATTGTTTCCAGTCACATTCTGCCCGAATTGGCCGATGTCTGCACGAGAGTCGGCATCATCGAAAAAGGCCATATGATTGTGGATGCTTCGGTCGATGAAGTGATGCGGCGTGCCCGTCAGCGAATCATGTTGCAAATCGAAGTCACAGAAAATACCGACGCTGCGGCGAAACTCATGGAAAGTCATGACAGCATCGAAAAAGTCAATGTGAATCAAGGCATCATCGAAACCACATTGAAGAAAGAAGTTGAAGATTATAGTTTCTTGCCGACCATCTTGATTGAAGCTGGCTACCAGATGACACTGTTCCGCGAGGAAGAAGTGAATTTGGAAACCGCGTTTATGCAGTTGACTCAAGGTCTGGTTCAGTAAACATCGGAAGAATCCCCGCAACATTGTTGAATGGAAATCATCATGGGACTTTTTGGACGTAAAGATTGGAACATCATCGCGGTGATTTATGAACGTCGCGATATGTATTCGGTCAATGGAACCCGGGCTAAGGGTAAAGAGACCGAGACCACACGCGATGGTGTCAAAAAACACGACCGTGTGATTCACTACATTGTTCTCGACCAAAAAGGGAAAGTTCTCGAAGACGGACCTGGTCGCAATCAACAAGCCATCGCCCCTGGAACCTATGAAAAACTCAAGCAAGATCTACTCCGTAATCATACGGTGCGCGAAGTCATCGGTGTTCTCGAAGCGGGGACAACGAACCGCATTGCAAAACAGATGATTTGGTCAGGCTACCCGCTACCGCCGAAAAACGAGGATTGATAGTCTGTCACAGATCAATCGTCATCATTACGCTCCAGTTATTTTAGATTTGAGGATACCGTGAATCGTCCGCCGCATGCTGCCGCCGCTCAAGAACCTCCCCGCATTGACCTCAAAGAAGGCTGGCATTGCCTGCATCTTTTTTACACGGTCGATCCCATCGGCTTAAATTCGCTGTCTGATGCAGAACGTCAGGAAGGACGTGAGCAACTCGTTCAGATTCTCAGCCCTGACTCGGAAGGTGCTCCCAAACGAGTGCAAGCTTCTATTGTTTCGGGACACAAAGGGGATCTCGGGGTCATGGCGATGGACCCCAACCCAATGACGTTGGATGCTTTGCAACAAAAAATTCGTGCCTGCAACCTCGGTCAAGCGTTAACTCTTGATTGGTCCTTCGTATCGATCACCGAAATTTCGGAATATGTTCCAACCATCGATCAGTATGCCGAACGATTAAAGCGCGAAGGTACTGGACCCGATGATCCCGCTTATCAAGCCAAGGTGGGTGCTTACGAGCAGCGTTTGCCTGCGATGAACAGTCAGCGGTTGTATCCCGATTTCCCCGCGTTTCCGGTCACTTCGTTCTATCCCATGAACAAAATTCGCGACCCTCATGCGAACTGGTACACAGAACCTTTCAGCAGTCGTTCGTCCATGATGTCCGAACATGCGACATCGGGTATCAAATTTGCTGGTCGAGTGTCGCAATTGATCACCGCATCGACGGGCTTCGATGATTGGGAATGGGGTGTGACGTTGTGGGCGCGTGCTCCCGAGTACATCAAGGAAATCGTGTACGAAATGAGATTCGATCAAGCCTCGGCCAAGTATGCTGAGTTCGGTCCTTTTTACATTTCTTACATCGCTTCCCCAGAAGATGCCGTTTCTCACCTGTTGATATGAGTGTGATGTGAGAATCTCGGAAAACTGTTCAGAAAAAACTCGGAGTAGATCATGGACGCTTTTGAACTCTCCGCAGCGTTGGTCAGTCTCGCTGCTCTGTTCAGTTTTCTGAATTATCATTTCTTTCGGTTGCCCACCACCATTGGTTTGATGCTGTTTGCGCTGCTCACTTCGTTGGTGATTATCGTTGCGGGATCATTTTTTCCCGAATTTCGAAACACGATCACCGCTTCAGTCGCTCAGATCGATTTTGATGAAACCGTACTTCAATGTTTGCTCGGCTTCCTGTTGTTCGCCGGTTCATTACATATCAACCTCAATGAATTGACCCGGCACTGGCTGCTGATCGGTTTGTTAATCAGTGTCGGCGTTGTGGTCTCAACGGTGCTTGTGGGAGCGCTGACATTCGGGGTTTGTTCGGTGTTAGGTTTACCAGTTCAGTTTATCTATTGTCTCTTGTTCGGAGCATTGATTTCTCCCACCGACCCGATTGCCGTCCTGGGATTATTGAGACAGATGGGAGCACCGCAGGATCTGGGAATCAAGATTGCGGGAGAGTCCTTATTCAACGATGGTGTGGGAGTCGTCGTCTTCCTGGGTTTATTGGAAGCGGCAGTCGGTGGACACGGGTTTGATTTAGCCCATCTCGGAGAATTATTTTTGGTGGAAGCAGTCGGAGGGGCCGTGTTTGGCTTGGTTTTGGGAGCCGCCGTCTTCTTCATGCTTCGCTCAGTCGAGAACTACCATGTGGAAGTCTTGTTATCGCTGGCATTGGCGGCGGGCGGTTATGCGTTGGCGATGCGGTTGCACTTGTCGGGTCCGATTGCCATGGTGATCGCCGGGCTTTTGATTGGTAATCAAGGCCGCAAATATGCCATGTCTCCTACGACTGTCGAACATCTCGATCTGTTCTGGGAACTGATTGACGAAATTCTGAATGCGATGTTGTTCGTGCTCATTGGCTTGGAAATCTTGGTCTTGGAATTTCAGCTTTCCTATATCTGGCTGGGTCTGATTATGATTCCCGTCACTTTGTTCTGTCGAGCGGTGGCGGTTGCCGGTCCTGTGGCGGCGGTCATGCCTTCTCGGGAAAGTACCGTCGGCCTTATCAAAATATTGACCTGGGGCGGTTTGCGAGGCGGGATTTCAGTCGCATTGGCGCTTTCGATTCCCCGCATGGTTGAGGGAGAACCTCTCGCCGAACGTGATACGATCATTGCCGCCACCTACATCATCGTTTTGTTTTCTATTCTTGTTCAAGGCCTGACGATTAAAACCGTCGTTCGAAAGGTTCTCGCGGAAGAGAAGTCGCCGGAACCCAAAGCCCATCCGTCATGATCTTTGTTGAGTCATCTTGAGTGGAGCCTGCATGTCGTCAGTTGTCGTGATCGGAGGAGGTCTGGCCGGGTTATCGGCGGGATGTGCGCTGGCGGATCGCGGTCATCAGGTGACAATTCTGGAATCCCGTAATCGCCTCGGAGGACGCGCCAGCTCGTTTGAGGATCGGGAGACGGGCGAGGCCATTGATAATTGCCAACATGTGGCGATGGGTTGCTGCACAAATTATCTACACTTCTGCCAAACGCTCGGCGTCGATCATCTCCTCGAACGCCAACGCGAACTTCACTTCGTCGATGTAAAAGGAGCGATCAGTCGCTTCCGTCCCTCGACTTGGCTGCCAAGTCCTTTGCACCTGGCGAGACCGCTCGCTGCACTCAAATACCTCTCTTTTGACGACAAAAGTCAGATTGCCAGCGCCCTCAGTCAATTGGTCACTTTGAGTTCTTCTACGCGACAACATCGGGTGTCCCAGAAATTTCGGGACGAGTTTCAGGTCACCGATGAAGATTTACAATCCACACGCGAGGCAAGGCAAGACCAACTGACGTTTCGCGAGTTTCTGGAATCGTGTCGGCAATCCGAACATGTCATTCGCACATTTTGGCATGTGGTTTTGGTCAGCGCGTTGAGTGAATCGTTAGAGAATATCTCCTTTCAACAGGGAGCACAGGTCTTTGTTGATGGCTTTCTTCGCAACACAAGCGGCTGGCAAGTGCATGTTCCCATCGCACCATTAGAGGAGTTCTACGGCGAGCCGTTGGCTCAGTGGCTTTCTACAAGAGGAGGCACCATTCAAACAGAATCGGGAGTCACCAATCTGGTGATGAACGAATCGGGCTTGGTTGAATCGGCTCAATTAAGAGACGGCTCAACTCTCACTGCCGATCATTTCATTCTCGCCGTCCCCTGGCATCGAACTCTCGATCTCTTACCGGCGGAACTGCAATTGAAATATCAGACACTTGCTGAGATCCCGGCGGCCCCCATCAGTAGTGTTCATCTTTGGCTGGATCGGGAAATCACTTCTTTGCCCCATGCGGTGTTCGTCGATCACCTGAGCCAATGGATGTTCAATCGATCAAAACTCGATGAACGATATCGAGACAATCCCCGCTTCTATTATCAGGTGGTGATTAGTGCCAGCCAAAACTTGAAAGCCATGTCACAGGAAGAAATCGTCCAACAGGTGATGAGCGACTTACAGTTAGCGTTCCCACCGGCGACCGAAGCCAAGTTGTTGAACTCGCGCGTGGTGACAGAACATAAAGCCGTCTTTTCACCGCAACCGGGTGTAAGAGAATGTCGCCCTTCCCAATCAACGCCCGTCGATAATTTGCACCTGGCCGGAGATTGGACCGACACCGGTTGGCCCGCCACGATGGAAGGGGCCGTTCGCAGCGGCTATCTGGCGGCAGAAAGTGTCTTGGAGCAGTTAGGAACACCCGATACCGTGTTACAACCCGACTTACCCACCGGACGACTTGCACGTTGGTTGTACAAGTTGGATTGAACCTCAATCGTCAACTCGTCGCGATTCACGGCGTCCAGAGTGATGGCTTTGGTTCGTTTTCCGCATCTTGCGCGTCGGCTCTCGGACGACGGCGTGCTTTCATTCTCAAATAGGGAGGCAAGAAGCGGCCGCGATATTTGTAACTGGATACGGGGGCTGTCCGGTCGGCTCGCAGTGGTTCGCGTAGATCTTCGATCAAAAAACCGGCGACGCACAAATCGCCCACCAACTCTTCCCAGCGATGCAGATACTCGGTCGTGCCGCCCTCGCGATAACTGGTATCGGCGACTTTGGGTAACGCGCCTTCCCGATAATATTCCACGCCGATGATGAAATGATCGTCGGCATTGCGGCGTGTCACCTGCAAGCTGGCGGGTTGTTTGTGTTGACTGATGTAGAGCCCGCCATCTTTGGTGACTCGGGCGATCTCTTGATACACGGGTAGCAATTTCGGCACATAACAAGTGCTGACCGGTTGGTGCACGATGTCGAAGAACTGATCCACCAATTCGGGCATGTCGTCCATGCTGGCACGGACGGTGCGAATTTTGAGTCCCCGTCTGTCGGCTTCTCGGCGGTCCAGTTCCAGCATCGTATCCGAAATATCGACGACGGTGACATCGGCCCCCGTCATCGCGTACAAGATCGATTGCCACCCACCGCCTGACGCGAGACAGAGAACTTTCTTCCCGGTCATGTCTGGAGGCAACCAGCCTCGACCATCAAGAATTTTCTGCGGATGAGAACACTCTTCATCAGTGGCGACCCGCGCAAATTGATTGTCGCCGCCGGCAATTTTGTTCCAGGCTTGACGGTTTTTTTCTCGCCAACTCATTCGGGAGCCGTCTTCGAAGACACCAGACCATAAACATACCGCAACGGATCGTTTTGCTCTTTGGCCACTTCTTGCAGAATATCGGCACGACCGGCGCGTCGGCAGAGATCGGAGAACGAGAAGCCGTTCGGGTCTTCCACTTCGGCCAGATATTCTTTGGCCAGTTCGACGGCTGAATCCAGTTTGTCGATTCGCATCATCAGATCGACCATCACATAGGCGATCAGTTGCTTGTCGGGAAGATCGGGGTCGTTCTCAATTTCCTGTTGGAAGTAAGCAAAGGCCTCGTCGATCTCACGCCCCGCCAATACTTTCAGATAATGAACGTGTGATGTGTAAAAGTCTTTGAAGGGTGGCTCGCCGCCGTATTGCAATTGTTTGTCGAGCTTGGAACCGTACTCGGCCAGCTCAATGGCTTTCTCCAGCTCGGCATCATCTCCTTCGAGAAAACGGGCAAAGCGGACGACGGCGTTCAAGTGAGAAACATCAATGTGATAGTTGCCGTTCTCAAACAACCAATCACGTTCGTTGATCAAATCGTGGATCGATTGTCCCTCAGCGATATCAGGATGAGATTGCTTGATGTTGTATTCGAGTGAGGTGCAAAGTTCGCCGTAGAGATGATTGGTCATCAGAGCCGCCGCTTCGTGTCGCGTCTGCTGATCGAATTGTCCCATCATCTGGTCGAGAGTGGTGATGGTGTTGCAGGTGCCGTGTGATTCAATCAACCACTTCACACCCAATACAGGATGAGCGTTTTCATACAAAGCGATATTCAGAAGTTCGTCGTAATTGGGAAGTTCACTGACCTCGTTCCCCAATTTTTCGAGAGCCTCTTTAATGGGATCGCTTTCCTGAATCGTCTTGAAATAAACCCACGCTTGGGCAATTTGGCCGTCTTCAATCAGCATTTGACCGACATCCCGCGCACACTCCACATAATACTCCTCGAACTCCTGTCGCTTTTCCTCAGGAACTTCTTCAAATGTCGTCGGGCGTGTGACCGGTAATCCCCATTCGAATTTCTTTTTCATCAGTAACGCGTCGAAGAGTTTGTGGTACCGTTTTTCGGCCCGCTCGGATTCGAGTAGACAATCGATGGCAGCGGCAGCACCAGAGCTTTCAGCAGTCTGATCTAATGAGGCAAAAATTTGATCACTCATGGTGGGTCAATCGTGGTGGGAGTGAGATTGGATGGATTCGTTCAAAATATTATTCTTCCAGTCTAATCGAGAGAGGACGGCAGTCGCAAATCACTCTCGAACAGATCTTCCGATTCCATAGCAACTCGACTCCATAGCCACTCAATGAACGATTCCGAGTTTGGTGACCATTCCTAACGCCCCTAAGACCAAGAGAATGACCAGAATCGCGTCGGGTTCGATCACCCAGATCCGGCGTTCGACTCGGTACAACATTCCCATTGTGGCAACACAAGTCACCAAAATGACGGCTGCCGCTGTGAGAGTATGTACGGGCGAAACTGCGGAAAGAATGGGACTTCCAAAGCTGAGATCGAGACCGATCATAATCACCATATTGAATGTATTGCTACCCAGAATATTGCCGATGGCCATATCGGTCATCCCCAGGCGGAGTGCTGAAAAAGTGGTTGTTGCTTCGGGTAAAGAGGTGACCAGAGCGACGAGAATGGTACCGACAATTGTTCCCCCCAGTCCCGTTTCTAACGCCAAAGCATTCGAAGTGTCGGCAAGTCGCGGGGCGGCGAGAAAGATCGCACCGGTCGCCAACAGATATCCTGTGAGCGCTTTCCAAAGTGACATGCTCACTACCAATTCTTCATGTTCCTCAGTCTCGTGTTGTCTGGAAAATTGTTGATCAAAAAAGACCAAACGTAGTGAAAAGAGATAAGCGACACCAATGGCAATGGAACCCGCGCCGATGTGTCCCACGCTCCAATCCAAATCCAAAAGGATGAACATCAAGACAATCACTGTGAGCAGAACGCTGGTGACTGCCGAGAGAGCATGTGCGCTCACCGTTCGATTGAGCATTCGACCACGATTTCTGGTCGCCAAGTCGAGGATTGCGAGAATCAGAAGATTGAACAGCGAACTCCCTAATAAGTCACCGACGGCCAGATCGACGGCTCCTAATCGTGCCGCGTGACAACCAACCAGCAACTCCGGTAAACTGGTTGCAATGGCCAGAAGCAATAATCCGGCAAGAGATCGTCCCATACGCAAGCGATCACCGAGGACATCGGAATAACGAACCAGAAATGTTCCCGCGACAACAATGACAGCCGATTCGAGAACAAATTCAATCAGCAGACCGATCATAATCAGACTTTGAAATTTAAGAATGTATAGGAATCGTGCGTGCGCTTTGTAAATGGTGATATTCTGCAATAACGAGTATTGATGAAGACTGCAATGGTCCGTTTCCTTGCAGACTAATTTCGTTCCTGTTCGATCTCCTGAAAATCTATGAATCTCGTCAAGCGACATCGCATTCTCACTGATTGGCCCGCGATGTTTGCGCAGGCAAAAATCATTGATTCGCATGCCGGGTTTAGTGGCGCGATTGTGGAAAGAATCGAAGTTGCCGGTCAGCATTTTGCGTTACGGGGGTGGCCCAAAGAGAGTCTTCCTGCGGCCCGACTTCTCGGCTTACATCAATTTCAGCGATTCCTTTTCGAGCGCGGATTCACTCAGGTAAGTGTTCCTGTACCCACCCTTGATGGCCGTTCTGTGATTCAATATGAAAAACGGTTTTGGCAAATTGAACCGTGGATGCCGGGAAAGGCCGATTTTCTGACACATCCTTCCGACGAAAGACTCAAAGCTGTGATGCAGCTTCTGGCGCGATTACATGTTGCTTCCGCCCAGTTTATTCCCTCTCATGAATCGGCTCTATGGTTTTCTGTTTCACCTTCGTCACCTTCTCCCGCGATCATCGAACGCAGGCAAATTCTCGAACGCTGGAGCGGGACGAATCCTGAAACGCTCAGTCAATCCATCCAGCAAAAACCGATTTCTGCGAATATCAAAGATCGGTTGCGTGAAATTCTGAGGCTTTATCTTTCCCGTGCCGCAAGCATTCACAGTGAACTCCGCGAAATGGCCGCCCATCAATTTTCACTTCAACCTTGTTTGAGAGATTTGTGGAGCGAGCATGTGTTGTGGACGGGTCACCAGGTCACCGGTTTGATTGATTTTGGTGCCTGTCGGATTGAGAACCCGATGATTGATCTTTCCCGATTACTGGGAAGCTATTTTGTCGATGATTCCGAAAGCTACCAGAAATCCATTGATTGGTATGCCGAGATTCGTTCGGTCTCGACCTCCGAGCGAAAGTTGTTTTCGGTACTTGATCGGAGCCAAAGATTGCTGGCAGGAATGACGTGGATTGATCGTTTGGTTCTGACAAGTCAGCCACGGAACGATTGGATTGCTATCGAAAATCGTCTGGATGAGATTCTTCCACGGATGCGAGCGGTGCAGGGCCCATTGATGTAAGCGGTTGTGGTTAAACAAGATATATCGGAATCGCCGTTGTCAAAAACGCTCTGGATGATGTTGACGGCATGTATTAGCATTCCGTCACCATCGAAGGAATATTCCTCCTCGATCAATTCTGATCACCTTTACCGACTCCGGTCCTGAAAACGTGTCTTCTATTCCAATCCGACCTCGACATATTCTGATGATTTCTGCCTGCGCAGTGACTGCGCTGGGCGGTTGTTCGTGGTATGGATTTGGAGACACCAAAAAAGATGAAATGACGCAGGAATTGAGCGAACGTGCTCGCCGTTCAGAAGAAGCCGGAGATTTGAACAAAGCGACCGATTCTTTGTCACGTGTCGCACAAATCGATACGGCCGATGTGGCTGCCCGAATCGAGTTGGCTCGTTTGCATCGTGAAGCAGGTCGTGTTGATGAGGCAATCGGTAGCCTGCGGGAAGTCGTCACACTCACTCCAGACGATTCGCGTGCCTGGTTAGAGTTGGGACAGCTTTATTATCAAAAAGAAAATTATGCAAGTGCCGATGCCTCTCTTGAAGCCGCCCTTCAATTGGATCCTCAACTTATCTCGGCATTGATGATTCGAGGAGAAATTGAAGATCGTCGGCAACAAGAAACCCGCGCACTGGAATACTATCATCGTGTGCTTTCTCTGGAAGAAATTCATCCTCCCGCATTATTGAAAATTGCGAGAATTCAGATGCGGCATAATGAATCGATTCGTGCCAGTGTCTTGTTACGGTCAGTTTGCTATTGTCGTGGAGCGACTCCCGGACAAATAGCCGAAGCGCGTTGGTTGCTGGGTTTGTCATACGGTCAGCAACAACGCTGGGATGACGCGATAGAATCTTTACAGATTGCCGTAGAGATTATGGAACAACCAGGAGCGGATGATCTTTATTATCTGGCATACGCCCAATATCAATCTCAAGACAGTATCGAGACGACAAAAACGCTAGATCGATTGTTTGCGTTACAATCAAATCATGGGCCAGCAAGGTCTTTGAAACGGGCCGTCGACTGGCAAGAAAAACAGTTGCTGGGAGAAATTCAGCAAACTTCGGCGGTTCGAGCAATTCCTCCACCTCCACCGTTGGGATGGGCACAGATTGAAGGCAACGCTCGCGTTGCAAATCAGTAGACATAGACATTTTAGTCATTGGCTGATGTTAACCGAGCGGAGCAGGAAGTTATTGTTAACGTCGTTCATTTCGCATTGCTGGACTAGCCAGCAGTGGCACACGAATTCTCTATTATTTCTGAGGCTTGATGTCTCTGCGTGAGCCAAATTTTTTTCTGGGACTATGCTTGCGTTTCAAAAGACGAATGCTTCAACGTCTCGCTCTTGTTGTTAACCTTACCCGTAGTTGAACTCGCAAGAGTTCACAAGGACCGACACTGCCCTCGCATCTCGTCTGAATTCTTGCGAATCCAGCTACCTGTCCGACGAGCAATCGGTGGTAACCAGAATTGAGTGTCTTGTTTGTTTTTCTCTGCGCCGCGGCGTGAGTCAAATTCTCACACGTCCGAACTCTGGAGGCTCACTGCGTTCGTCCCCAGCCACCCATTTTGGAATTCCTCGACGTCTTGGCGAACTCCGCGGTGAATTAAATTTGGTTCCCTCTCATCTCACTGGCGGGCAAGCCGCCAGTGCCACCCAACAAGAGAATGAACCCGTTGCGTTTGTTTGCGTCTCGGCGTTTTTGTGTCAAATAAATGATCGTTCAAAACTCGCCTTGCCAAACGCAATCTACCAGAGTTAGCGTTCGTGGTTCGCCTGATGGCGAATCGATCTTTGGCAATTTGAACGTCATGACAACATCAACATAGCCCTCAGGGCAATCGCATGAGTTGAGTCTTATTTTCCCGAGAGAATCTGTTTCAGGACCGCCGGATTCCAGCCCGCCATCAGGCGTTTCCCGCGCAGGCTCGCTTTCACCGTCGTGTTTCTCTTGATCAAA
>Ga0222718_10000070_pt1 | contig 102730 bp, 73 predicted proteins | sample C33_27DmetaG_FD_165045 | JGI IMG/M metagenome (GOLD analysis project Ga0222718, IMG submission 165045) | Estuarine water microbial communities from San Francisco Bay, California, United States - C33_27D | ecosystem: Environmental > Aquatic > Marine > Unclassified | place: USA: California...
AATCTCGTGGCGTCAGAATGATCGAGCAGGATGGCCACTTGCTGATCGCCTTCTCGGGAGCCAAGCAGACGATGGAAGTCCTCAAAGTTTCGCTGGCAGACATCGACCGACTCATCGATCAAAACCCCCCACTAACCGGCGTTACACAAGTTTCTGAGCCGTCCCGTTTGCCAGCCAAACGTGATAATACAAGCACAAGATGCCGAACTATTTTGATCAAATGAAAGCGTTCCCGCAGGCCGAACAACATTCCACATCGAAGTGCCGACACGGAGTGTTGTCCTACGGCAACGTCGATTTTTCTTTGTCGCCATCCCATGTGCTCGCTCACATGGGCTATCATCTTTGCCGGTTCCTGATTTTAAGTTCGGAAATTCCAAGTCGTTCGTCCCCTGCCGACTACCGTCGGCGTCTATTATCACTCCCACCCTTTGCGTTTCTTTGCGTCGAACGAACGATCCGCAAAGCGGACCCTACAAAACTCACCTTGCCAAACGCGATGTACCAGAGTTCGCGTTCGTGGTTCGTTGATATTTTGAGCCGCTTGCTTGCCAGCATTTTGCATCGATCAACGTAAATCCTGATTGAGATCTGAGATAGCGTAATCACTCACCGTTGAAAGTGGAGGGTGGCTGGCGGACGGAGCGTAGCGAAGCCCCCAGACAGATTCATGCTCTGTGGGTGACCTGACGGTCATCCACAGCCACCCAAACAGTTTGCTCAAAATCAACTTACAACAACGCATGCAAAATCCTGGCGAGCAAGCAGGGGACGTTGATTCTGATTCAGCCTCCCCTGCCGAAGGAACGAAGCGTTTTTACTTGCGCCCTTGGCCTGACTCCTCGCTGATCCAACAGTCGCATCTACGAGGAAAAGAGATGGCGACTTGGACCATTAATGATGAAGTGACAATGGCGACGATGATTCGACGGGGAGCCGATCACCTGGTCACCGATTATCCCGCCTTGGCGAAGCAAGTCGTTGAGCAACAAGAGAGTTTTGAGTTCCATCTAATCATTTTTGTTCGATCTGGCATTGTTACTGGGGCAAGATCCTCTCAATTGTCATGCCTTCAAAACGTCTGAATAAGCAATTTCAGAGTTCAAATTCTGGAGTGATCACTTCGTGAGGGAACTGTCCCCGCCACATCGCCAATGCGCGACCGGCATGAGTTAGAAATGTGTAATAGGATTTCACCTCTCCGGGAGAAAGCTCATCAATCGTTTGGGTGAGCCATTGTGCCGCTGTGACAACAACTTCTCGGGGAGGTTGCAGTTCTTCGGGGGCCAAGGCCCACCATTCTAAAGTATGCCCGGTGACCAGGATTCGGTCCGCTTTGATTCCCAACGGCAACCCTTCCACATTCTGTGGTCCATCCCACTCATCGCCGGGCCATTCGGGATCCCAATGGCCGTCTTCCTGTTGCGTCTGAATGAGTCGCTCGGTGACATTTTGCAGGTGTGCAATGATTTGCGAACGCATTTCTGTGCTGAGAAGCGGTTGATTCTCGTCGATTCTTAATAGCATCGTCAGAGAGTGTAGACGGTGATTGCCTCGACATACTCCCTCTACGAGCCGTTGTCGCATGATGCGTTCGGCCATTCGGTCAAATGTAATCCACTCTCCCTCACGAGAATGCCAACCCCCTGTCGGTTGGAGATAATGAGCAAACGCCAGTATCGACCATTCATATTCAAATTGATTAATGCGGAAGTTCTTGAGCGATGCCTCGAGGATGGCTGCTACGGTGGTTTCACCGGTTTCCGTCACGACGGGATAATCAAGCGGGACTCCGATTTCAGACAGACCCGCGATGGTGTGGTCAACATGACTCGATGATCCCGCTCCTTCCTGAACGCGAACTTTCACTCCATATTCCCCCGCATACATCAATGGCTTGAACTGGTCGGTGTAACTCGTGCGGAACTTCCGGTTGTCGAGCATCAGTTCGAGCATTTCGAGTCCCGAGATGCAGTTCGGGTCCGAGAAACTCGCTGAAGGACTCCACATTCGCAGTGCGTGATCGATATGGTTGATCTTCTCTTGGGGAGATCGAAGTTGAGGACGCAATTTCCAAAGGACTTTGTCGAGGTCCGCGTCAGAGATTACATTGGCATCATCGTACAAAGGTCGTACGATTGGTGGTTCATTCCGAAACTCGGGCCAGTCGTTTCGTTTCGCCAGTTCGGCCTTTAGCCCGACGAACGCCCAGACCGCCAAGGCGAGAATGAGAATCGAATGAATCAACAGTTTTGTTGTCTGGCGTTGATTATTCATCGGAGCTCTCCTGTGTCGGCTCTGATTTTTTGACAAGAGAACTAAGATGAAAGACAATGCCCTGTTCGTCTTCAAATGTTTCGGTCCAGTTCTCTGATTCACGAAGAGCTTTGACCAAATCCGCCTGATTCTCAACTGACAAGACGGCTGTCGAGAATCGATATCTGTCAAACACAGTCTCCCAAGCGTCGCCGCGGGCCAATGCTTCGCGGTAGTCGATCATCACCAAGGGAGGTGTGCTCGGTAGGGAATGTTGCGAAACGAAGAGTCGGTGTTTCCCCGTCATCGAATAATTGAGCCAGTCGCCCCATTCCACGGAATGGAAGATTTGTCCCGGAGGGGGAGACTTTCGTAAATGTTTGGCAACTCCGAGTGGCAAACTCTGTGAAATGACCTGCTCTATGGGTCTCGGCTTGCCTCCAATCACGTGCCGACTGACAGGTGAGAAGACAAACGCCAGCCAAATGATCAACAACGAGATCCAGGTGTAGCGAAAATCTGATGCGGTCAGTTCTTCGGCAGTTTTGAGAGGTTTTGAGCCGGCTTGTGAATCCCACTTTGGAATGACATCAGCCAACAACGGCTGGATCAAGACAATCGTAAGCGGTAGGTACCAAATCAGTAAGTCTTGAGTCACGCAAACTCCGACCGAGAGAATGAGCCATGTCGTCAAGAAGCCGGGATGAAATTTCGCGTTGCTGATTCGCGATAAACCAAAGACAAACAGCCATGAACTTCCCATGATGATCCCCAGCGAACTCGACATGACGAGCGGTTGCCAAAGAAGAATTAATGGACGTTGTACAATGACGGAGAGCATCGTGCCGTCCCAAAATCGATTCATCAAATCAGGATTGATCAGAAAACCAAGAAAGCCCGCTTCAAGCAGAATTACCGAATGCCACCACGAATGATATGAGTGATCCTGTTTGCTCTTGTTAATACCAGCGATCACGGTCCCAATCAGTTGGCTTAGTAGAAGCAGCAGGCCGATACTGAATGAGGGATGTGAATTCACCCACACCATCATGATAACAGCCACCGCGATTGGTTGACTCCAGGTTGATTTCTTCCAGGTATTGACCCAGATCAATAGGGACCAACAAAGAACTCCAATAACGGCAGGCTGAAGAATGCTTGCCATCACCCAGACGAGTGAACCAAAGACGAGAGTCGACATCATCGCAAGCATTGGCCTTTGGTGATCTGACTTTGCTGCCAAGAAAATTGCTCCACACGAAACAATTAAGACCAGGCTGCAGAGATCGCTTAATGCGCGAATGCCTCCCCAAGACCTTACTTTCACGAACACGGCTTCAGTCAACAAACTTGGCTGAGTTTCAGGCATTCCAGCAGTCAGTGGAAAGGCCGATGCTTGGGTCACATCGGTTGCCAAAGACCAGATTGGAGAGACTGCAAGCGGGACGTAACTAATCGCAACGAAGAGCAGGCCAAAAAGAATCGCGCTCAGTAAATCTGTCATGCTCCAAACCCACTTTTCGGAAAGAAGGGGCTGCAGGACAGGTGTGGATTCTTCGTTTGGTGTGGGCGTCAAAGATCTGCCGGTGCTCGTGGGGAATCGAAAAAACAAATGGTGCCACCATAATTGAGTCGTGGGTCACACCTCAACAGGCAAAAACGATTCCAATGTCGTTTCGCAATTTTGAATACTCACCTGATAGTGAACTGAATCCACCGGAGAGAAAATTGCGATAACGCTAGCGATAAAAAACACTTACTTACTAATCAGTGATTCCAGATCGGGAAGTGATCGTCCCAAAGACTTCGGACGAAGTTCCAGTTCGTTGGGGACAGAAGCGTCGTAATCGGCTTCAAAATGTCGATACATCATGTCGAAAGATGTTGCTGCGTAAGGAGTTTCATTTGTTTCACCCAGACGCGGTCCCAAGACACGTTCGGTCGCGATTTGCTTATAATTGTAGGGACGGAAGTAGTAATCTCCCGTTGATGCCGGATGGTAGGGGAGATGTAGCATCATTTGATTGCAATATGGTCCTGGGCATTTGTAGGCCCCGATTTTTTGTCGAAATCGTCCTGTCTCGCAATCTTCGCATTCACATTCTCTGCATGAATCACAAGAGTCGCAAGTCGAGTACTCACAACCAGTTGCCGTGCAATCTGCGACAGCTTCCGGGCAGCATGTAATTTGTTCGTAAAGCGTTTCCGATGTTGCCGTTAGGCTGACAGAATGATCTTCGACAGGAAGCGGAACTGGCTCACCTGCAGAAAGGATTCCCGCAAAAACGGTCATTGTCAGGGCTAATGTGGTAGTGGACCGCATGGGAGCCTCAAACTTTCTTGCATGTTAACAATCGGAACGAAAATATGTCTCAATATCATCATCGGATCAGTGTACTTCAATCATCAGCATTAACCTCACATGCCGTACAGCTTCAATAATCGTTAAATATTACCACGCGATCCGGCAATTCATCGTGATTCAGTCTGTTTCAGCTACGATTGATGGACCAATCACGATTAAAACAGATCATTGAGACCGAGTGGAACGTGAGATGCTGAACTCATCGGGCAGTGCAGCCCTGTTTTACATCGGAGCATGCCGCACCCAGACTGAATCTAAACGCAAACTTCAGACACGAATTGGCACCGGATCATGGTTTTCACTGACAAATATCGCCACATCTCATACTTCACATTTATTTTGGTGTTGTTCGCCGTCCCTCAAATGGTGCATGCTCAAGAGTCTGACGATGATCGGCTACAAAACCCCTTAACACGGGCTTACGAAGACCTTCTCAACAATAGCGATTTGGATGACGACGAAGCGGTCGATGATCTCCGCAAAATGATTTACGACGCTGACAAACTGCTTTCCAAAATTAAAGCGGAAAATCGGGAAGCTCTTCGTAACGTCAATCGCCAAACTCCTCTTTCCTCACTCCCCAATATTCTCGTCATTTTAGCGGACGATTTGTCTCCCGAACAACTTGGATGTTATGGCGCGGAAACCTCGGCTACTCCGGTTTTAGATCAGTTGGCTAATCGCAGTGTGGTGTTCGAAAACTTTCACGCAGGTTCACCCATTGACGATGATGCCTTTTGGACCTTATGGACGGGACGGACTTCCAATCACATTGTTGCGAGAGACGATCAAGACATGCGTCCGCTGCTGAATACACACCGGTCAACCTTGCTGTCCAATTTATGGTATGCGGGTTACTCGACAGGATTCTTCGGTGGTTGGCCTTTGGCAGGTCCAGCGGTCCCTTGGAAAGCAGAGACGGACATCTTTATCGGTTGGAATGACCCAAAAATGATGTCGGAAGTCTCACCCACGAAAATCATGCTCAATGGTGTCGAGCAAAATCTCAAGAAAGACTCCAAATCGTCTTTTGCATGGACAATGACAACCATGCAAGCACTTGCAGCATTAGAGCGAGAGCAAAGTGGTCGACCGTTTGCTTACGTTCTTCGTTATCATGCACTCGACATTCCCGACTCGGTGGTCAAAGGAGAAACTCTCGCTGAACGTACGGCGGCTGCATTTGATCGCGAACTGGGGCGAGTGATTGATCGATTAAAGACGAAGCCTTACGCGAACAACACTCTCATCTGGGTGATCGGCGAGACGGCAGATGCTGGGATCCTACATGATGCCAACTCCAAGCAAGTTGGAAATTCACTTCAATCATCGGCTTTGCGTGTCCCCTCGATTCTGTTTTATCCTCGGCGTTCATCGGCCGTGTCGGGCTCACGATTGTCGGCTGGCTTTGATATCAACTCCACTCTGGCAACCGTCACTCGTGATCGACGTTTTGTGCGTTCTCCGAATGGTCAATCGTTGTTAACGGCACGGGTTAATTCCTCACGCGAACGGTTACTTTATTGGTCAGTCCCTGTGGGGGAATCGAGTTACCAAGTGGCCCGCTATGGAAAATGGAAGGCCGTTGTTCTTCCTAAAGCGACTTCAATCCTGCTCTACGATCTGGAAAACGATCCTGAACAGAAAGAGAATGTAGCCGACCAACACCCCGATATTATCAGGCAAGTCACACGTTCTGCCGCTGAATGACCGTTGCAAAAATTCAACTTGGGCAATCGGGTGCCGTTTGACGAATTGAGTTGTTATAATCGGTGAGTGATTTTTTGATCCCTCATTTGACGTACCCAAAAATGAATTCTTCACCATCTCCATCTCGTGATGTGGAACGATTGAAAGCCCGTATTCGCGATGCAGGTTTACGATGTACGGCCGCACGTTTAGCCGTTTTGCTGGTTTTATCAAATGCCAAATCGCCGCTCACACATGCGGAAGTGGCCGCTCTATTAATCGACCGGGGAATCGATAAAGCGACTGTCTTCCGTAATTTGGTGGATCTGGTTGACGCGGAAATTCTCTCCCGGACGGAACTGGGCGATCATGTCTGGCGGTTTGAGGTTCGACTTGAGGGCTCCAACGAGAACGAACAGCACCCTCATTTTGTTTGTCTGGATTGTGGTGCTGTCAGTTGTTTGTCGGACTTGGATTTTGATGCTCCCAGCCGACTGGCGACATCACGAGTCGGCAACATCAAAGAGATTCTGATCAAAGGTGTCTGCGTGGAATGCCAACCTGCATCGTGAGTTGAGACATTTTCACCCACTCTCGAAAGTGATCATGAAATATTCTTCCGAACTCCCCAGTGATGATTCGATCTCAGCCGACAGATATATCCGTCGGTATCACATTGTCGCCACATTGGTTTGTGTTGTGGGAATGGGGCTTGCCGTCTTTTCGATGATGCGAGTTGACTCAACAATATCTCCTACAGACTCAGAAACCAACAGTCTGTCATCAGCATCGGGACGAATTCCCGCAGTGGAAGCCTTTGAGTTGTCAGACAGTCTCTTGCCGCGCGAGCGAATTATCATTAATCCATTCAAAGATTCCATTCCTACTTTGACAGAACCAAAGTACGTTTCAGCCGACGCCGCAAGGTTTCTGGAGGATCAGGACGAAATTATCGGCTATGTCGAAAATGGGAAATCGCGTGCCTATCCGCTGAAGATTATGGCATGGCATGAAGCCGTCAATGACCAAATGGCCGGAATTCCTTACGCCATCACTTATTGCCCATTGTGCAAATCTGTCATGGCCTTTGATCGTTCAACAGACTTCGGACGCATTCAGTTGGGAGTCTCCGGCTTTCTCTACAGTAGTAATGTCCTGTTTTACGACAAAACTGATAACAGCAGTCCAGGCCTTTTCTCACAACTGGGTGAGCAGGGCATCACTCAGCGTTTAAAGAATGTCTCGTTGAAAACTTTGCCAGTCGAACTGACGACCTGGAAGGATTGGCAGGCTCGCTTTCCTCAGACCGAAGTCTTGAGTCTGGAAACGGGATTTGAGCGAGATTATCTCTCCCCCGCGTATCAAGACTATTTTTCCAACGACAAATTAATGTTTCCTGTCTACGAGTCTGATCCGCAATATCCCAATAAATCAATGGTTCTGGGAATCAGCGTGAATGGCAAGACTCGAGCATATCCGTACCAGGAGTTCGCCAATGTCTGGAAGCCGGCGACGTTAAAAGAAACATTTCAGGGAAAAAAATTCACTCTGCACTGGAATCCCGAAGCCCAATCACTCCGAGTTGAGTCTGCCGAGGAAGGTGTCAATTGGGCTTACTCTTTCTGGTTTGCCTGGTACGCCTTTCATCCAGAGACGGAAGTCTATTCGACAGATTCTCCAACCGCTGATTGACTTCGCCTTCGATGCCTTCCTATTGTGGTATGAACATCAATGACACCACATATTATGGGTAAGGCACGATTATGATGCGTTCTTCTCTCTTGGAGACTCTTTTGTTTCTGGTGGCACTTTGCGGTGGTTCACACAGCGATGCCCAGGAAAAACCACGTGTACTCATCTTGGGTGATTCAATCTCCATTGGTTATACCCCCTATGTTCAAGAGATGATGAAAGGGGAGGCTGTTGTTGTTCGTCCGACTGGAAAGCCCAATCCCAAAACTCAAAAAACCCGTGCAGAGAACTGTGCCGGAACGAACAATGGTGTCAAGAATATTGATCGCTGGTTGAAAATCGATGGTGGGAATTGGGACGTGATCCATTTCAACTTTGGCCTGCACGACCTTAAGCGTGTTAAGGCCGATACGGGACAGAACTCGAACGACCCCAAAGATCCTCAACAGGCTGACTTGGCAACTTACGAAAAACAATTGCGGGAAATTACGAAGAAATTGCACGCGACCGGAGCCAAACTAATCTTTGCCACCACAACGCCTTATCCGGGTGGAGTCAAACCACATCGAGATCCTGAAGATGCCGCGAGATATAATGAGGTGGCTCAAAAAATTGTGGCCGAATATGACGGTACGATCAACGACTTATATTCGTTTGCCTTACCTCGACTGAAAAAGATTCAACGACCCGTGAATGTTCATTTCTCACCCGAGGGCTCGCAACAACTGGCCTCAGAAGTGGTCAAACATCTTCGTGCTGTCTTGAAATAGTCGCTGCCTTTCACTTGCTCATCTCCTCGCACAAGGACACTTTCATGCGCTTCGCCGTACATACTTTGATTGCATGTTTCAGTTTGGTAGTGGCTACGGTGGATGTTTCCGCGCAGCCGATGAAGGAAAGTTATCCAGTCCATCCCGATTCCAAAGTGAAACCGGGAGTTCCTCAAGGAAAAGTGACCGGACCTTTCTCTTGGAAATCGGAGATTTTTCCCGGCACAGTCCGAGACTATTGGGTTTATGTGCCGAGTCAATACGATCCCGCCAAAGAGGCGTGCGTGATGATCGTGCAAGATGGATTAGGAAAAGCAAAAGGCTGGAAAGTCCCCACTATTTTGGACAACCTGATTCATGAAGGTGCTGTGCCTGTGCAGATAGGGATTTTTGTTTCTCCGGGAGTTGTTCCGGCTCCCGATGCAGACTCTCAACCACGGTTTAATCGCAGCTTTGAATACGATGGAATGGGGGATCGCTACGCCCGGTTTCTGATCGAGGAAATTCTTCCCGCTGTCCAAAAAGATTACAATCTCAGTAAGAATCCGAACGATTATCTGATCGCAGGGTCCAGTTCTGGTGCCATTGCCGCCTTCAATGCGGCGTGGGAACGCCCCGATCATTTCCGTCGTGTGTTTTCATCTGTCGGCACGTTTGTTGGGTTGAGGGGCGGGAATGAATTTCCCATTCTGGTTCGCAAGCATGAGACCAAACCAATCCGTATTTTCCTGCAGGATGGTGAAAACGATCTCGATATTTACGGCGGAAGCTGGTGGCATTCCAATCTGCAAATGTTATCGGCTTTGAAGTATTCCGGTTACGATGTGAAACACGTTTGGGGAGAAGGCGGGCATAACGGCAAACATTCGACAGCCATTTTACCGGATGCCCTTCGCTGGTTATGGCACGACTATCCTGAAGCGATCACGGCAGGAACTCCCCTCAATCGCCGCACGCAATTGCTGATCCCCAGAGAGGATTGGGAGCTCGTCAGCGAAGACCACAAATTTACCGAAGGCCCCGCAGTCAACGAACATGGAGAGGTCTTCTTTACCGACATCCCGAACAGTCGGATTCATAAAATTGCCAATGATGGCACTGTCTCTGTGTTTAAAGAGAAAAGCCCGGGAGCCAACGGCTTGATGTTTGGTTCTGATGGCAAGTTGTATGCTTGTCAAAATGGAAGTCAGAAAATTGTCCGTTATGATGCCGATGGGAATGAAGAAGTTGTTGTCGAGGGAGTTTCTTCGAACGACATACTGATCCTTCCTAAGTTTGGTTACTTCACGGATCCTAAAAACAAAAAGGTCTGGATGTTTACATTCGATGGCGAGAAACGCGAAGTCGATTCAGGCATCGAATTTCCCAATGGCGTGATTGCCTCACCCGATCAGAGCTTGTTAACCGTTTCAGACACTCGGGGCCGATTTACATACTCGTATCAAATACAGCTCGATGGGGATTTGAAACACAAACAGGTCTACGGCCATTTACATTTACCAGACGAAACGGGACAAAGTGGCGCGGATGGAATGGCGGTCGATACGGAAGGTCGTACTTATGTAACCACGCGTGTGGGATTGCAAGTGCTGGACCAATTGGGCCGTGTGCATGTGATAATTCGCAAGCCTCAAGCTGCGTGGCTTTCGAACGTAGTCTTTGCAGGTAAAAATGGAGACATCCTGTATGTGACCTGCGGCGATAAGGTTTATCGACGCAAGGTGAATGCCACGGGTGTCACTCCCTGGAAAGCGGCCGTCAAACCTCCGAAACCCCGACTGTAATGATTTCAGAACTCATGATCAGAGTTGCTTGGGTGGGTGAGTCATGGCTGAGCGATCCTCTCCAATCGACTTGTACTACCTGAATAATTGATACTTTCAGTCAAGTTATGGACGTATCCCCCATGTTCCTAAAGACTTAAAGACGAATGGTGGCGAGTGTGATGTCATAATTCGATGTGACTTTTCATGGCTAGATCCAGAAACATTACATTAAAGATTAACGGTATGAGTCCTCAAGTTGTCGCGATAGGTCTAGATTCCGCAGATCCCGAGTTGTTGGCTGAATGGATCGCAGCAGGGAAATTGCCCCATCTTGCGCAGCTCCAGAAGGAGGGAGTCACGGGAACTCTGGAGAACTTTGCGGAGCTGCAGGGTGAGAAATTTCCCTATTCCTCGACCGAAGGAAACTGGGTCGCATTTCAAACCGGTGTCTCTCCTCAGAAAACCGGTTATTGGGAAACCTTCGAATACGATCCTCTCAACTACACTGCGACCAGCGATCAGACATTCGGAGGCTACAAATACGACAAATTTCCGCCGTTCTTTGCGTTAAGAGATCAAAAACGCGTAACGACGTTTGACATTCCCGTGACACGGGTCTTTCCAGAGGTAAATGGAAAACAAATTGTAGGCTGGGGAGGTCACTTTCCGTTTGTTGAGCGAGGCTCTTCTCCAACCAATTTGCTGGAGAACATCAATCAGCAGTATGGAAAGAACGAGATTCTCTATCACGATTATGGTGTCTTCTGGAATCGCAAATATCTCGACTGGCTCGAATCCTCCTCAATCATCAGCACGAAAAAACGGACAAAAATAACTCTCGATTTGATGGATCAAGAGCAGAGCGATCTGTTCATTGGTGTTTACGGTGAACCGCATGGGGCAAGTCATGACTTATGGTTCGCCAGCCGTCCCGATCATCCTCTCCATTCTCTTTGGAATCGAGATGATGACCCACTCTTAAACGTGTTTCAGGAAATTGATCGAGGTATCGGCGAACTTCGAAAATCACTTGCACCCAATACGAATTTCTGCTGCTTTTCCGTCCACGGTATTCAAAATAATGTCACCGATCTAGGAAGTTTCTTTTTCCTACCGGAGCTGATGTACCGCATGCAGTTTCCGGGAAAGTCCGCATTTGCGAACACCGATCCTAATTCTGAAATTCCATTACCTATCACAGAGCCGCGTCACAATCATTGGTTTGGAGAAATTTGGCGAAAAAGGACTTTAAACAGTCGATTCACAAAAGCATTGCAAAAATATCTGCCCGCTTGGTTAATTATACGAGGTGGAAATCGCGAACTGCTGTTTCCGTATTTCCTTGATTGGTTTGGGCCTGAAGCAGGATGGATGCCAGCAGTTTGGTACCGTCCCTGTTGGCCCAAAATGCGATCCTTCTGCATTCCGTCTTTTTCGGACGGACATATTCGTGTCAACGTGAAGGGGCGTGAGCGAGATGGGATGGTTCCCCCAGATCAATATCAACAAGAGATTGATCGTGTTCGACAATTTCTGGAAGTGGCAACGAACCCGCGTACAGGGCAACCGATCATTAAGCAGATGGTACAAACTCGTAAAGACCCATTTGAGCAGGATAAAGCTCCAGAGGCAGATCTCTTGATCATTTGGAATGACGAGGCATTTGATGTCGTCGATCACCCACAGGCGGGACGAATTGGGCCAGTTCCTTACCACCGGACCGGTGGACATCACAACAAAGGATATTTCTCATGGGTTGGTCCGCAGTTTCCAGCAGGTGAAAAAGTCGAAGGAGCATCCATCTTGGATCTAGCTCCCACAATTTTGGAACTGATGGACGTGTCTCGTCCCGATCACCTGGAGGGTCAGAGTTTGCTAGAGAAAATGTCGCTTGAAAAAGCGTTTTAGCAGATGACCGTCTGAGAATTTGGAGTTGATTCTACTAGGATTGAACGAGGGAGGTTTTGATTCTGCTCGACCGCTTTCCATTCTGCAGTCGTCCATTGCCGAACACATCCACCCACTCCATCCCAAAGCATGATCAAAGGAGCGATGGGGAGTAGCCAGCACCAGAACATCCGTCGCAATCGAGCAGGTCGATGAATATAGATCAGAGGGACCAATAGTCCTGGAACCAAAATTCCTACAGCAGCGAACATACAGAACAGAGTTTTCTTGACCGGCGAAAACAGCATCACTCGATCAGCCGAGTTTGTGAGAGTCTCAAAGGCTGCAGCGCGTTCTGCGACGGGAACATGGTGAAAGCACGCGACGAGAACGAGCAATGTTTGGGGTGGCCATTGACGTGGGATAGTGAAATCGACAGCTTGCGTCAGTCCTTGCACGCGTTTTGGGTGTTCTTTCTCAAGTCGTGCATAGAGTTCTTCATCGGGCATCAAATCACAAACGGTGAAAGTCAGCGATCCCTCGGAGGACTCCAGCAAGCGACGAGTAATGGGAGCATTTCCTGCTCCCATCTCGACGATGTGAGTACAGCCTGAGTTAAGTGCTTCCTCTTGGACTCGGTTAGCAACGTTTCGAAAAAAAGGGCGAAACACAGAGTTACAGACCTCGACAATATCCATCGTAGTTCGTTGTAAGGTTGCCGGAATGTTCGTAGAAGCATTGAATTGGAAGAGATCGACTGTTTTCATAATTTTTTCCACTCGACAACATCACACTCGCGAGATCAGACTCTAGTGTAGTCTTTGTCGATGGTGCCTGACGCCTCGAATTATGCTCTGTGAATCAGCATCTCCTAAGTCAGCATCGCTTTTAGGGGATCTAACGATTTCTCTTCTCAAATCGATTACCTTGAACTCTGAATGTCACTAGCAATCAGTGGGGACGATTTTATGAAAATTCTTGCTACTTTCGTGTTGGTAACAAATTTGAGTTTGATACACGGAATGGTCATTGCCGCTAATCCACCCCACATTCTGCTCATCATGACGGACGATATGGGTTGGCAAGATCTGCATTGTCAGGGGAATCCCGTTCTCAGAACACCGCACATCGATCAATTGGCGAAACAGGGAGTCCGTTTTACCACGGCTTATGCGGCCTCTCCCGTCTGCTCACCGACGCGTGCGGCTTTGATAACAGGCTTGGCTCCCGCAAGACTGCATGTCACGCAACATGGTGCGGATATCCCCCAGTTCTGGCCAGAGGACCGGACCATTCAACCACCGATATCCACTGGGAGATTGTCCCTCAAAGAAACAACACTAGCCGAACGACTTAAACTTAAAGGATACTCGACTGGGTTTTTCGGGAAATGGCATTTGGGACGAACGGAAGATTTCTGGCCGACAAATCACGGTTTTGATGTCAATATGGGGGGCTGTGGATTCGGCGGTCCACCGACCTATTTTGATCCCTATCGCATTCCCACATTGAAACCTCGCAAACCGGGAGAATATCTCACTGATCGTTTGGCTGATGAAACGATTGCATTCTTGCAACGCCAGAAAGACCAACCGATGTTCGTCTGTTTTTGGACGTATAATCCCCACTATCCGTTTGAAGCACCAGAAGATCTGATCCCGTATTATCAAGGGAAGGAAGGTCCTGGGCTGAAAAACCCGGTTTATGGAGGACAAATCGAAGCCACCGACCGTGCGATTGGACGTGTTCTGTCGGAACTCGAACGCTTAAACATTCGCGACGAGACACTTGTGATCTTCACTAGCGATAATGGGGGCTGGATGGGAGCAACCGACAATCGGCCTTTGCGTGCCGGGAAAGGTTACCTCTATGAAGGAGGACTCCGTGTGCCGCTCATTATAAGATGGCCCGGTGTGACGAACGCCGGAGAGGTAATTGATACGCCCGTCGTCAGCATGGATTTGACGGCCACCATTCTGGAAGCAGCCGGAGTGTGCCTTCCTCCGAACGAAACACTCGACGGTCTCTCATTGAGACCATTGCTCGAGGAGAATGAATTTTCGAGGGACTCACTTTTTTTTCATTATCCTCACTATGCCTTTCACAAAGATAATCGGCCCGGATCGGTCATTCGACAAGGTCATCACAAGCTGATCTTGCGTTATGATGACAATTCCACAGAACTTTATGACTTACAGAATGATCCCGCTGAAACGAACAATCTCGTCGAGAGTAAGCCTGAGCAGGCAGCCAAACTGGAACAACAACTGCGAACTTGGCTGGCAGAACAGAATGCCGGCATCCCGACGTCGCGCAAGTGATCTGCAACTCTGTTTGTAGACTTGCCGCAGTCTTGGCTCACTACCAGCTTGATTCACAACCAGATTTGTAGTTTTTCGCTCATCGATTTAGGGATTTTTCGGGCCAAAGCACGACGGACATGATCTTCGCCATACCGTGTGCTGAAGTGTGAAACGATGATTAACTCGTTCTCGAACTTGTCTTCTCGCTCCAGAATGTCGTCGAGATGCATGTGGCCGAATTTTCGGATCTTATCTTTGCGATGTTCGGGACGAAAAAACGTCATTTCTGTGATCAGTATTTTTGCCTTATACACATCGGGATGATTATCCAGACCTTCCGACGAAGTATCACCCGTGTAACAAACAATCGGGAACCGCACTTCGTGTGTGACTTCTTCCCCGGCTTGTCGTAAGTCGCGAATTTTCTCTCCCGGCAACCCCTGATATTCTTCTTTCAATTTACGACGTACGTCGTAAACGATGAAGCCCACTGAGGCCACGGTATGCTTTGTTTCAAAGACGGTGACGATATGTTCGCGGCCAAGTTTAATTTCGTCTCCCGGCTTTACTCCAACCAGATCACAAACCATTCGTCCGCGATCAAGGCGATGCCAGGCTTTAAGCATTTTCCAGGTGTCGTCCACAGATTCAGCAGGAAGATAGATGGTGGGAGGTTCCATTTTCATCATACGACGACGGGCCACGTAAACAGGCAGTGCGGCCATATGGTCAAGATGCGCATGGGTGATGAAGATATTCTGCAAACCCATGAATGCCCACGGGCTTCCACCCAGATCGAATCCCACTTTCAGTTCGGGAACGCGCCAATAGCTTTGCACAGCAGCGCGCGAATACCCTTCAATCGTGTAGCCTCCATGATGGAGTGAGCGAAGCGGCAGATTTTCGACGGCCGGTTGCTCGGCGTCGTCGAGTGGTTCAATAAAGTCGGACATGAGGTTAGCAATTAGGGAGTAGTTTTAGGGTTGCGGGAACAAGCATCAAGCATTGCCAGAAATTCGATTCCGAACATTGAGTAACATGATGCCCTTTAGTATGAGTGGCACAGGAAAACGAAACACCATCACCGGCTCAACCAGCATCGGCACACCAATCACTCTATAGACTTACAGGCTGATGGGTTTCAATACTCTCGGCTTCCGCGTAGCACAGGTCGAGAGCCGCACGAGCCAAGTCGGCTGAAAGGATTTCGGGAACCTCTCCCTTTTTCAGACCATCGACGGCTGCTTGAAGTTCGGCGGTAAATGCCGCACACCACTCATCGCCTCCGGGGAGTTCAGGAGTTTCGACATTGCCATTCTCGTCAAGCAGTGTGACGGGGCGATTCATTGTGGGTTCACCACCAAGGGTAGCAAAGTCGAAGAGGATCGTTGCTTTTTCCAGATAGATTTCATAGCCATGACCAAATGCATAGCCGGGTGCGGCGATTCCACCACTGACACAACTAACGGCGACATCCGGTTTATCGTCATACAAATATTGCGAATGAACGTGATTAACGAATCCTTCCTGCAAAATTCCCGTTGAGAAAACCTTGCTGGGAACACCACAGGCCAAGCCGATAAAATGATTGTCGTGAATGTGCAGGTCGATTCCCCAGCCACCGAGCTTTTTGAAGTCAGACATATCGTTCGACCAATCGGGCGGGGCAATCACGCGGCGGAAATGAGCGGCTTTCAGTTTGCCGTATTGACCGGAAGCAATCGCCTCGGCGGCAAATTTGAATTCCGGCATGAAGGGCAGGACGTGAGCGACCATCAGCGGGACGCCGGCCTTCTCAGAGGCTTCCACCATACGAGCAGCGGCAGCCGCGTCGATAGCAATTGGTTTCTCGACCAGTGTCGCTTTGCCTGCGGCGATCGATTCCAGCACTACTTTTTCGTGTTGATCGGTAGGAAGGCAGATATCAACGAGATCGACATTCGGATCATTGAGTAGATCGTGATAATCTTCGTAGGTCGCGACATTGCTCAAATCGACTTGTCCTCCCGGAGGGCCGAAGTTGCCCTGGATGGAACTCCAGTCTCCCGCTCGTTTCTTTTCGTTACGAGTCGCGATGGCGGTGACTTTTGCACCATTCACTGATTGTGCCCCAGTGAAGTGGGTATATCCCATGAAGCCCAAGCCGATAATGCCGATATTGACCATGTCTCTCCTCAATGCTGTCTCGTGATGATGAAGTCCGAATTACCGCCTGCTCCGCTGGGTCTGAATTCTTCTATCGCAAGGGTGACCAATCCGTAGCGGACTCTCAAGTGACAATCAGCACGAGAGCCGACTTTAGGAAAGTTGACGTTCCGTCAAAAGCAAAACTCGTTGCAACTCCGAGAGCTGCCACAATGGCGGGTCGCGATAATTGTAACGATTCTCTCGATATTAGCGACTGCGCAAAGATTGAGCACGGGAGTCATTTACCACTGGTGTTTGCCAGTTGTTTTCGGAATGAACTGCGAGGCCACTCCTGCGTTCAGTGCTGTACAACCCGGAAAATCGGTAAAATTGCTAAAGTTTCTGGCAATTGGGGTAGCCGAAGCCCGTCGTTCAGTAGTATCTTTTCGATAACAGGTCGCGGAGGCGACCCGCTGTGGCAGAAAGGTGTCTGCTTCAGCAATCCACTATTGGTGGACCCAAAGGCAAACCTGTCCAAAAAGGAGTGAAGGGCAATGTTGGTACTGACCCGTAAAGCTGGCGAGAGTGTTTTCATCGGCCATGATGTTTCTGTCACGATTGTGAAGGTCAATGGTCGTCAGGTACGATTAAAGATTGATGCCCCCCGCGACATCCCTATCCTGCGTGATGAGCTTTGTTCTCAAGAATTTGATTTTGACTTGGATGAACTGGTTTTGGAGACAGAATCGGCGAATTGATTGTCTCTCGCTGAATTCGATACCGCTTCGACCGGCTTGCCGGTCTTTTTTTATGCGCAGAGCAAAATCTCCTTGCACGAATCACAGCTTGAGTCTGTCCAGTGAGCGGATTAGTATGGATGAACATTAAGATCGGGGAAGATCGAAGCCTCACACACGATAGGGTCATCCATGCTGAATTTCTCGGGCAAAGGCAGCGCTCATACTTGCGACGGAATCAACCGCCGCGACTTTTTGCAGGTTGGTACGCTGGGAGCCGCCGGCTTATCACTGGCTGACTTGCAGCGAATCCAGGCGAGCGAGGAGGCCGCCGGCAAAGAAAAGGATGACGAACGCTCGGTCATCATGATCTTCAACCTGGGGGCTCCGAGCCAGCTCGATTGCTTCGATATGAAGCCGAATGCACCGAAAGAGATTCGTGGACCGTTTCAACCGGTGGCGACAAAAGGCGATTTTGAGATCAGCGAGATCTTTCCCAGGCATGCGGAAGTGGCCGACAAGTTTTCGCTGGTTCGCAGTTGTTATCACACCGCCTCTGCCGTACACGATTCCGGGCATCAAATGCTGCAAACCGGACGACTATTTTCTGGGGGGGTGATTACTCCTCACGCGGGTTGTGCGACTTCTTACCTGCGAGGTCGTCGGTCTGACCTTCCCGCCCATGTGATTCTTCCTGAGTCGATGGGAAATACGGGAGGTGGGATGCCTCACGGTCAGGATGCTGGCTTCCTGGGAAAAGCTCATGATCCATTTGTGTTAATGGCCGACCCTTCCAAACCGAATTTCAAAGTCCCCGATTTGTTGCCTCCTGATTCAATCGGTGAAGCGCGATTGCAACGCCGAAAGAGGTTGCGTTCGATTGTCGACAACACGGTGAAGTCATTCGAGAAATCTGAAGACGCCCGACTTTTGGATGCCAGCTTTGAATCCGCGTTTCGAATCATCTCCAGCAAAAACGCACGCGAGGCGTTTGATCTTTCCAAAGAGCCACTGAAAGTTCGCGAGCGATACGGCATGACCCGATTCGGTCAATGTTGTTTGTTGGCACGCCGACTCATTGAAGCCGGTGTTCGTTTTGTGACCGTCAACACCTTCTTGACAGTCTTCAACGAAATCACCTGGGATATCCACGGAACCAAACCTTTCACATCAATTGAAGGAATGCGAGATATCGTGGCCCCCATGTACGACCAGGCTTACGGCGCGTTGATCGCCGATTTGTCGGAGCGTGGCCTGTTGGAGAAGACACTGGTTTGCAATCTGGCCGAGTTTGGTCGCACGCCGCGCGTCAATCCGGCGGGAGGCCGCGATCACTGGCCTCAATGCTGGACCTCCTATTTTGCAGGAGGGGGAATTCAAGGAGGCCGTGTCGTCGGTAAAAGTGACCCGGTGGGAGCCTATCCTGCCGAGCGGCCCGTCGCCCCGAATGAAGTTGTTGCGACGATTTATGAATCACTCGGTTTTGATCTGGAAACTCATTTGCCGGGACCAGCCGGTCGTCCGTTCCCATTGGTCGACTTTGGCACAAAACCGATCCAAGAACTGTTTTAAGATGTTCAGTTTGCACTGTCGGATAGGCTGGCAGTGTTGAGTTTTTTGTATCCACATATTGAATCCCACCTGCGGAGCCCGCCTCCATGCGTTTAATGATTACATTGGCTTGTCTACTTGCGCCGTCGCTCATCGCCAACGCGGCGGAGATTCAATTGCTTCCCGAATCTCTCTCGCTCAATGGGCCTGAAGCGACTCACCGTCTGATTGTCCAAACAAAAACCGACAACTCGCTTGGTGCTCAGATTCAAGAAGGGGTGACTCTTCAATCAGCGGATCCGAAGATTGTCGAGATTGTTGAGGGTGTCGTCATTCCCAAGAGTAACGGCAAAACAACGATCACAGCAACAGTCGGAGAGATGAATTCGTCGATAGCCGTAACCGTTAAAGAAATGGACAAACCGTTTACATGGAGTTTTCGGAATCACGTGCAATCGGCATTATCCAAATCAGGCTGCAATATGGGAGCCTGCCATGGGGCGGCACAAGGCAAAAATGGGTTCTATCTGTCACTACGTGGTTATGATCCAGTCTTCGACTACTGGAGTATCACGCGACAGGCACGCGGTCGGCGGGTCATTCCATCTGATCCAGGACGCAGTTTGTTGCTCACCAAACCGACCGGCATGGTCCCCCATAAAGGTGGCGTGAGATTCGACGCAGAGAGTCTCGAATACCGCGTCTTGGCTGAATGGATCGCAGCCGGCCAGCCAGAGCCAACAGAGGACGACCCTCGGATCACTCAGCTCGAAATCCTCCCCAAGCAGATTGTCGTTCAGCCGGGAGTCTCACAACAGTTTCTGGTTCGTGCCCACTTCTCCGATGGGCGAGTCGAAGATGTCACGCAATGGGCGAAGTACAGTTCGACCAATTCCACGGTTGCAGACGTTGACGATCTTGGCCGCGCGGAACTAAAAGGTCACGGTGAAGGCTCCATCGTCGCGTGGTATCTGGGACAGAACGTCGTGGGAACTATTACGTCTCCGTACGATCAAAATGTTCCCGATCATCTCTATGCTGGTGGTTCAGAGAACCTGATCGACAAGCACGTCAACGAGAAGTTAAAGTCCTTGAACATTCCGCCGTCGCCAGTGGCCTCGGATTCGGATTTCATTCGTCGCGTCTATCTCGACACGTTGGGGATCTTGCCGACGGAAGCGGAAGCAAAACAGTTCCTGCTCAGTAGTGAACCCAACAAACGCAACAAGTTAATTGACGATGTTCTCGCACGACCCGAATTTGTTGATTATTGGACCTATCGCTGGTCGGACTTGTTTCTGCTTTCAGGAGAACGATTGCGACCGGTGGCTTTGGATGCGTTTTCGAAATGGATTCGCGAACAGGTTGAGAAAAACACGCCTTGGGATGAGTTTGCACGCGACGTGATTCTCGCCAAAGGAAACAGCCATGAGAACGGAGCCGTCAATTTCTACACACTTCATCAGGATCCGTTAGATACGGCAGAGACGGTCTCGATGGCGTTTATGGGGATGGCGATCAACTGTGCTCGCTGTCATGATCACCCACTCGAAAAGTGGACCAACAACGATTACTACGGCATGGCAAACCTCTTCTCCCGAGTGAGAGCCAAAGGATGGGGGGGAGACTTTCGTAACGGTGATGGTAAACGGGATGTGTATGTGGTTGAGCGAGGAGAATTAATTCAACCTCGTCTGGGGGAACCACAAACTCCACGACCATTGCAGGGAGAGCCTGTTGCCTTTGACTCAACGGAAGATCGCCGAACCCATTTGGTGAAATGGTTAGTCTCTGACGAGAATCCTTATTTCAGTAAGGCGATCACCAATCGGGTGTGGGCGAATTTTCTGGGTGTCGGAATCGTGGAAAATGTCGATGACTTGAGACTCACCAATCCCCCCAGCAATGAGGCCTTGCTAGATGGTTTGTCTCAGTATCTTGAAGAACAGGATTACAATCTAAAATCCTTGATGCGATTGATTCTACAATCGAATACTTATCAGCGTTCGAGTCAGTTTATCGCCGGGAATGATACCGACGAGCGGTTTTACTCACACTACTATCCACGTCGCCTGAAAGCAGAAGTTTTGCTGGACGCCGTCTCGAAAGTCGTCGAGGCACCGACAAAATTTGCCGGCTATGACGAGGGAACGCGGGCGTTACAACTTCGCGATGTGAATGTTTCGTCCTATTTTCTGGATACCTTCGGGCGTCCCGAACGGTTGGCGACTTGCGAGTGCGAGCGATCAGATGAACCGAGCATGGTGCAGGTACTGCACCTGGTGAACGGGGACACGTTTAACAAGAAGTTGTCACAAGAGAAAAATCTGATTAGCAACATTATTGAACAGAAACTTTCGGATGCAGCCATTGTCGACTCCGCCTATCTGCGTGCATTCAGTCGATTCCCCACCGGCCAAGAGAGAATCGAGATTTTAACCGTGTTGTCACAAACCTCGCCCGACGAACGCCGACAGATGATTGAAGACCTGTATTGGAGTTTATTGAGTTCACGCGAGTTTCTGTTTCAGCACTGAAGTTAGCAATTTGCAACCAAAGATTAGTAGGGCCGGTTCTACCGGCCAGAATATTGAAACTCCCAGAAAACGACACACCATGCCAAAATTTATCATCATCCTCGCATTCTACATCGCTGCATCAACTGTTGTTTCAGTATCTGCTGACGAAGTCGATTTCAACGCCGATGTTGCGCCGATCCTTATGAAATATTGCAATGGCTGTCACGATGAAGTGGAGGCCAATGGCGAGATCGTGTTAACGACATTCGAGAACTTGATGACGGGTGGCCAAAGCGGTGATGTCATCAAAGCGAAAGACGCCCAGAACTCCTACCTGATTCAATTGATTGAAGGGCGTTCCGAACCGATCATGCCGCCGGAAGGGAGCAAAGGCCCCGGTCAAGAGGAAATTGCCGTCATCCGCAAATGGATTGATGCGGGAGCGAAGAAACCAACGAAGCCGCTAATTCGTCGTCTCGTGAATGTTCCAAGAATCGAACCGCGAGATGAAGTCCGCCGGGCGATCACATCTGTGACTCATTCTAAAGATGGTCGTTGGATGATCGTGGGTCGGTATGGTTCGGTGGAAGTCTACACGCTCCCTGATCAAAAACTGATTCAGACCATCGACGGCATGACGGGAAACGTCAACGATGTTGGTTTCTCTGCCGATGGAGAGATATTGTTCGCGGCTGCCGGGGAACCGGGACTCTACGGTCAGTTATCTTTGTTCTCCACGAAATCATGGAAATCACTGCGAGTGCTCGAAGGTCACACAGACAGTCTGTATGCGGCTGATATCTCACCAGACAGTAAGTTTGTTGCAACCGGCAGTTACGACCAGGCGATCATTCTGTGGGATCTCAATACGGGCGAACTGCTCAACACGTTCACCGGCCATAACGGCCCGGTCTATGATCTTGAATATCATCCAACAATGCCGGTTCTTGCCTCAGCCAGTGGTGACCGAACGGTCAAGTTGTGGGACGTGACGACCGGAAAACGGCTCGATACCTTCAATGAACCGGAGAAAGAACAATACACAGTTTCATTCAGTCCCGATGGCAAAGAGTTGGCGGCTGCCGGTGTTGATCGACGGATTCGCGTCTGGAACATTACAAAAAAAGGACAGGAGGGAACCAACCCGATACTCTTCTCTCGATTTGCTCATGAGAAACCAATCGTTCGTGTGGTTTTCTCTCCCGATGGTGCCATCCTGGCGTCTGCCGGTGAAGACCTTGTCCTCAAATTGTGGGAGACGAAAGGGTACACACAAACCGGAATCCTGGAACAACAACCAGACTGGCCTGCGGGCGTTTCCTTTACTCCTCAGAGTGATGCTCTTGTCATCGGACGAATGAACGGCACTCTGACTTCGTATGCCATGAAACCCGAGTATCGCAAAGATGCGAATACCGGAGAACCGGTGTTTTTGGTGGGGGCTCCCGAAACCATCCCCGACATTCCGATGCCGGAAGACGGTTTGAAGGCGGTCGCCGAAATGGAACCGAACGATACACGAGACAAATCACAATCGTTGACACTCCCCGCGAAAGTAGATGGCATTTTGTTACCGAGCGAGGGTGTGTCGGAAGATATGGACCTTTATCGTTTCACCGCCAAGGCAGGCGAAAGTTGGGTGATTGAAACGAATGCCGAACAACAAAAGTCTCCTGCGGATACGGTGATTGAATTGTTCGACGCTAAGGGCGAACCGGTGTTGCGATATTTGCTGCAAGCGGTGCGGGAATCGTATATCAATTTTCGAGGTTTGAATTCCACGGAAGCTCAGGTGCGAGTCAAAGGTTGGGAAGAGATGGGGCTCGATCAGTACCTCTACATGAACGGTGAAATTGGTCGAATCATCCGCATGCCAAAAGGGCCCGACTCGGGTTTTCTGTTATATGGTGACGGAAAACGTCGCGCGTACTTCGACACGACCGCGGTCACTCATCCGAATGAGGAACCAGTTTACATTGTTGAAGCATTTCCACCGGGAACGAAGTTGATTGATAACGGTTTGCCTGTTTTTCCGCTTTATTATCGAAACGACGATGATGGTCGTCGCAAATTGGGGGAAGACTCGCGGTTGATGTTTACGGCTCCACAGGATGGTGAATATTTGGTGCGTGTACGAGACACGCGAGGCTTCGGTGGTGAGGAGTATAAATACACGCTCACGATTCGTCCGCCAAAGCCGGACTTCTCGATCAATGTGACCGGTCGCGGTGCGACTGTCAAAAAAGGTGGTGGTGTAAAAATATTCTTCAAGGTGGATCGGCAGGATGACTTTGAAGGCGAGGTAAGATTGTCACTCCATAATCTTCCAGAGGGATACACAATTCCCGAGAGTCTGGTCATTGAGGAAGGGCACACTGCTGCGGAAACGGTACTTGCTGCCACTCCCGATGCAGAAGTGATCGAAGAGGAACGCTGGAAAGAAGTCAAAATATTGGCAACCGCAGAAATACGGGGAGAAGAAGTGACCCGCGAAGTGAGCGATCTCGGGCAGATCAAAATTGCCGAAGCTCCTAAAGCCGTATTACACCTGTTGATGCCGGACGGCTCCAGTAGCGGTTTGAAACTCAAGCCGGGAGGTCGAGTGCAGGCACTGCTGAAAGTTGACCGAGCGGAAGGTTTCAATGGGGAGTTAAAATGTGATGTTCACAACTTGCCGCACGGTGTGATCGTCGATAACTTGGGATTGAATGGCGTCATGATTCGGCAGGGTGAAAACGAGCGAATGATTTTCATCTCGGCAGAGGATTGGGCGCAACCGATGTCCCGTCCGATCTTTGCCAGTGCTACCGGCTCGTACAGCGAAAAAGAAAAAGATGAAAAGACCGGCAAAGACAAGAATGTAAATCGAAACATCGCCCAGCACTCGATCCCATTGCTGCTCAATATCGTGAAGATCCCAAGTGTCGTGCGGAATACGCCGTGACAGAGATTGATCCTGACGAAAATTATGACATCTTGGATCCTCCTGTGAGAGTCATCTTCAGCGGACGCGTACAGGGCGTCGGGTTTCGGTGGACCTGTCAGCGCATCGCCAAAAGACATCCGGTCTCTGGAACCGTCAAGAATCTCGCAGACGGAACGGTTGAACTATTTGCAGATGGGAACCAGCAATCTGTAATCGCTTTCCTTGTAGAAATAAATTCCAAAATGTCCGGGAATATCCGAGAACAAAATATCACCCCAGTCCGCGATCAGGTGACGTTTGAGGGGTTCAAGATCATTTAATACGGGATCTCGCAGTTTCTTGGGTTGTGATCTTCGGGATCTGTCTGACTTTTCGGCCTGCAGGCGTGAAATTTTGGTTCAGAACGGGATTTCCCTGGATGGTCGCTTTTCTGGGCTGAATTCTCGCTGTAAAGTGCTGATATTCTCCGGTTTGCGTTTTTTGATCAATCCCCGGAACTAAGTCCAGCGTAACGACTGGCAAAGACGTACTCAGAATGTCTCATCTTATTTCTGTGCAGAGTTTTACAGGATTTCGACTATGTTGAATTTGCTGGCTGTCCAAACGGAATGGATTGGCATTATCGTCGGTGCAGTGGTCATGCTTGGCATCATTCTCGGCGTTTGCTACGGCACTCAAGCCGGTATGATTGCCCGTGCGACTACCAAAGAATCAATCCGGCAACCGTTGTTTCCTATGCTGATTGTGCTGGGAATCATTGTGTTGGTGATCAATACATTTGTTCCGATGTTTACCTTCGGTGACGACTTCAAACTGCTGATGGACTGTGGTCTGGCGACTTTGCTAATTAGCGGGCTGCTGTTGGGTGTCTGGACTGCCAGCACCAGTGTTGCGGCGGAAATCGAAGGTAAAACCGCGATGACACTGCTCTCCAAGCCGATCACACGGCGTCAATTCATCATCGGGAAGTACCTCGGGATCGTGAATGCGACCATGTTGCTGCTTGTCCCTTTGACGATCACGCTTCTGTTGCTTCTATATTACAAAGTGGGATATGACGCCCGAGAATCGTCGGCAGATGCTCCCACGTATGCCGAACGGATGGTCTGGATCTACAAAACATTGCCGGGAATATTGCTGGCAATCATGGAAATTTCCGTGCTGAGTGCTGTGAGTGTCGCCATTTCGACTCGCGTACCGATGGTTGTCAATCTGGTCACTTGTTTGAGCATTTTTGTCGTCGGCCACCTGACCGCCATCATCGTGTCTTCCCCGGAAGGGCTCAATGAGTTTGTACAATTTATGGGACAAGTCATTGCCACAGTCCTGCCTCAGCTCGATAATTTCAATATCACAGCAGCAATCGCCACCGGAACGCTGGTGCCGCCGGTTTATTTGGCACTGGCATTTGTCTATTGCTTGGCATATTCGACGGCGGGCGTGCTGTTGGCCTTCATTTTATTCGAGGACCGCGATCTGGCCTGATCGATTTTTGTGAGTCGTCTCGTAAGACACTGACAAGATTCGCAACGGAGTCACAAGGCCTCCGCTGAAATAGCGGACGGGAGTTGGGAGTCCATGATCGCTCAGGAAAGAGCGAGGGATTCGTGAGTACTTCACTGCCCACTTCCACAACACAAAACCGTGTCTTGAATCGTAAAGACTGGACCTCACGTGAGGGGCTCTTTGCGTTCGGGTGGGGAAGTCTTGCTGCCTTGCTTCTGATCCCGCTCGTTCTCAGCTTCCTCTTCTTAATGGAACTGGTGGAATCACACGGAAAAGTCGTTCTCTCTCGTGACGAAGCTTCTTCGATTTTTGACCGCTACGGAATACTCGGAAAGGAGCAACTTCCCGATGAGCCGATTCTGAAACTGGAAAACAGTGGTCTGTTACCAATCATTGTACGCAATGAAGATCACGTCTCGGGAATCGTGGCGGGAGCCATGTATCGGAATGTCAGTGCGGTACGGACCAATCAATCCGCGATTTATTTTCTGACGGGTGTGTTGGTGAGTTCGCTGTTGTTCGTTCTGTTTGCAATGGAACGAAATCGGTCAGCCGTCTTTCGAATGACACAACTGATTGAAGCCCGAGTTCGCCGCATCGTACACAGGCAAGTTTTAAGATTGGGCCAAAGCGATTTGATGGGAGAAATACACCAGCGTGCTGCGAAACTATTCGGCCAGGAAGCGTTGATGCTCGGTGAGCGGTTCGCGAGATATTCGCGTGCAGTGACCTGCGAGTTGGCATTAACGATCGGACTGATTGTGACTGGGCTCATGATCGACTGGCTGACTTTCCTTATCTGCCTGCTACCTCTCGAAGCCGGTTGGCTGGTGTGGCGGTCTTACTCTCGCCGTAGCCTGAGGCATCGCAGCGAACTGCAGGAAAAGGCTCGTATCGATCTGGAATTACTGGAGAGTGGGCTCGGGTCAGCTCGTTTAGTTCGAGGATATGGAATGGAACAGTTCGAGCAGAATCAGTTCCAGCGATTGATTGATGAATACCACCAAAAGCGTTCCAACTTGGCAGACTCGAATCGTTGGGCGTTGCGCATTGGTGCGGCTATCGGAATGGTTCTGTTTATGATTGTCCTGGTAGTCTTGGTCACCAAGATGACGCAGTCAATGAATATTCCGTTTGCTTTGCCAAGAGCGATCACTCTAGTGGCGTTAGTGGGGGGGATTTCGTTGTTGGTCAAAGATTTGGGACTGGTGACAGAGTCCCTGGTTGTCTGCAAAGAGATCTCCGGTCGCATTCACGAGTTTCTCAACATCAAGCCACAGGTGGGGCAGGCTGTGGGAGCCAAATTTCTTCCTCCTGTGGCCAAGTCGGTTTACTGCGAATCGGTGACTTACGCCGAACCAGATTCCAACGAGCCGTTACTCGATAAACTCGATCTAAAAATTAAAGCTGGAGAAGTGGTTGGATTAGTCTCTCTGGATCGGAAACTTGCACGTGCCGTCGCCTTCTTGATGCCTCGGTTGATTGAACCACAATCGGGACGAATTTTGTTCGACGGTGAAGATATTGCCTGGGGCACTCTGGAATCAATCCGTGCTGAAACGATGGTCGTCTCTGCCGTCGATCCTGTGCTGACGGGAACCGTGTTGGAAAATTTGACCGGTGGTTCGACCGAGTACTCTCTGCAAGAAGCCACAGACGCAGCCAAACTCGCCCACGCACACAACTTCCTCAGTAAATTACCCAAGGGGTATGAAACGAAACTTGGCGTTCACGGACATCAACTCAATGAAGGCCAGCGGTACTGTTTGTCTCTTGCTCGTGCGATTCTTCGTGACCCGGCATTCCTGATTCTCGAAGAGCCAGCCTTGCGACTCGATGCCGATGTGAAAAGCTTGTTAGACGATGCCTACTCACGTATCTTTCCCGGTCGCACAGTGCTGATTCTTCCCGGGCGACTCTCGACCGTCAAGAAAGCAGATCGCGTGATTGTCCTGCATAACGGTCGTGCCGTCGCGGTGGGGACACATCCAACACTCGTACAAAACGAGCCTCTTTACCGGCATTGGGAGTATTCACGATTCAACGAATTTCGTGATGAAACCGTTTCCTGATCGATCCTAATTCCCGAACACTCAACCGCCGTTTCAAGATGTCAAGATTCGGAGATTCGGGGACACACCTTGACCGAATCTTGACCAAATGTTGAATCAAATCTTCCTGAATCTTGATTCCGTATCTTCCATACTCTTGAGCAAGTTGTTGACTCTCATTGGCTTGCGTCGATCTTAGTATTGTGAAGGCGTGTCACTTTTTCTGGGTGCGCATTTTCCACGTCACGCGAAATTGCCTCCGATTTCACGTTGCAGAGGTCGTCATTGTTGAACACGCGACTGGCTAAATCACAAGTGTGGTTGGGGACCAACGCAGAGAGCCCCCAGATTTTATGATTCTGTGGGTGACCGACAGGTCACCCACAGCCACCCAAGCAATACACACCGTGCTCGCCAAACACGATGGCATAGCCATAAGAGGCATAGCCGTAGTGCGCGAGCACTGCGGGCTCGTACAAATCACCTGCGACACGCAATGACACTTGAACCTGCCCCAACTGCTTGCGCAGTAGGGCTATGTTGATGTTGTCATGACGTTCAAATTGCCAAAGATCGAGACCTTATTCTGATTTAGAACCGGACGCTAGCGCGTTCCGGCTGATTTCATCGAACGAGCATCTAACCCGAATCGTGATTCCACCCAATCAGCCGATGGGCGCTAGCCCACGGTTTATGAAGTTCACCTACGAACCACGAACGCTAACTCTGGTAGAGACAAGTTGGCAAGAGCGATTTGAGAGATCATTTTTTAACGCAAAGGCACAAAGTCGCTGAGAAACGCAAAGAGTGAAAGAGATTATCGCCACCGACCGAAATTGGCAGGGAAATGAGTTCAAACCGCAGAGTTCGCAAGGACGCGGAGAAATAACAAGATGGGTGGCTGGGGACGAACGCAGTGAGCCCCCAGAGTTTATCGGACTATGGTACGGACCGCGGATGGCGCGGATAAAAAACTTGAGCCGCCAGCGCGAGCTGGCAGGGAACTTCGATCAAATATCAGCTCTGGAGTTCGCAGAGAACGCTGATGAATAAGCAAGTGAAAGCGTTGTTGGCATGTTTGATTTTGATGGGTGGCTGGGGACGAACGCAGTGAGCCCCCAGAGTTTATGATTCTGTGGGTGACCTGTCGGTCATCCACAGCCACCCAAGTAATACACGTCAAACGGGGTTCAGTAAGCACAGGAGGCTATGATAATCGCTTACTCCATCTCGGCAAGTCTCTGGCGAGCGACTTCGTCTCCCGCATCGGCAGCGCGTTGATACCACTTTTTCGCCGTTGCAGCATCGGCATCGAGACCATCGCCCCGCTCGTACATCATGCCCAGCATTCGCATCGCGTTCGGTTCTCCTGCCGTGGCTGCTGATTCGCAAAGTTGATGCACTTTGTCAAAGTTGACCGGCACACCTTTGCCGCTTGCACATAAGATCGCCAAGATATATTTGGCTCGGGGACTTTCGGCGGCCACGGCATGTTCGAGAAACGGAACTCCTTTTTTGTAATCGGCTTGTGGTCCCATACAAAGAACCTCTCCACAAACTTCCATCGCCTCGATTTGCCCCAGCTCGGCAGCCTTTTCAAAATAAGGCATTGCCGGGCTTTGAACGACCTGCTCTGCCGATTCATCTCCGGTCAGTTTTTGTCGTCCCAGTTCGTACCAGGCAAAGGGATGATTCTGTGTTTTGGCCGCTTCGAGCAGTTCATTCATTTTCTGAGTGTCGGGCTCAACGCCAATCCCGTCCCGATAACAAATGGCCAGACGGATTTGTCCCTCAGAGTTTTCAGCATCCGCGGCATGTTCATACAGACGGACTGCCTCTTCAAGATCCTGTTCGACGACCCGCCCTTCTTCAAAGCAAAGCCCTAAACTGACGACACAATAAGCGTCGCCACATTCTGCACCATGAGCCCAATGATCGAGAGCCGTCTTGAAATCCTGCTGCTTGAAGAACAGATTGCCCATGTTATAGAACGCATGCGCAAAGCCCCCTTCGACCGCTTTCTTGTAGAGTTCGAGAGCGCGATTGGTATCCTGATCGACGCCGATTCCATCTTCGTAAAATGTTCCCAATAGACGAGTCGCTTCGAAGTTTCCTTTTTCGTCTGCTTGCTGGCAGAGATCGAGAGCTTTATCGATATCGCGTTCGCCATCGATGCCGAGATAGGCGTTGCGTGCTTCTTCTAAAAGTTGATCGGAGGAGTCGGTCATCTTGAAGTTTTCTTTGAGAGTGTGTTGATCGATAGACCATCATAAGAAAAGTGAAGACTGTTCACCACGGCACAAAAAAAGCACCGGCCATTGACCGGTGCTCGTGAAATTCATCATGTTGTTGGAACGATACTCAGTAAGCAGTCGCTAAAAATCGAGACAGCTCTCTGGGGGCTCCCTGCGGTCGTCCCCAGCCACGCAAATACCACCTGATCGTGTTGATCGAATCAACCCAATTTCTCGCGGACATCTTCGAGAAGTTTTTTGCTGCGGCGAATACCGGCGTATTCGTCCAGCTCACTACCTTCATATTCAATCCCGACGTGCCCGGTGTAGTTGGCATCTTTCACGATTTGCATGATCTTGACGTAATCGGTTTCAATAATGACGCCTTTATCCTGATAACGAGTCTGGAACGTCGATAATGGGTAATGCTCGCTGAACTCGTGTGTTTTGGCAGAGACACCTTTCGCATACGGCATCAGCAGCTTCGTTCCCTCGTAATTACTAAACCATTCGACCGAATTTTTGCCACGATTGATGAAGAAGTTTCCGAAGTCGGGCAATGTACCGCAGTGGTCGTGTCCGACTTTCTTCATCACACCGGCCAGCCACTCACCGTCCGAAGAGAGCCCGCCATGATTTTCGACGATGACGTTGATATCAGATTTGGCTGCGTAGTCAGTCAAACGACCAAGTCCATCAGCGGCGAGTTTCATTTGCTCTTCGTAACTGCCCGCACTGCCGGCATTCACGCGGATCGAGTGACAGCCGAGAAACTTGGCGGCATCCACCCACTTGTAATGGTTTTCGACAGCCTGAGTTCTTTTTTTGCCGTCCGGGTCTCCCAGTCGACCTTCGCCATCGCACATAATCAGCAGGCTGGCTACGCCGTAATCGCTGGCTCGTTTGTTCATCTCGCCGAGATATTTTTCATCAGTCGCTTTGTCTTTGAAGAACTGGTTGACGTATTCGACTGCCGAAATATCAAACTCTTCTTTGGTCACGCGGGCATAGTCGAGGTTGTCGAGTTTCCCCGCTTTGAGGACTTTGTGAAGCGACCATTGTGCGAGAGAAATCTCGAACCAGGGCTTCTTGACGGCGGCAGAGACAACTCCAGTATTTCCAAGGACCGCTAATCCTGCGAGAGCGGTCGATTGTGCGAGAAAATCGCGGCGATTTTGGGACATCTCAATTGTTCCTCTATTTGTGTCTGTGGAAGGTGTGTGGGTCATAAAAATGCGGTAAGAAATCACCCCTGCGGTTCTGTCATTCGATACGGATCGAGTGCCGTCTGCAACTCTTCTTCTGGTAAAATTTCTTTTTCACGACACAGTTCGCGAATCGTTTTTCCTGTTTTGAACGCTTCTTTGGCGAGTGCGGCGGCTTTCTCGTAACCAATATGTGGGTTCAAGCTGGTCACCATCGAGAGCGATTTTTCGACTGCCGCTTCACAGGCGACTTCGTTGGCACTCATATCGTCAGCACAGAACTCGACAAATGCGTCGGAGCAGTTTGCCAGCAACATGATACTTTCCAGAGTGGTATGTCCCATCATGGGCATCATGATATTCAGTTGAAACTGGCCACCTCCCGATCCGGCCACAGCAATGGCTGCGTCATTCCCCATCACCTTCGCGGTCACCTGAACCATGCTTTCGCACATGACAGGATTCACCTTACCAGGCATGATTGACGATCCTGGTTGGCGGTCGGGAAGAATCACTTCATTGAAACCGCAACGAGGTCCCGAACTGAGCCAGCGAATGTTGTTGGCGACATTGAATAACGTCGAAGCGATGGTTTTGAGTTGTCCGTGACATTCGACCAACCCGTCTCTTTGTGCATTGGCCTCAAAGTGATTGACGGCTTCAATAAATGGAATGCCGGTTTGTTCAACAAGATGAGCGGCCACTCGCTTCCCGAATTCAGGGTGAGTGTTAATTCCCGAACCGACGGCTGTTCCACCCGCCGGTAATTCTAAAACCGCGTTCATCGCTCTTTCGGCACGTTCGACCGAGAGTTCGAGTTGTCGAGCAAATCCGCTGAACTCTTGACCGAGTCGCAGTGGCGTGGCGTCGGCAAGATGCGTGCGACCAATCTTGATGACTTGATCCCACTCTGTCGCTTTGTGTTTCAGGCTGTCGGCGAATTTTTGCAGGGCGGGAATCAATGAATTTTTGATCTCGCTGGCGACGGCAACATGAATGGCTGTGGGGAACATGTCGTTGGTTGACTGTCCCATGTTGACGTGGTCGTTGGGATGTATCGGCTTCTCAGCTCCGAAACGATCTCCGCCGTCAATTTCGATTGCGCGGTTCGAGATCACCTCGTTGGTGTTCATGTTACTCGAAGTTCCCGAACCGGTCTGGAACACATCAATCGGGAATTCTGTGTCGAGCTTCCCTTCGGAAACTTCCTGACAGGCCGAGATCAAAGAGTTGACCTGATCATCGGTGAGAGGATTTTTCCCGGAGCCGGTCAGTTTATCGAGATCACGGTTGGCGATGGCGGCCGCCCATTTAATCCGACCAAGCGCGTGTATTAATGCGGGAGGCAACGTCCATCCCGAAATGGGGAAGTTGTCAACAGCTCGTTGCGTTTGAGCTCCGTAATAAGCTTGTGCAGGAACCTGCACATCTCCCATGGTGTCGTGTTCGGTCCGAAATTCGGTCATCGCCAGATATGCCTTCTCAATCGAAATGTATCGAGATTGTCCAAGCGCTGTTCCTCAGTCGCTTACAGATGTTTGATAGTAACGGTTCTGCCAACAGAGACCAATCGAGCTGTGAGTGATTCTCAGAATCAGCGTATCCTTATGTTTTGACGGGCTTTAGGGAATCCCGGCCTGAGCCGAAAATGTGACCGGAATTTCCAACGCGGGAGTCCACTTATTCGTAGGAACTGCATGAATACACCCGAAATCCTTTCAAACCTGTGAAATTGGACCTACTGAATCTCATGTTGGCTGATAAACTTGAACCGTTAACGCAGTCTATTTCGGAGATGGAAAGTCCCGTAGCCTTGACTGATCGCGGTCGTAAAAACCAGTCACAGACGCCCGATGGGGCGATTCTTACTCCCTTGGAGTATGAAGGTGTTAACGATGCGCGCCTTGTCGAAGAAGCCCGTAACGGTGAAAAAGCCGCTTTTGGTGAACTCGTCAATCGGTATGAACGCCGACTCATGCGAGTCATCAAACGATTTATTCGCGATGAGGAGATCGTTCGTGATCTGGCTCAAGAAACATTTTTGCGAGTGTACGGCAAGCTGGAGATGTTCGACGCATCCCGACGATTTGGTCCGTGGCTATTTCGGATCGGCGTCAATCTGACTCTCGATTATCTTCGCAAACAAAAACGACGTGGACGTTGGGCCCTCTTCTCAGAAAGCCCTGCTGAGAAAATGCCCGACCCGAGTGTTGTGGATCCTCGAATCTATCAAAATCTGCAAGAAGAAGTTCGCGCGGTGCTTGCCGAGATTCCAGAGAACTATCGTTCGGTTTTGATTTTGAGAGACTTGGAAAACTTCTCGACTTCTGAGATTGCCGCAATTCTGGACCGAAAAGAAGCCACCATTCGCTGGCGATTAGCGGAAGCACGCACGCGGTTTCAAAAATTGTGGGAACAACGAGTCCTAGAAGAGAATGCTTAACCTTTCCGCAGAACCAAAGAACTACCATGAATTGTAAGCGGGCAAAACAAGAACTGGCATTAAGTGCTGGCCACGATCTCGACGCTCTGACCGAGCAGGATCTGAGACGCCATCTGGAAGACTGTCCTGATTGTTCCGATCAGTGGAATCGAGTTCGCGGCACCACCACCATGTTGCAGCGAGTTGCCGTCGAAGAAATCGTTTCGAGCGATCCGCCTCAGTTGTGGGCTTCGCTTTCGCAAGTTCTTCCTCAGTCTTCCCAGCGTCGAACGGCATCTCCGAAAAAACGGGTCTCACCTTCGAATGCATTTGTTCCGCTAGTCGCGATCGCATCGCTGATTTTTGCGGTTTTTTCGATTCATCAATCCCTCGAAGAACCAGCATTTCAACCCTCGATGTCCAACGGTTTTCAACTGACAGCCGATGGAGTCAATGTTTCCGCACAGAACTCCAATTCGACGGTTTATCCTGAGTCGCATCTTCAGTTTGAGTCAGCTTCGTTTCCTCTCGAAATGAATCATCAGTCACCGGTGGATATTTATTGTGAGAGTAAGTCTCCGAAGGTTGACCCAGCTCCGCGACGCGTAGAAGATACCAGCCCTCCATTTTTTTTAATCCGATAGTTGGGGAGTGATCTCCTACGTCGAGAGTAGAAATCTTCAACTGTCAGGTGAGGACTTTGGGTATGCCGCTGTATGAGTATCAATGCAAATCGTGCAATGAAGAGTCTGAGATTCTGTTCCGAAATCAAGAACTCCCGAAGTGTCCTGCGTGTGGATCTGGGAAGTTAGAGAAACTCCTGAGTGCCGCCATTGGCCGATCCTCAGCCTCTTTGCCGGTGAGTGCCGCCTGCCCGCCTCAAGATGCCCCACCATGCCGTCCCGGTTGTTGTCGGATGTAATTTGTGGGAATCCTCCTGCAGAATCTGTTCGAGTTTGATGCGAACGCTTATCAAAATTCGTCCCCGCTGCTTATCCCGCAACTTTGCCGATCTATCGATGCGCTGAGCCATATGCCGACTAGGCAACAGTTAATGATTCTGACTAATGATCAAGTTCCCAGCCAAATGATGGCGGGGATGATCGTTCCCAAAAATGATCGCTCCTTTCTCTTGGCTGATTGGCCTGTTGCCGAGTCTTGGCACTCGGCAGAGAAGATTCTCACCGCGTATGCGGAGCATGTCAGATCCCAAAATTCAGATCGTCCTATTCTGCTTCTCAGAGAGGATGTCGGAGATTCAGAACATCATTGTGGTCCTTTCAGGTTATTGACGACGATTATTTCCTATATTTATTCATTTCCCGAAAATCAATCGACGCCTTCGAACAAAACGCATGCTGGGGAATCAGTGCGAATCGTAAATGTTCCAATCGATGACGCCGACACCCTGCAATTGCTGGAGGAAATTGGGCAAGATTCGCGGGATTGTCCCGAACTGCAATCAATCATGGACTGGGAGACACGTCTGGCCGACTATCGTGATTCTGAGGGGGTTTCCACAATCAGTGTGCGACAATTAGTTCACGACGACGAGCCAATCGGAGTCGCTGTCTGGGTCGGGTTTCGACGTTCGAATCGGGCAGAATTGAAATTTTATGGAATCAGACCTGAAAGGCGACATCAGGGGTGGGGGACTCGATTCCTGGATGTCATTCTCAGCGAACTGCAAAAACAAGAGACCGACTGTCTATCCCTTCACGTCGATTCCCAAAATGATTTTGCCATTAAGCTTTACGAAAACCGAGGGCTCGAAAAGACGGAACAGCGCGGACTATGGTTGGCGTGTCAGTAAGAATCACTCTCGACAAGTTCCGCACAAAGTCGGCTCGCGAAGAGGGAAATTCAAAAATTGAAAATTGATGAATAATCGAGGAATCATCATTGAAAATGAAGAGCTTTGAGTAACTCCAGAAATTCAAATGGAATTTGGTTTGACTCTCTAGTTCGTCTCGGTAGGATCGGTTCCCAGTGAACGAAAGAGTGATGAGATCAGGAGGATCGCTTCTCCCCTGTCTTGGGGAATGCCCACCTCTTCTCTTAAAAAATCCCTGAACAATCCAGATGTGTCATACTGCTGCTCGCAGAAAATCTATTTCTGACGACAGAGGAACTATGCACCTCACTAATGTGAATTGCGTAGATGGTATGAGCTGGGGGTGGCAAGATGCAGCCCAATATTATATGCGATGCCGACGACAAAGATCGAATTGTCACGTTGCGTGATGCCATTCGAGAACTTGTTGGTCGACAAAATTACAATCTGTGGTTCGAATCCAAACTCGATCTCCTCATCACGGGAGACTCGTTGACGATTATGGTCTCGAGTCCTTTCGAGCAAACTTGGGTTCAACGACAGTTCGGACGACAGCTTCAACGTGCCGTCAAAAAAGTATGGGGTCCATCAGCCGGTCTCAACTTTCAAGTAAGAGCGAAGTTGGCTCGACAAGAGGAAAGTACATCCGAAGCTCCCTCTACAATTTCCTTGCCACTGTCGTCAGACTCGGGAACAGATTCTCAACCTGACATCTCTCATCAACGGAAAGCTCAAACAGACCGCGACCCTCTCACCGGCCAGACTCGGCGTTTGCTTTCTGAGTTTGTGGTCGGACAAGAGAACGAGCTGGCCTTTACCGCGTCTTGCCGTGTCTCTGAGTCTCCCGGCCAACAATACAATCCATTGGTGATTTACGGAGGAGTCGGAACGGGAAAGACTCACTTGCTGGACGGCATCTACTGGTCGGTGCGAAAACGAAACCCTCAATTGAACGTGCTACGCATGACGGCAGAGACGTTTGCCAACTTTTTCTCACAAGCGTTGTGCGAACGAAAGCTCCCCGCGTTTCGTCATAAAATGCGTTCCGCGGATTTGCTGTTACTGGATGACATTGAATTTCTGGACGGTAAGAAAGTCTTCCAAGAAGAATTTTTGCACACGATCAAGAAGCTCGAGGATTCTGGCAAGCAGATGGTGTTTACTACAGATCGTCACCCGCGGTTGATGGAGAAGTCTCGCGAAGAGATGACATCACGCTTGTCAGCGGGAATGCTTTGCCGCTTGGAAACGCCGAGCCAGGAAACTCGCTTGAAAATCGTCAAAGCCAAAACCCGACGCATGGGAATGGGCCTGACTCCCGAAATTCAGGATTATGTGGCTTCTCGGTTTTCCCGATCTGTCAGGGAGTTGGAAGGGGCACTCAATTGCTTGCAGCATGCCGAATCAATGAACGAACAGCGTCTGACTTTGAACGGAGCCCGTACTGTTCTTTCCGATTTGGAAAAAGATTGTCGCCGGTTGATCCATCTTTCAGACATCGAACGCTGCGTGTGTCGTTTCTTTGGATTGCAGCCGGAGGAGCTCAAATCAAAATCCCGTAAAAAGACGGTCAGCCATCCACGCATGTTGGCGATGTTTTTGTCGCGAAAACTGACACAATCGCCCTACAGTGCCATCGGGGATCATTTTGGAGGGCGAAGTCACAGCACGGTTGTCTCTGCCGAAAATGCGGTAGAAAACTGGCTGGAAGAAAGCCGACCACTCTCCATTTCTTCGCGTGAGTGGAGTCTTTCAGATGTTCTCGGCACGCTGGAGAGGGAATTGGAAGCCAGCTAACTTTGCCGATTCTTGGTAAGCGTTAGACGTAACTACGTTGTTAGACTTGGCAAACCGAACCTGAGAACCTTAAACTTGGTCAAGAGTTCTCACACGGGGCTGTGGCGGAACTGGCAGACGCGCGGGATTTAGGATCCCGTTCCTTAACGGAGTGCAGGTTCGATTCCTGTCAGCCCCATTTGACGAAAACCCCTTGTATTGCAGCGTGATGCACCTGCGAGCAAGGGGTTTTTTCATGTGTGAAGGACTGCTGATACAGCGAAGCCAGTAACCGTATCTGCAGGCGGTTAAGTACACCCCGAATTTTTGAGGGATTCCTCGCTTCCGCAGGTGGTCTGAGCGACCTCCGCACGCAACGAGATTGCAGAAAGTGAACATCATATCCTGAAATTGAGGTCGTCACGACAATTTCATCGTGACTCATATGTTCTGTAGAATGTTTAGTGAAATGCAGAATGTCACACCTATGCCAATACCGCATCGACCACATGACCGTGGACGTTCGTCAGACGACGTTCGAGGCCGTTGTGATAGAACGTCAGCCGTTCGTGATCCAATCCCATCAGATGCAAGAGTGTGGCGTTGAAGTCGTAGACCGTTGTTTTGTCGGTCATCGCTTTGAAACCGAATTCATCACTTTCACCGTAACTGAATCCTCGCTTCACACCCGCGCCCGTCAGAAAACAGGTAAACGCATCGGGGTTGTGATCGCGTCCTGTCCCATTCGATTGCAGGAATGGCATTCGCCCAAATTCGGTTGCCCAGACCACAAGCGTATGGTCGAGAAGACCACGTTGTTTCATATCGGCGAGGAGCGCGGCTGTCGGCTGATCCATGATCTCCGCCTGCATTGCATGAGTTTTCAGAATATCGGAATGTGAATCCCAGTTGGTGATGCCGTTGCCACCTGACGGATCACTGCCGTTGAAAAGTTGAACGACCCGAACTCCTTTTTCGATCAATCGTCGAGCCAGAATGCAGTTCTTCGCGTATTCGCCTCGCAACTCGCTTCCCCCTTCGACACCATACGCTTTGAGAGTGGAGGCGGATTCTCCAGAGAGGTCCATGACTTCGGGGACAGAGGTTTGCATTTTGCCGGCCAGTTCGTAGCTTGCAATCCGGCCTGCCAAATTCGCATCGTTTGGGTACTTCTCCAAGTGTCGAGCGTTGAGACGGGAGAGTAAATCCGCTGTTTTTCGATCATCAGCGGCAGACAGCATCTCTGGTCGGTTCAAATTATTGGGGGGATTCTTGGCGTTAAAGTCTGTTCCCTGAAATGCGGCAGGCAGAAAGCCGTTTCCGAAGTTATTCTTCCCGCTGCGTGCCAATCCGCGTGGGTCGTTGATTGCGACGAAGGCAGGGAGTTCCTGATTGTCTGTCCCCAGTGCATATGTTACCCACGCACCGAACGACGGAAATCCTTCCATCGTGAAGCCGGTGTTCATAAAGTTTTCGCCCTGCGGATGGGCACTCGTGTCAGTGGTCATCGAGTGTAAAAAGCAGAAGTCATCCACCTGTTCAGCAAGATGAGGGAGGAGATCCGAAACCATTTTTCCGGTTTCGCCGCGCGGCTTGAAATCCCAAAAAGGTTTCGCAATGTTCCCTGTAGGTCCTTCAAAAGTGACTTCGGGAATGCCGGGAGGTTTCTGACCGTGAAGCTTGCTCAGAGCCGGTTTGTAATCGAACGTATCGACATGACTGACGGCTCCCGGACAGTAGATCACAAGAACCTGTTTGGCCGGTGAAACAAAATGGGATTTGCGAGGCGCATACGGATTGTTGGGATCGATGTCGGGTCGGATCGGGGCCTCGCCGCCGACCGTTTGTGGTTTGTCACTCGCTAACAGTCCTTCGCCATCGAGGAGACTGGCTAACGCCAAACCAGCCGTAGAAAGTCCCGCAGTTCCCAGAAAAGTCCGTCGGTCGAGTAGAGACCGGCCGAGTAATGAAAGTTGTTCGGGATTCGACATGATTGACCTAAGGTAAAAAGGCAAATTCGTTGGAGTTAATCAGAGCACGGCAAACCAGCGAAAGGTCTTTTTCACGCGCCAGTTGCAGACAAGCCTCTAATTCCCCCTGCTCAGGAGACCGACCGAGAAGGAGGTGAAAACAGCGATGAACCGCTTTCTCGATATTCGTCTCTGAGTCTTGAGAGGCTCTTTGAGCAATTCGCTTGGACTGTTCGAGAACGAAGTCGCTGTTCATCAAGTTGAGTGCTTGGAGGGGAGTTGTGGACACAGGTCGCTTGGCTCGCACCTGGCCGCAATCGGGAAAGTCGAAGGCTGTAAAGATCTGGTCATCGACGCGACGCATTCGCTCCTGATAGAGCATTCGTCTCCAAGTTTCTGGGCCGTGATTGTCGATCACTTCCCATTGCGCGTATGTTTTTTTCTCGTTGTGTATGCGATAGCTGCGACCACCGATGCTCTCATCAAGCAGTCCCGAGGCTTGTAATATCGAATCTCGAATGACTTCGGCCTCCACTCGCTTGGGAGTGAACCGCCATAGCAGAGTGGAATCTGCATCCCGTTCGATGCCGATAGCGTTGGGTTCACTCGATTGACGGAATGCGTCCGACAGGACCATCAATCGGATCATCGATTTCATCGACCAGGAGGGGCCATTGGATACCGTCGGTTTAACAAACTCGGCCGCCAGCCAATCGAGCAGTTCGGGATGTGTCGGCAGAGCGCCGGCATGCCCGAAGTCACTTGTTGTGGTGACAATTCCGCGACCAAAGACGTGATGCCAGATGCGGTTGACCATCACTCGCCCTGTCAGTGGGTTATCTTCGTCTGTCGCCCAATCAGCGAATTTCGCCCGTCGCAGAGAGCCCCCAGCTTCTGAATTCAATCCAAGATCTCCGTCAAAGAGTTCCGGGCCTGCAGGGGTGACTTCATCCCGAGGATTCTCGGGACTCCCGCGCAACAAGACACGAGTTACTTGAGGCTGCACAAAGCGTCCCACAAAACTCGGGCGTGGTCCTTCTTCGGCCAGTAGATCGATTAACCGCTGGATTTCCTTCAGAGCCGTTGCACGCTCGGGATGTTTCTCGGAAAGCTTCTTGTTGACAAACCATGTCCCCACCCACGGCTGCCATGTTCCATCTGGCTTCAGAATATCGACATCACATTCGTAGCGCGGAAGATAAGGTTTGTTGTCGAGATAATCGGTGTCGTAAAAGTATTCGCGATTACTACTCAACCGCAGGCGATTGATGGTCTGAGACTCGGAGAAGTCGAACTGTACCCAGGGCTTTTCCTCGGAATTCTTTCCAACCTGAGCTCGCCAAGTCATCGTGCCATATTCACCATCGTTCACACGATTGATAGGATTCCTGCCTTCAACACCTTCTTCCGGATAACCAGAGACCTTTGTTCCCAACCGTTTGTGTGCCAGATTGCGATTCTGTTTGTCTGGTCCGAGAACTTCGAGTTCATCCAGCCCGACATTCGGCATCTTGAATCGAACACGAATGGATTTTGTGGTGATGGGCTTGAAGTGTAACTCGCGATAGGCGCCCCAGTTTTCCTCCCATCCGCCAAACTCTCGAAGCGTCTTTCGTTGTTCGGCAATGAGCTTCCAGAGTTCCTGTCCACGCTGTCGCAGTGGGTGTTCTGGTGAGTATTCCGGATGCCGGCTACCAAATTCCACATCCTGAAAGACGGCCGTCATCGAGTAGTAGTCTTTGATGGAGATTGGATCAAATTTGTGATTGTGGCAACGGGCGCAGCCGACGGTCAGCCCCATCATGGAAGCTCCCACGGTTTGCATGATTTCATCCATGCGATCTGCACGTGCCTGACGAATTGCAGAAGGTTCTCGTCCGACTGTCGCGGCTGGGACATGAGGCCCCGCTGCGAGAAAACCGGTCGCTTCCCCGACACCCAACGAGTCACCGGCAAGTTGTTCTCGAACAAACTGATCGTAGGGCTTGTCTTCGTTGAATGCCCGGACCACATAGTCGCGATAGATCCAGGCATTCTTGCGATACAGGTTGGCTTCAGAGCCGTTGGTTTCCGCCCAGCGAATCACATCGAGCCAGTGTTGCGCCCAGCGTTCTCCAAAATGGGGAGAGTCGAGCAATCGATCGACGAGAGCTTCATAAGCTCTATCAGCATTCTGTTCGTATTCAGTAAGGAACTGCTTAGTTTCTTCCGGTGTCGGAGGGAGTCCAGTGAGAACAATCGAAACTCGTCGGATGAGGGATTGAGGATCTGCCGGTCGAGAAAATGAGAGTTGCCGCTCGATCAGTTTTTGTTTCAGGAAAGCATCGATAGGGTTCCCTACTTCATTCTGTTCGGGAACATTAGGCCGCGTGACCGATTGGAACGCCCAGTGAGTCGATTCTTCTTCAAAAACGGCATCCATCTGGCCGGGCCAGATTGCCCCTTTCTTGATCCATCTCGTCAAAAGATCGATTTCCTTCGCGGGAATTTTGTCCTCATCAGGAGGCATCTTCACATCGGGATCGAGATGTTTGACAACTTCCAGCAGATAACTCTTCTCAGGATTCCGGGGAACGACAGCGGGTAAGCCCGAATCCCCACCCCGCAACATCATGGGACGCAGATCGAGTCGTAGCCCCGATTCCTGCTCGTCTTCGCCATGACAGTACCAGCATCGCTCTTCCAGAATCGGAGCGATGTCGCGTTGAAAGTCGATATCTTCGGCATCAGCCGACGAATGATCGCAGAAGACTGCGCAAATACAACCAACGACGATCCGAATCGACTGGGTAGGTTTCATTATCAATGTATTTCTCATTTGGCTGCCTTCCATCCTGCGTTCATCTGTGCGGTCAGCTTTTCAACCAATTCCGGATTGTCAGCCGCAATGTTTTTTGTCTCGTTTGGATCGGATTGATGATCGAACAGTTCGACAAAGATCGGCTTGACTTTGAGGTGACGGTGATCGCGCCAGACAACCAATCGATAGCGATCGGTCCGCATGGTGTATCCCATCAGATGCTTTTCAAACAATTCGCGATTCCATGCCTCTCCCTGTTGGTCGATGATTCGTTGTTCGACCTCTTCGATGAGAGGACCGAACCAGGTTTCTCGCATCCCTTGCGAAAGCGGATTGGCGGCCCACTCGCGCAGAGCCGGATTGGGATATTGGCTGAAAGCGGCTGATTTCCAGGACTGATGAGGATCGTTGAGCAAGGGAACAAAGCTGTGTCCTTCTAGGTGCTCGGGAACAGGGACTTCTGCCAACTCACACAGTGTCGGGAAAATATCCACAAGCTCGACCAATGCATCAGAGTTGGCTCCCCGTTTTTTCATGTGGGGAGTCCAGATCATCATGGGGACGCGCGTTGCAATCTCGTAGTTTGTTGCCTTTCCCCAAACGCCCATATCTCCGAGATGCCAACCGTGATCCCCCCAGACGACGATGATTGTGTTGTCGCGAACGCCCGCTTCTTCTAATGCTTCCAACAGCAAACCGATCTGAGCGTCGACATAGCTCGTCGATGCGAGATAAGCATGTTTGAGTGTCCGTGCGAGTTCCGGCCCAATCGGTCCATGTTTGGGAATGTTGGATCGAGTGCGTAATTCAAAGGAAGCATGGAGGCCCATTGCGGCTCCATTTTCCGGAGAGTTGTCTTCGGTTGCCATGGGGATTTTTTGGGGGTCGTAAAGATCCCAATACTTGGCTGGAGCGCACCAGTTTAAGTGAGGCAGCTTGTATCCCATCCCCAGAAAGAAGGGTTTGTCGCCGCCTGCCATTTGCTTCATTGTTTTGATGGCCAATAAAGTGTTGAAGCCATCTGGATATGCGTGATCGGGAACATCCGCTTTTTCAAAAGCCGGCCCACTGGCAAGACCTCGTTTGGCAGCCTCACCATACTTCGCGAACATTTCCTTGAAGTTTTCGTTGCGAAGTTTGACGTTCTCCGGGAGTCGATATGGTCCGTTCGGCACCTTAATGTTCGGGCCTATCCATTTCGCAGCTGGCCGACTCCACGATCGCTCCTCATCAGTATCTCCATTGTGGAATATTTTGCCGACATACGCAGTCTCATAACCTTGTTTAATCAGATGCTCTGGCAGTGTCAGAATGTCGGGCTGCAATTCCCTTAGCGAAACATAGTTGTGAAAGAGTCCCGTTGATTCCGGTCGCATGCCGGTCATCAAACTGGCTCGTGATGGTCGGCAGATCGCCTGCTGGCAGTAGGCGCGATTGAACAGCAGTCCGTCCTTGGCGATTCCATCCAGATGAGGAGTGACGGCAATAGGAGAACCGTAACAACCGAGTTCGGGTCTCAAATCGTCAATAGCGATAAACAGAATGTTTGGCTTGTCCGCAGCGTTTGCGACCTGACAGAGGAACAGCAAAATAGCGATAAAGATCAGTTGATTTTTCATTCTCGTTAATTCCCCTTCTTGTTTGCAAACCAAGCCTGTCGTTCCTTGCCGGAGGCGATTCCGTCATTATTCGTATCAATCTCCGCAAAGTTGGATTCGACCTTGGAGAGATTCCAACGCCATCCATTTTTTTTCCATTTGATCTTCTCCACTGCAATGTACTCAGCTTTCGTCCAATCGGTGGGAGCTTGTCTTTTAGGTGGTTCGGTTATGGCAGCTGAAATCTGTGGAGACTTTAAGGCGAAAGACTCGTCATATTTTGGCATGTCGTTTTCGATCCAACTCTTCAGACTACCTTCCGTATCGTGCCACTGAGGTTCCAAATGAGTCTTCGCCCACGACGCGCCTTCGGGAATTCGCTGCTTGAGAAAGTTCGAGTTAGCTTTTGCCAGATCGGAAGACTCACCCACATCCGAGGTGACGTCGAAAACCTGCCAGTTTCCAAAGTTTTTTCGATAGGCTTTCAGATCGCCGTGGCGAATCGCGATTTCATTGCCCCCACCGTGATGCCTGAGCCAGAAAATCGTTTCGTCACGATGCGGATTGCGGCCTTCCTTGAGGTCTGCCCAGATATCTTCTCCATCCAGCATCTTGTTATCCGGTATTTCTGCACTCGCCAGACCAGCAAACGTCGGATAGAGATCGAGTGCGAGGACCGGGTGTTCAAAGACCTGACCAACAGGCAGCTTACCAGGCCAGTGCATGAACATCGGAACGCGGATTCCTCCTTCGTGAGTGGATCCCTTGTCATCCATTAATGGAGCGTTATTTCCGGCCTGTAAGATTTTCCCGCCATTGTCACTCAGAAACACGACCAGAGTGTTGTTCACAACGGAATCCGCCGTGTCTTGATCCTGGTTCGGGTCATTCAGCGTCTTGAAAAGTTGCCCGACGCCTCGGTCGACTGCGTACACCATGGCGACATAGTTTTGACGCTTCTCGTAATCTTGAAAATTGATGCCGTTTTGGGGATTGGAAGGCTTGTGATCCGGGTAGAGAAACTTCAAGTCTTCTGTTTTGCCCTGCAAGGGTGAATGGGGAGCATTGTAGGCGAGGTAAAGAAAAAATGGCTCGTCTGCCGCGACGCTTTGCGTGATAAATTTCGAGGCTTCATCCGTGAGCATGTCCGTCAGATAAGCACCTTCGGGTGATTTTGAGTCCTCACGATTTCGTTGCAAATAGAATTGATAGTCGTTGACCTTGGGTTCAACTTTGTCCGTGATCGACGGGTAGTATTGATGACCACCACCAAGGAACCCGAAGAACTCATCGAAGCCGCGCGAGTTTGGATGAAACGGCTTGGCATCACCAAGATGCCATTTGCCGATACAGGCAGTACGGTATCCGGAATTGTGCAATACCGTACTGATCAGAGTTTCGGATTCCGGAATGCCCTTTTCGTTGTAGTCACGTAAGTTCTTAGCCACATCTGGTAGGTTTTTCTGCCCGCCAAAGCAGTGCGGCATTCGTCCTGACAGAAGCGCCATGCGGCTGGGACCACAAAACGGATGGGCTACGTAAGCCTGTGAAAAGATAGTCCCTTTGCTTGCAATTGAGTCGATATTCGGAGTCACCACATCTGTGTTGACTCCAAATTGCTTGGCATTGAAGCCCACATCCGCATAGCCCAGATCATCACACAGAATGAGGACAATGTTAGGACGATCCCCGGCATTCGCCTGTGACAGAAGACTGGGCAAGCAGAGTGACAACAACATCATGACGCGCATGACGTTTGTCAGTGTAAAAGGATTGGAATGATTCTTTACCATGATTCGGATGCTGAGCGCATTAGTATCCAAGAGGTTTTCCCATTTCATACATGTGGTGGATTTCTTCTGTGGTTAATGCCGCGTTGAAGATCGCCAGTTCGTCGATGGTTCCGTTAAGATTTCTGACAGAGAAGACTGGCGTCTTCCGAAACGGTTGGCCCCAGTTACCAATCTCAGCCGGGCCGATCCGTAGTGTGGAGATGTGATACTTGTCTTCAATTTCCTGCTCGCTGACCAGTTGGCCGTCCACATATTGCGCGACACGGCGAGACTTGGGATCGTAGACAGCCGCGAGATGAAACCATTTGCCGCTTTTTGTGAGATCCCAGATGGGCTCGGTCAGATAGACGCGGTGCAAGCCGGCATCTATTACCATTTTCTGTTCGAGTTTGCTGAAGTAGTTGATCTCTTTTGAATCGTCGACCATCACAGAAAACATCAATCGACCGTCGTCACGAATTTGCCAATGCGGTTCTCCATTTTCATAACCATCACCCATGAATAACGCGCTGTAACGATGTTCGAGGCTGTCGATACGTACCCAGCAGGCAAAAGAGAACGCTTGAAACTCGCCATCGATACGGGTGCGGACTCTCGCTCCATGACGATCAAATTGAAGGCCAGTCGACTCCTGACCGAACCGACCGTTTGTTTTTGCCACGGGACCGACGACTAACCCATCGCGACCGGAACCAGAATCAGCAGCGTTCTCAACCGCTCGCTGTTGTTGCGAGTCGGTGATGGGGTAATAGGCGATGAGCCTTTCGTCATTTCTCAACTCTTGCGAATGATTCTGCCAACGAGCGAATACTTCTTGATTCGCTTTTTCTCGATGTTGCTGCAGTTCACTGGCGGTTGTCAGATTTTGGAAGATATTCGTGGGTGCCTCTTCCCCTTTAAGCAGTTCACTGTGACCCGTGAGCAAGTGTTTGCCATCGTGATGACCGCCGCGTATTTCCACTTCGCCGTCGATGACTTCCAAACGAGCGTGTTCGGGACTTACATTCAGGGCAAACTCCGTCCCCAGGTCGATGATCTCGGAATCAGCAGCCTTGACGATAAATCCTCTCGCAGCGGGCGGGACGGTGGCTCTCAAGCGTCCATTCAACACCCGAACTGACCAGTCCGATTCGATATCGAGAGTCGCCGGCCCTTCAACAATCAACGTCGCTCCACAAAAGAAATCGATCTCCGCAAGTCCCACATCAAACTTCAGTAGACCGTTCGGAAGAACGTCACCTTCGAGGTGATGTCTCTGCTCATCGGGCCATTCGACATCCACGGCTCGTCGTAATGTGGCGTGTCCGGCGATTTGAGTTTGTGTGGTCTCGTCTTCACGGTCTGTGATCAAAGTTTCGGGCTGATCGGTTGAGTTTGCCCGATAAATCCAAAAACCAATGTCTCCCACGACAATGACCACCACCAATACCAATGCCACAGCTAGCAGAAATGATTTTCGCGATGATTGAACTGAAGAGGGGGCATCCGCAGCTGGTTTCGCCTTCTCGTTCCCGGAGAGTTCTGCGGAATCGATTGCGAGTTCCTGCAATGATTCATTGAGACCGACCGCTCGCAAATATTCCTCTCGCACTGACGAATCCGCTTCAATGGCTTCTTGCAGTCGTTCAAAATCCTGATCGGAAATGGTTCCGTCAATCAGTTGAAAGATTGATCCTCGAATGTGTTCATTCATGCCCGAGATCCTCCGATAGTTGCTGGCTAACACAATCGAGGAGCAGGCCTCGCAGGACATTGAGCTTGCTGTAAAGACGCCTGGCGTGCTCCCCAGTCTCGCTGGCAATACGGGCGATCGATTCGCCAGGAGAGTGAACACTCAGCACCAGTCGACGCTGAGATTCTTCCAATTTGCTCAGGCAATGTTGAATCGCTTGTCGTTCCTCTTCCCGCTGGTCGAGATGTTCGAGTGCCGATTGAGCCAATGCCTCTACGACACCTTCCCGAAACACAAGTCGATCCCGAGAGCGGTCACGTTGCCAACTCATTGCTTTATACCGAGCAATGACACAAGCCCAGCGAACAAACTCGTTTGCTGCATCCTCGGGAGACTCTGGAGAAAAGTCCGAAAACTTCTTCCAGCACTCCATCGCTGTTTCTTGAAGCACATCGTCGACCCCTTCCGAACCCGGCATCAATGAGCGGATAAATCGCCGAATGGAAAGATCGTGCCGAGCCAGTAAACCGACGAATTCGGCGTACCGGGCTTCCCGGTCCGCAGTTCGATCCTGAGGAGAATTAGGCTGATCCTGGGGCATGCTGTTCTCTGGAAAAGAGGCCGTCTAATGAGATATTCCACCAGAACAGCAATTTACCAGGAAATCTGCGAAGTTTTTTTGAGAATCGAAGCAATTGGCACGGAACGATTGATCACATGAATTTACACCCTGATGAAGCCGAATCGATGGAAAATTATCAGCTCAACTGGCTTCCGTTTCCTGCAGGTGGTTGAGCACACCTCCGCGCGCAAGAAGATTCTGGAAAGTTGGCTTTGCATTGGAACTTGGCACAGAAACATCTCCGGTCAGCAGGTGTCACTGACTCCTGTATGTCTCGGATTTGACCGGTTTTCCCGAGTTTTTTCGGGAATTTGAAAATTCTTGAAAAATGAGTTTCAAGCTACATTTACAGAGGTTTTTCAATCATAAGCTGTTAACAGGTCTCGATTTAGGATCCCGTTCCTTAACGGAGTGCAGGTTCGATTCCTGTCAGCCCCATTTGCAGAAAACCCCTTACTCTGGAGCGAATAACTCCTGCAGACAAGGGGTTTCTCTATGCGCTGGCATGCTGTGCTATGCGTGACTGACACCCGCATTGACTCCCTCGTTTGGGGCACTCGTTTGGGGCACTCACCAAACTGATGGAAACTTGATCGGGTCTCCTCTGAAAGAGAACGGAAAAAGCATTGATACCGACACCGAACTCAATCGACAATATGTCTGGAGGCTCCGCTATGTCGATGTCCAGATGGTCAGAGAGCGGGACACCAATGTCGACGGCACGCTGGTTGAAAGATTATTGGAGTTACAAAACGACGACTGGGAAACTTTGTATGCCGGCTATCGCTACGATGATGCCACGGGCTTGTTCCATGTCTGCGAACGCCGTGAATGATGCGATTTCCATGAGAAATTTCGTTGAGTTTCTTCCGGTAAAAATGATTTACAAGCAAGTCGTCTGAAGAACGCTCTTGCATGTATGTATTCAGAGTCGATAATAGAGACACACCCCCCAAAACGTCCCTCCTCCACTTTTCAATGTTCTCACTCGCCGATTGTCGTTTTTTCAAGTCGTCCAAGCTGTATCAGGCTCCCGCCATGAATCCTGCTTCATTGTCGATCAAGTTTATGATGTTGTGTGCTGTCATTAGTACCACTCCTCAAAAATTGCAGGCGAAAGAACCGCAGTCTCCCACATCTTTTGAGAAAGACATCCGACCGATCCTTCGCGAATTTTGCTTTGATTGCCATGGAGCGACCTCGGAGCCGGATGGCTCTCTCGATTTACGATTGGTGAAGTTCATGCTAAAGGGTGGCGATTCGGGAGCCGCTATCGAACCGAGTGCCCCCGAGGCGAGCTATCTATTGGACCGGGTGAAGAGTGGAGAGATGCCACCGGGAGAAGCTCACGTTCCCGCAGAAAAAATCGCCACCTTGGAACGCTGGATTACAGAAGGAGCAAAAACTCTTCGACCAGAACCTGAGACCATTGGTCCCGGAATCCCGATTACTCTTGAAGAACGCAATTATTGGGCCTTCCAACCGATCAATCGACCGGAAGTCCCCACCGTGAAGCAGGACAATCAGAGCCGAACACCCATTGATCATTTCTTACGACAGGCAATGCCTGAGGGACTTTCCTTTTCCCCCGATGCGGACCGGTTGACTCTCATCAAACGTGTCTATTTTGATCTCACCGGACTCCCTCCGTCACCGGATGAACTCTCCCGTTGGCACAACCATGCCAGCAATGATTGGTACGAACAACTCGTCAACTCAATACTGGACTCACCCCATTACGGCGAACGCTGGGCGCGTCACTGGCTCGATGTTGCTGGCTACGCCGATTCCGAAGGGAACACACTTCGCGACGAGGAACGTCTTTGGGCTTGGAAATATCGCGATTATGTCATTCGGTCGTTGAATGAGGATAAGCCGTTTGATCAATTTATTACTGAGCAAATGGCGGGAGATGAACTTGCCGGACCTATTGCAGGAGACCTCACGGCAGAGCAAATTGAACTGCTGACTGCAACGGGGTTTCTGCGGATGGCGGCAGACGGAACGGGATCAGGTGACAACAGCCCTGAAGCAAGAAACAAAGTGATGGCAGACACGATTAAAATTGTCAGTTCATCGCTGCTGGGAATGAGCGTCGCTTGCGCCCAATGCCACGATCATCGCTACGATCCCATTTCGCAAATTGACTATTTCGCGCTCCGGTCGGTCTTCGAACCAGCGTATGACTGGCAGCAGTGGAAAATCCCCACTCAACGTAGAATTTCTCTCTACACAGCCGCTGATCGAGAAAAAGCGGCCGAAGTGGAAGCCGAGGTGAAGAAGATCGCCGCTAAAAAATCGGTCAAACAAACCGAATATATGGCTCAGGCATTGTCCAAAGAGTTAGAGAAATACGAAGAGCCTCTGCGAGCGGAACTACGACTGGCTTATGAAACGCCCGTCAAGGAACGGAATGCTGATCAGAATGCATTGTTGAAAAAGCACCCGAGCGTGAATATCACCCCGGGAGTTCTCTACCAGTATCTGCCTGAGGCCGCAAAAGAGCTGAAGACCTTCGATCAGAAAATCGCCGAACTCCGCAAACAAAAAAAGCCGGAAGAGTTTCTTCGTGTTCTCAACGAAAAGCCAGGTCACGTTCCGGTCACGAAATTGTTTCATCGTGGAGATCACAAACAACCCAAACAGGAAGTTGCACCGGCAGGACTCACGATCGCTGCCCCTGAAGGAGCTGGCCCAAGTATTCCGGTTAACAATGATCAACTTCCCACCACAGGTCGTCGGCTTGCATACGCAGAGTGGTTGACGAGTGGAAAACATCCTCTAGTGGCCCGAGTTCTGGTCAATCGCGTCTGGATGCATCACTTTGGTCGTGGACTGGTTTCGACGCCGAGCGACTTCGGCAAACTTGGTGATGTTCCAACACATCCCGAACTCCTCGACTGGCTGGCTGATGAGTTCATGCGAGAAGGATGGAGTCTCAAACATCTTCACCGTTTGATTCTGACTTCGACCGCTTGGCGTCAAACATCAATGCGTGATCCTGAAATGAACAAGATCGATCCTGAGAACAAATTTTACTGGCGGAAACCAATACAGCGTTTGGAAGCCGAGATCCTGCGAGACCGCATGATGTCTGCTTCCGGGACATTGAATCGCGAACTCTTTGGGAGACCTGTCGCTATCAAGGAAGATGAAACAGGACAGGTGATTGTTGATGGTCCGCAGACTCGCCGAAGTCTCTATATCAAAGTCCGTCGTTCTCAGCCGGTGGCCATGTTACAGACTTTCGATGCTCCCGTGATGGACGTCAATTGCGAACGCCGTCCTGTATCGACGGTTGCCACACAGTCTTTGATGCTGATGAATGGAGAGTTTACGCTCGATCAAGCGGCGAAGCTCGCGGGACGCGCTGTCGATCAACCGCAACCGCTTGATGCGGAGTTGCTGAAATCATTACCACAACTTCCCTTGCCTCCTCCCGCCATCTGGGCATACGGCTACGGACGTTTTAATGAACAGGCCAAGCTGACCGAATTCACTCCGCTCCCGCATTGGACGGGATCGGATTGGCAAGGGGGATCAAAACGCCCCGATCCAACCATTGGTTGGGTGATTGTCAATCAATCAGGTGGTCATCCGGGGCGAGAGTATAGCGCGATCCGTCGTTGGATTGCTCCCGCAGCAGGAACTCTCACCATTTCAGGAACTCTGTCACATGGCAGTGAAAATGGCGATGGAGTGCGCGGACGTATTGTTTCCTCGCGCATTGCTTTGGCCGGAGAGTGGCAAGCCCACAATGGCAAAGCGGCCACAAAGGTTCCCCAACTAGATGTTCAACCGGGCGACACCATCGATTTGATCACCGACTGCCTCGCTCATGAAACATCTGATTCATTCTCTTGGCCCGTCACCATCACACTGAAAACTCCTGCTGGTGAGAGTCGGGCCTTTAGTGCCACCGATGACTTTCATGGGCCACAAACACGGGAAAGCTACGCCGAATTGCCGAAACAGGTTGCCTCCGCGTGGGAACTGGCCTATTTGCGATCTCCAACACCCCAAGAGTTGCAACTTGCCATGCAGTTTGTCGCAAACCAATTGAACGAGTTACATCAAGATGATCGCGGGACGCCTTCCGGAGTCACGGCAGGTCGTCAGGTATTGATTAACTTGTGTCAGGTACTGCTCAACTCCAACGAATTTATTTACATCGATTGAGCTTCGCTCCGCCGCAATCAGATAACTCACGAATTTCCAGATTTCAGAAATCGATTGACATGAATCCTTTTTCCCGACGCGACTTCTTGTCTCACCAAGCCATGGGAATTGGCTCGGTTGCTCTCGCTTGGCTTCTGAAGCAGGAGCAAGCCAGTGCGAAACCGAAAAGTGTCACATTGCGTGAACCCCACAATGATCTACTGCCTCGCGAACCACATTTTGAGCCCCAGGCGCAAGCGATGATCTCGTTGTTCCAGCATGGCGGCCCCTCCCACATGGACCTTACCGACCCAAAGCCGGAGCTCACCCGCCTCAACGGAGTCGATTACAAAGAAGACATCAAGTTCAGTTTTGTGAATGAGGCAAGCAAGAAACTGATGGGCTCACCTTGGAAGTTTGAGAAACATGGAGAGTGCGGTACCGAACTCTCCGAACTGCTTCCTCATACTTCGGAAATCGTGGACGACATCTGTCTGATACGGAGTATGCACACCGGAGCCAACGGACATGAAGTTTCCATTCGATACTTTCATGGTGGTATTCCCGGAGTACTAGGGCGTCCGACACTCGGGTCATGGCTCGTCTATGCTCTTGGTTCTGAAACACAGAACCTGCCAGCCTACATGGTGTTGAGCGATCCCGGCGGATTGCCCGTTGACGGCGTGACCAATTGGTCGAATGGCTTCATGCCAGCTTTGTTCCAAGGGACCGTGTTGCGTCCGCGAGAACCGCGAATTTTGAATCTCGAAGCCCCCGCTCATTTGCAAGGGACATTTCAGAAGCAGAATCTCGAACTCCTGCAAACACTCAATCAACGTTATCTCGAAAAACGCCCCGGCGAAGCGGAACTTGAAGCCCGCATTGCCAGTTATGAACTTGCGGCCCGCATGCAGACCGCCGCCGCGGAAGCACTTGATATTTCACAGGAAACCGAGGCCACGCAAAAAATGTACGGCCTCGATAATCCAAAATGTCGGGAATACGGCACTCGCTGTCTGATTTCCCGCCGGCTTGTCGAACGTGGAGTTCGCTTCGTCCAACTTTTCCACAGCGGACAGCCATGGGACAACCACAGTAACATCACGACCGGCTTGCCATCGGTCTGTCAAAAGACCGATCAACCTGCGGCCGCACTTGTGAAAGATCTCAAACAAAGAGGACTTCTCGATAGTACCATTGTGCATTGGGGTGGTGAAATTGGACGACTTCCGGTGACTCAGGATCATGGTGCTGCCAAGAAAGCGGGCCGAGACCATAACGGTCAGGGATTTAGTATCTGGCTCGCCGGAGGTGGCATCCAAGGTGGATTAGCGTACGGGAAAACCGACGATGTGGGACATCGTGCCGTAGAAAATGTAGTCACGCCGAACGATTTTCAGGCGACTCTAATGAATCAGTTTGGATTAAATCACGAAGAATTGCTTTATCTGTCCAGTGGGCAAGAGCAGATCATCACCAACAAACGCCCCGCGCACGTGGTCATAGATATCCTGAGCTAAATCGAGAATGCTGACTGCGTACCTCACATCTCCTCTTCGAATATCGTAGCAAGCCGTAACATACAAGTCGTAAGATTCAAACGCTCTAGGGGCGCAGCCGTCCCTGATCGACGCGACAATCTTTATAGCGATAGCCGCCATCAACGGGTAAGACCGTGCCTGTGATGTAGTCGGCTTTCGCGGAACAGAGGAATGCGGCCGCTTTACCAATTTCATCTGGCAAGCCGAGGCGTCCCAGTGGTAATTTCTTGCCTTCTTCCAGAATTTGTTCCGCACTGAAAGTGGCGTGTTCACCTGGAGTGTCGATCCAGCCGGGCTCAATCGCATTCACCAGAATCCCATATTCTGCCAGCTCGACAGAAATCGACCTCATCATATGATTGAGGCCGGCCTTTGCAGCTCCATAAGCGCAACATAGCCCGACGGGAAGTTCTGCCTGCACACTGGAGATGAAGACGATCCTTCCTGCGATCTGATGCTTGACAAAATGTTGGGCGACGAGTTGGCTAAGATAAAACCCGCTCGTCAGTGTCCCTTGAATCGTCCGCTCAAACTCTTCGGCAGGGTAATCGAGAAATTGGCCGCGTTTGCTGTAAGCGGGATTACTAATGAGTATATCAATCTGTCCTGCTTTCTGAGTGGCTTCCGCGACGAGTCGTTGACAACCGGCATGATCAAAAATGTTCGCAGAGATCGGATAACATTGACGCCCTAACGCACGGATTTCTGTGGCGGTTTGTTCAAGATCGGTACTCTCGGGTCGATCATTAATGACAAGGTCTGCTCCCGACCTAGCGAGTTCGAGGGCACAGCCTTTACCGATCCCGCGACCGGCACCCGTTACAAGTGCAACTCGATTTGAATTTATCATCGTTATGAACTCTCTGAGAGTACCTGTTGTTTTTCAAGTGCGTTTCGTAGTTTACACCGAACTCCAATCGAACGCTCAGCAATATTCGAGTCGGATGCTGATCTCAGTGAAAGCGACTTCATACTCTGCATTCTATTTGGCTTTTGGCAACGATTGTTCTTGAAATTTCTAGCTTGTCAGACTGCTTCCGGGTATGACGGAAGAAGAAACATCCGAGTGTTGGGTGTGCCACCATCCTCATCATTCAAGCAACGCCAACATGTTAAACAGACGTCATTTTCTACAAACAATCGGCGCGGGAACTCTCGCTGCCCCTTTTGTCAATAATATCATGGCAGCCGATGCCGGGTCTCTTCCAGCAAAAAAGAAGATTGCCGTCGTGACGACTGTCTGGCGGGAGTTCTCTCACTCTTGGCACATGGCGGAACGATTTCTTCACGGTTATCCTATTCAGGGAGAATGGGATCACCCCGAAATTGAAATCGTATCCGCGTACGTTGATCAGGTCGGTGATCATGATCTGAGCCGTGATCGAGCAAATCGTTATGGTTTCAAGATTTATTCGAGCATCGAGGAAGCACTTCGTGCGGGTGGTAAAGAGCTCGCCGTCGATGGTGTGCTGGTGATTGGGGAACATGGCGATTATCCCATTAACGAGTTCGGCCAGAAACAGTATCCTCGCTACCGTTTTTTCACAGAGATCGAAAAAGTCTTTCGTGCTGATGGCCGTGCGGTTCCGGTCTTCAATGACAAGCATCTCTCTTGGAACTTCGACTGGGCGAATAAAATGGTCTCGACTTCGAAGGAATTGAATTTCGCGTTTCAAGCGGGATCGTCTCTCCCGGTCACTTGGCGTATGCCGGATGTCGATCTTCCCTGGGGTTCCGAGTTGGAAGAAATTATGGGAATCGCATTTGGCTCGACCGATATCTACGACTTTCATACTCTCGAAATGATGCAATGCATGGCCGAACGCCGCAAAGGTGGAGAGACCGGAGTTGTCGCCGTACGAGCCCTGAGTGGTGATGCTGTCTGGAATGCGATGTCGCAAAAATCATGGTCAGCCGGTGGATGGAATCCCAAGCTGTTTGAAGCTTGTCTTTCACGCAGCCAGACTTTAGCTCAACCGGAGACCTATAGTCATCGCTACCCGACACCCGAACAAATGCGCGAATGGGTCGAAAACCCGATTGCATACCGCATTGAATATCGAGATGGTCTGAAAGCGACGATGCTGTTGATGAATGGACTCGTGAATGACTTCACATTTGCCGCCAAGCTCAAAAATCAGGACAAACCTCTTTCCACTCTGTTCTATCTACCGCCTGTTCCCAATGTGGTTTATTCCGCCGCATTAATGGCTCATGCGGAAACAATGTTTACGACTGGGAAGGCCGTTTATCCTGTGGAACGTACCATGTTGACGAGCGGCATGGTGCAGGCTTGTTTACAATCGCTTTCCCAAGACGAACAAAGAAAACTGACGCCTCAATTGTCGGTCTCGTATCAAGCTGCTCAGGAATCATTGTATTGGAAGAATTGAGGGTTCGATTCACTATTTGAGGAGGAAAATCGCCGCGAAAATTCACTGCCAAAACTCCACTGCGAAAAGATGTTTTGGAAGCCATTAAGCCAACTTCCAGAGAACTTCTCTGCCACAAAATGCCACAAACAGGGAACTCTGAGAGTGTTTCAGAAATGCAAATGCCCTTGAGCTATGAAGTGATAGCTCAAGGGCAATCAATCGAGCGGAGAGAGGGGGATTCGAACCCCCGGTACCATTGCTGGCACTCCGGTTTTCAAGACCGGTGCATTCGGCCACTCTGCCATCTCTCCGGGAAAGTGACCGGCTTGAAGACCAGGTCACTCTCTATTCTGATTGTCCAAAAACTCCGAAAAAATCATCTCGGAGCCTCTATGAAGTCGGGATGACAGGATTTGAACCTGCGACCTCTTCACCCCCAGTGAAGCGCGCTACCAAGCTGCGCTACATCCCGTTCATATCAAATTGTAGTCGTTTCGGGGAGGATTCTGCAACCGAAACAATCCTCTGAAATTCAAGAGCTGAATTCTTGAATTGGACTTCCGCTTTTCATCCGACACGTATAGGTTTTTCAGGTTCAGCCTGAGATTTGTTGGCGTTTTGCTGTGACGACTGTAAACATCGGTCAGAAAACGTAGCGCTGGTGGGAAAAAATATCGCCCGAGACGGGTTCTTCCTTCGAGCAAAGGGAATCTTCACCTGTCGAACCAGACCACAATCGCGACAACGGACTCGCGGAACGGCCAGTCCGATCATGACGGGCTGCGTCCCGATGGGGACTGCGCGAAAGCGGCGTAGGACCTGCCCTTGGGAGAAGACGCGGGAGGAGCCACACGACGAGCCGCGGAATGATTTCCGCGGCTGACGGGTATCGAGGATAATCTCGTTGTCCTCGTGTCGAATGGCTTGCACACAGTAGCCTTTGAGCCCGAAGCCATGATAGAGTAAGTCGACGGACATGTTTGTTCTCGTATTTCTGAATCGTTGAATAATCCAGAATGGGAGTGACATGTCCGCTTTTCGTCAAGTCTTAATGTGAATACGCATTAGTCGGATGAACCAAAACTACCGCGAGTCGTTTTTTCATCGTTCATCCTATAAAATGCCAGAAATAATTATTTCTGTAGCGATTACGAGGAAGCATGAATCATCGACCGCTTGTGATTGGTCTCGGGGAACTTCTGTGGGACTGTTTTTCAGATTCTCGACGCCCCGGTGGCGCTCCCGCCAATGTTGCATTTCAAGCCAACCAACTCGATTGTGAGGGTGTTGTCTGTTCTCGAATTGGACAGGATCAATTGGGAGAAGAATTAACCGCGTTCCTGGAAACGCAAGGAGTCTCCACACGAACACTCCAATTCGACGCCAATCATCCAACAGGAACTGTGACAGTTGAGATAAAAGAAGGAAACCATCCCGAATACACCATCCATCAAGATGTGGCATGGGATGCGATGGACTTCACACCAGACTGGCAGCAGTTAATGCAGTCAGCCTCCGCAATTTGCTTTGGTTCACTCGCACAACGTCGTGAACCATCTCGCACAACAATCCAACAATGCTTAGCGGCGACCACCGACGATTGCTTGATCGTTTATGATGTCAATCTGAGACAAGACTATTACTCAACCACCGTTCTGGAAGAATCTTTGCATGCATGTCGTGCTGTGAAATTGAATCATGAAGAGTTGGTCGTTATCAGCCAACTCCTCAACACTTCTACGGAAGAAAGTCAGTTTGCTAATGAGATTCAAAGCCGCTTCGGCGTTGATCTCGTCATCATCACGCGCGGTGAAAACGGTTGCCTCCTGATTTCTGCCGATGAAACAGTCGACGTGCCGGGAGAGAAGATTGAAGTCGCCGATGCAGTTGGGGCAGGCGATGCGTTTACCGCAGGACTCATCTCTGCATTACTGAAGAACTGGCCCCTCAAGACGGCTGGGGAATTCGCCAATTGTGTCGGTGCAAAAGTGGCTTCGTCTTCGGGAGCCATGCCCGATTTGAAGGAAGACTTCGCAGAATTGATCGCTCGTTTTCAACCATGATCAGTCCGTTGTTTGCAAGACGTGAACTTTGCGTTCTGCTGGAACGATCCGAAATCGATTGACGGACCGATCAGTGACATTCTCGATGCCGTTAAGGATCGTTTCATCAATAATCTGCATTGTCACTCTTTGCACGAAGCGGTAGGTCTCCCAGACGGCGAATTGTGCTCCATCGACTCCACCATTCAAAATTTTCGCAGGTGGTGATTGTCGATAGCCAATCGGTGAGACGATCGCATGGTCGAGTTCTAACGAACGCTCCTGGATCCAGTCGATGGCCCGATCAGCTCGCTTCACATGACCAATCGATGTTTGACTGTAATCGCCTAATGTCAAACCGGAGAGATCAATCACTCTAGCTGCTTCGCCCACAGGTTCCCCCAAACTCCAAGATGCTTGCTCCAGAGACTCAACGGCCTCGACCACATAGTCCTCACCTCCGGTGAGCGGAGAGATCACATCGTCAAAAAGCCTCCAGAAACTGATGTCTCCCAGAGTTATCAAATTCCCCGCCATGATATTCAAATCTAAGGGACTCTCAGGACGGTTCATCGTCCAGGGCAAATATTCATAGGGTTCTGATGGCTGATACTCAATCTGATCCCAAGCCGCCAAATCAACGTCCTGCCAATAGACGGGACGATCCTGACGTTGATTTTCATAACTCCGTTGGCGAGTGTAAATCTCGGAGACAACACGACCATCGAATTCAACTTCCTCATCCTGAAAACCAATCAAGTCGAGAATTGTCGGGGTGAGATCTGCCAAGCGGGTCGCTTTTTGCAATCGTGCGCCTCGACGAATGGTCGGACCGGAGACAAACCAGGTCGCTCGCATCGATTCACGAAACGGGTAGCCGTGCATCGTTCCGGGGGAGCTCTTTGTTCCAAAGTACCAGTTGCGTTTGGCCGTCACGACCAGATCGGCGGCATATTCATCTTCTCGATATTTCAGATTATCTTGCCATAACAAATGCCGAGTGATCGCGACCACACTGTCTGGATAATCGGTTTTTGCCGTGATCTGCAACCACTCCTGCTCGTTCAAAAATTTCCCCCATGATTCCACCGGAACAACCAACGAGATGCCAAGAGGGTCGGCAGTAGGTCGTTGAACTTCGTCAAAACCCACGGTGCCATCTTCTAAGGGGCGTACATTTTGTACCACTCGATAGCGATAGACCCATCGTTTTTCGAGAGTCATTCGCCGGTCGATCACTGCCTGACCGCGATCATGGGTCGTTATCAAAATCGAATTTTCGGAGAGTCTCATTAACACCAGGTCAATAGGGTGCCCCCATTCGTCCGCCCCAGTTTTGCCACGGGTAGCGGCAATGGTGAATGGTAAATTGACAGGAGATGACTTCTCGTTGATACGATACTGCAATAAGTCCGCAGGCTGAGAAGTTCCCATCCATTTTTCCGATTGATAATGGCCCTTGGGAAGAAAAATACGGGCTGCTCCATCACAGTCCCCATCGATGAATACAAACTGTCTCGTGCTGTCTTCGGGATGTCGATTCCAGAAACGATGCTGCCGTACAGAGAGTCCCAAACCGCCACCGATCCAGTTGCCGGCTTGATCGATCGTTCGTGGGCGATGGAATAGTTCGTTGGCGAGGTCGAACTTCGTCAGGTATTGTTTGCGTCCACCATGATGCCCGTGATCGCTCACTAACATGAAATAAGTCGAGGTGAGTAGCCCCCGAGATTCTAGCGCTGACACCACCTTGCCGATCAGTCGGTCGGCAAGCGCGATGGTTCGTCGAGTGCTCCCAAACTGCCCGCGTGATTCTTTGTGACTCACAGAATCGGTCTCAGGTAGCCAAATGATACTAACGGGGAGATCCTGTGAGATCAGGTGCTTTAACGCGAAGTGTGTGTTTGCATCATCAATGTACTTCCATGCCTCGTGAGCGCGAAAATAGGGCATGTTCCGAATCAGACTGCGTGTCCATAACATCGGTGGAACTTCCGTCATCATGGGAAGAATACCGGTGGCCCAATTTTGACCGCGCGATTGCAAGTGCTCATAAAGAGGAGGCACTCCCGAGGTCTGAGACTGGCCCCAACGATCTCCAACCCCATCACCCACGCCGTAATTGATGGTTTCGACCTGTGCTTTCTGAATCAGTGAGTCGGCACCTTTTGGTTGAAGTAAACGGCTACTTCGATTTGGTCCTAATGGTTCCAGATAAGATTCGGATGCGAGGGATCGTCGGCTAAATCTCACTTGTCCCTTCAACCCATGCCGATCCGAAAAACAACCTGTCCACATGGTTCCATTGGAGGTGATCGTATTGGACGGAAACCCTGTGAATGTTTCACCCAGACACGTCCCACCTTGGACAAACAACTTTGTGATATTGGGGAGATGTCCCATGGCCGACATTTCATGGACGACATCGGGGCGTAAACCATCCATATAAAAGACAACAACCCGTGCTTGATCAACGGGAGGCATCGGTCGTGAGATCGGCTCTAATATCTGTTCTTCCATACGAACCGGTTTGGGGGACAGCCCACGTTCAATGCTGACCTCAAACTGCCCGGCGTTGTCTGAGTGCTTGAAATCATTGATTCCGAGCATCAGTGGCCCGGAAGACTTCACTCGCAAGGAGGACTGGTCCCCGACAACAAATGGTGAGCCGTTTCCAATTCGTCCAATGAGCCCAAAGCAAGCCGCTGGCCCTGAAGCTGCGGCGGCAAGCGGAAATGACTTGTCGGCCACCTCGTCGGTGTAAAAGAATGTCCCTTCAGGTCCGATCTTAAAGTCTTGATTGAGAGTCGATGATTTTCCCGCGGTGATTTCCCCCGAAGCCCGAATCGTGATCGATTCTCCTGCTTTCAGATTCAGACCTGTTTCCACCCACTGAGACCGGGCATCAACCACCAATCGATTCGAGTGAGACTCTTCCGGCAAGTCATCGATCACTGCGCGCACCGTCGTCTGTCTTTGACACCCAACGGCCATCAACAGACTCAACAATATCCCTAAGCATATGTTGTTGTGCAGGTTAAGAAGCATTTATGAATTGATATCTCAGTGAACAAAGACGACAGATTGCGCAGCATTACCACCCAATCTCGCTACGATAATCCTGAGAATCGACATAACCGGACAACAAACGAGAGCTTCGGTCACCAATATCCAAGCGGGGACGGAAGGATTATGGCGAAAGATCTGCCTCGGAAGAATAGGGGCTTTGGGATATAAAAGAAGACTTTGCGGGATCTCTAAAGATGAACGGGAATCCATCTTTGTTGCTGTCCCTGTGTGGGAGCAATTGGAGGCTCGGTCCAGGGAATGGGCTCACCCGATTCGCGGTAGTTTTGCAGTGCCTCTTTGAAGAGAGCCACCAGATCACGCAGACAATCCCGTTCTGTTGGACCAGTTGCCGTAATCTCGGGAAGATTTCCCGCGAAAGCCTGATAGCTGAAGTCGTCTCCCGTGGGAGGCGTTAAGACGACGCGACAATCATAGACGGGTGGTTGATCGTTGGGGCCATCGGTGATTGGTAAAGAATGATTCATGATTGTGGCAGATTGTACCAGTAGAAGCTCTCGATACCAGTCTGCATTTTCAATTCAACTGGGACGGTTTCGCGGATAGCCTGACATCTTCGCTCAGCCAGTTTTGGAATGGTTTGGAGACTTTTTGAACGGCGGGATTGATTGCTTCCCCTGCAAAACTCAACACCGATCCCCAAGCGGCTTCCATCTCGATATCACTCGGTTTGTCTTCTTCCGAGACGATGGCAACTGGTTCCGAGATTTTGATGAAATGCCAGCGACAATCGTGACTGTGAATTTCATAGGAGTTTTGCGATGAATTGGACGCCGAGAGTCCCCAATCACTTACGTTTTCTACCGTGACTGATAAGTTTTGTACGCCACCATGCTGATCAATGACGCGATAATCACCGACCGCCAGATCGTATGGTAAAGGATAAGCGAGCCGACTCACTTCTATGAACTCTGGAACAATCACATTCACAGTCTCATTCGACTGTTCGACCAAATCGTCGATCACAATTTCACTCTCCAAAGATAACGGCAAGACAACTTCATCGAGTTGTTGCCAAGAGACCATCTGAATCATTGGATCAACGGTTTTCACAGCACAAGGCCATTCAAAGTCATAAGCGACCACCGTCTTCGGTTCAACCACAGGTTTGTGATCATGTGACCAGATCATGCCAAACATGGCTGTGGCAAGTGTCAGAAGTGTGATGCGAACGTGAATTGTAGACATCCGTGAAAATCCATTTCAGGCGTTTAGCTTGTCTCGAAGATATTTTCGAAACGTGCTCCCGTTTTATTGAGAAGTACATTTCCTTTAAAATACATCGTCCTGGTAAGATATACGGCTTTGGAAGAAAACGGCTGTTTCAAGCTCTTCTGCCGTCAGAGTGGGCGAAGGGCCGGTTATGATGGTTCTAAGTCTGAAATTGGAAGCACTTTCTTGATGAACAAAGAGTTCGTGCTACTTCGGTTCTGGGCGTGGATCAGTACAATATTGCCAGACAGACTTCACATTGACTGCCCAAGAAATCACAGTAGTAGCCAAAGATAGCCGCCGACAGACTCTAAAATGACCTAATTCATGTCAGAAACACGCAAAATACAACCTGTTTCAGGCCCGGTGAATGGAAGCATTCGTCCGCCCGGCTCGAAAAGCATTTCCAACCGAGCCCTTATTTTGGCAGCTCTCGCCGATGGCGAAACTCAATTGACCGGATTGCTGGACTGCGAAGACACGCGCGTTATGATGGAGAGCCTGAACCGTCTGGGCATCTCGGTCACTCATGACGCTCAAAACAACACCGCCAAAATCCTCGGATGTGCGGGAACTCCTCCGGCACCGTCGGCCGAATTGTGGCTCGAAAACAGCGGGACAAGTATTCGTTTTCTGACAGCCTTATGCTGCAACGGTCACGGTGAATACCTGCTCGATGGTAATAGTCGCATGCGCGAACGCCCCATCGGTCATCTCGTCAACGCGTTAACCCAATGGAACGCTCAAGTGGAATGTCGCGAAGGGAACGATTGCCCGCCCGTGAAAATTCACGCCCAAGGTATTCAGGGAGGCGAGACCCGCGTCAAAGGGAATATTTCCAGCCAGTATCTGAGTGCCTTATTAATGACGGCACCTTGCGCCAAGTCTTCGACTCAGATTATCGTCGATGGACCTCTCGTCTCTGAACCCTACATCGATATGACGCTGGGTGTGATGGCACAGTTCGGCGTCGCCGTTGAGATACAATCAGACAACCATTTTCATATTGAGCCGGCAAGCTATCGGTCGACACATTACTTCATCGAACCAGATGCCTCCGCCGCCAGTTATTTCTTAGCTGCTGCCGCGATCACGGGTGGTACTGTGACTGTTGAGGGACTTTCTCAACTCGCCCTGCAAGGTGATGTCCGATTCGTCGATGCGTTGGAGCAAATGGGTTGCGATGTGAGTTGGAAAAATGATTCGGTCACCGTCATCGGACGACCACTACATGGCATCGAGATTGACATGAATGCAATCAGTGATACGGCTCAGACGCTGTCTGCCGTGGCTGTTTTTGCAGAAGGCCCGACTCGAATCACGAATGTCGGTCATATGCGACATAAAGAGACGGATCGTATTTCTGCGGTTGCCAATGAATTGCGAAAACTGGGACAAACCGTCGATGAGGAAGAAGAAGGATTGACGATTCATCCAGCCCCCATCACTCCTGCTACCGTCGAAACCTATAACGATCATCGCATGGCGATGAGCTTTGCTTTAATCGGCTTAAAATCAGAGGGAGTTGTCATCGACAATCCGGGATGTACAGTGAAAACTTATCCTCACTTTTTTGACGATCTCGAACGATTGTGTCAAATCCCATCATGACATCGCCCCGCCCTCAAACGGTAAGAGAACAGGCATTCCATGTGCTCGTCGAAGCCGCAAACTCGGAAGAATTCGCAGAAACTCTGATTGAGAAAATTGCAGCCGCGTCAGACATTCGCGACCTCACCCGGCTTCGCTATTTGGTGACAACCGTCATCCGCAGAAAGCTGACACTCGAATCCGTTCTGAAACAGTTTGTCAATCGCGTCATTGAACCCGACTTGTGGATTCTGTTAAAGCTGGGAACAGCACAAGTTCTGTTGGGGGCTTCCGATCATCGACATGCCGATGTGAATGAAACCGTTGAAGTCGCCCGTCGGATTGGTAAACCGCACTGGTGCAAACTGCTGAATGGTGTTCTCAGAAACATTGATCGAGATTGTACCGACGAATCCCCCTCGAAATTCGCCTCCAATGTTTATCCCGCGCAAACCATCGATGAGTTGCGTCTTCTGAAACGGGATCACTTTCCCAACCCAGACAAAGATTTTGCAGGATACGTTTCCGCCGCCTTCAGTTTGCCCCGTTGGTTAATCGACCGCTGGCAGAAACAGTTTGATCAAGAGCAACTTCTAAAAATCGCGAACTGGTTCTTGAGTTCTCCACGAATGTGCCTACGCGTGAATCTTAATAAGATTTCTCGCGATAAACTACTCACGCTCTTCGCAGAGGGAGATTCTCAAGGACGTTTGGGGAATGTTGCCACATCGCTGCTGGATATTGAAACGAACTCGGTGACACAACTCCCCGGTTGGGAAACCGGTCTGTTTTCGGTTCAGGATGAAACAGCTCAACAGGCAGCCCCAACATTAAACCCGCAACCGGGAGAGACCGTCCTCGATCTTTGTGCGGCTCCCGGCACCAAAACGATTCACCTCGCGGAACTGATGAACTTTGAAGGTTCGATTATCGCCGCGGATGTCAGTGAGGACCGCTTATCCAAGGTGCGTGAAAACGCGAAACGCTGTGATGCAAAGTTGATCGAAACGGTTCAAATCGGGTATGAGGGTGACGATTTCCCCGCAGGCCCGTTTGATCGAATTTTGATCGACGCCCCCTGTACCAACACGGGGGTCTTAGGAAAACGAGTCGATGCCCGCTGGCGAATTTCACCAGCCGACATTCAGGAACTGTCTCAATTACAACTTCGTCTACTCACTCAAGCCGCCTCGCACTTGAAACCCGGTGGACGAATTCTCTATTCGACATGCAGCCTTGAACCGGAAGAAAATGAACGGGTGGTCGAACAGTTTCTGAAAACGAATACACAATTTGTCTGTACTTCACAGAAACTCTATCTTCCCGGCAGTCCGAGTGACGGCGGGTTTCAGGCCTTACTGACTCATCAAACAGCAACCGATTAGAATTTGGCAGGGTGCCCCAGCTTACGACGAATGATGGCCCATTGACCGGCGTGCATCATCCAATGCAATGCCTGAAACTCGCACACTTCACCAACGGTTTTGGCAATTTGTTCCAAATTTTCAGGAGCTGGTTTCACAAGATCATCTTCTGAAAGCCCGGCAACCGCTTTCAGCAAAGCCTGACGCTGTGCCTCATAGAGAGCGATTAATTCATCGACTGAATGAAAATCTTCGGGGTTGTCGGAACTGCTTGTTTCAGTCGTGTACTTCTCTCCAAACCCCTCTGGTAACTCAGGCAGTTCACCGGGAAAACATGCCTCGGCGAGAGCCTTCGTTGCAGTCAGGAGATGCCCGAACTGCCAGGCGAGATGATTGGCTCCTTCTGTCGGTCTGACCATCCAGTCATCAGGAGACAGATCATCAACATAAGCATGGACGAACATATTGGAGGAATTGAGTGAATATTCAATCGTATCGATAGTGTTCATTTTCGTTTTATTCCTAGGCTTCGAGGACCGTTTCATTTAGTTGTCTGACTCTTGATCCAACCAAGTATTCAGATCAATCCGTGAACGAGCAGATTGTTGAAATTCATTAAATTGAGTAGGTAATTGATAGATTAACTTCCAGTCTTCAATGGATGAATCAGGACGTGGAAATGTAAATCGCAACGCCGTGGTGCCATCCGCCTCCAACATTTTTTCTGCGGGACGACTTGGAGAGATTTCCCGGACTCCATCGGTAAGCCTGATTTTTGTCTTCGACATCCACTCGCGATGTGATTCAAAAGGAGCACCTCGATCAGAATGAAGTACCAGCATCAATACCGAGATGGTTTCTTCTTGAATGGAAACCTTCTCTCGCGTGACAACCGCCAACCCCAATCGCTGACTCACTCGTGGAGCCGACCAGTCTTCGAAGGCAAACTCTTGCGAATCAATCGCTTCGAGTGTCTTGATTATGAGACACAAATCCACTGAATCTGGATGAAAAGTTTTAGAGATGAGCCAATCAATTCGAAACTCAGGAGAAATCAATTGCAACTGACAGGGAATTTCCGTCAATGCTTCGGGCGAAAAAGGAGGCACGTGATTCACAGCCTCAGGAAATTCCTCCAACGGGGTACAAGTCATTGCCTGGTTTCCTGAGACCTGTAGATAAAACGGATATCGGGAGGGCGCAAACAAAACTTGGAAGTTGATACGCAACAAGTCGAAGTCATCTTGGCCGATGACTGCTTTGCGAGTAACTCCATTGATCCGATAGGCAATATCTGGCGAAGCCAAAGAGGAATCCAAAGACGCGAAATAAGAACGGGGCTCTTTTCGTGACTTCAATATATAAACACGACCACTCTCACTGACTGCCAGGTCGAGCTGGTAATGATTCAGTAGCTCAATCATCGCCGACCAATAGGAGAGTTTGTTTGCCGAGAAATGGATGGTCTTTGCACCCACCTTCAGATCGCGAGCGATTTGCAAATCGTGTCCGATCTGCTTGATCAACAATTCGACAGCCTGACTCAGCGTTAAAGGGGCATCGGGTAGCTCTAATTCGGGCAGCGTCTGTTTTAAGACAGCAGCCCGAGACTTCAGACTCCGAATGATTCTGTTGAGTTCCCTCTCCCCGGTGATCGAGTTGGAAGTCTCCATTTTTTCCAGCCGTTCAATCACTGATGGTCCGATTGCCAAAAGTTGTGACTCTGCTTTTTGACGTATTGAACGCGATGAATCATCGAGTTTCTTCACGAGCTCCTGTAATTTCAGATCTGTTGGCACATCGTCCGCGATAGCATCACCGACGAGGCCAACCAGTATGACCAGAAGAGATAAGAAAATCCGTACCATAAAGAGTGCTCAGTCAGTAATTGCTGCGGGAATCTATTCATTGTAACCAGTCCCCGCTTGTGTGTCTGTTTCTTTTCTCGCGAATAGATATGATAGTTAACTAAGTATTGTCGCAAAATTCTCGTGATTTCAACGATGTATTAAGGTGTCTACGTGATGAGTTTTTTATGTGTGGGCTTTGTTGTCCTGCTGTTCATCCTCACAGCCGTCAATTTTTCCTGGGCTGCGAAATTCCAGAGAATGCTTCTGCGCGAGCCACCTCATTGTCCTGAAAAGGACTTGCCGCCCGCAGTGGTTTTATTAGCGATGCGCGGCGCTGATCCGTTTCTTCCTGATTGTCTTAACGGACTTGTCCACCAAGATTACCCTGACTACGACATCAAAATCATTATTGATTCAGAAGTTGATCCTGCGGCGGCGGTGGTGGCAAAGTTTCTGGAGAGCTGTGAAAGTAACAACATCGAGGTTCATTACCTGAAAGATCCTCTCCCCTCGTGCAGCCTGAAAGTCTCCGCACTGATTCAAGTGATTAGGCAACTCGACGCTCGCTATGAAATTGTCACCGTGCTGGATGCAGATGTCATCACAGAACCCGACTGGTTGCGTTCACTGGTGACACCATTGGTCATCAACCCCGAGTCGGCAGCAAGTAGCGGCATTCGCTGGTTCATGCCGCCAGAGCGAGAGTTGGGGAACATGGTCCGCCGACATTGGAACATTGGAGCCATCATTCAGATGTACCTGTTTCAAATTCCGTGGGGTGGGTCGTTGGCGATTCGACGTTCTTTTTTTGAAGAAGGAGATTTACTCGAGCATTGGTCACATTGTCTTTGTGAAGATACACCGCTAGCAGGAGCGCTCGTCAAGACAGGACGCAAACTCGAGACAGTGCCGGAAGCTCTGATGATCAATCGCGAATCCACAACACTTCCCAGTGCGATTCGTTTCATTGGTCGACAGCTACACTTCGCACAACTTTATCACCCTCGCTGGTTCTCAGTGATGTTACCGGGTGTCTTGAATGCGACAGTACCTTTGATGGCCGTCGGAGCGTTTATTGCAGCAGTCTCGCAAGGAAATCGAATCGCCTGGCTATTACCGGGAGCGATCATTATTCAGAACTTGTCTGTCCTTCTGCAAGCAACATTCACAGGTCGAGTCGTCAAAAAAAGACTGGTCTCCCAAGGTATCTCAGTTCGAAAATCAGTCTTCGATCACAAGACTTTTTCGGCAGCGTTCGTTGCCGTGTTCACTCATTTTTGGGGAGTGGTGCGACCAATGTGGATCAGCAAAATTGAATGGCGGGGGATTCTGTACCGCCGCAAGCGGGGCAAACAGTTTGACTTGGTGGAATACTCACCGTATCAACCAGAGGGAGAGAACGATTTGGCCGAAGTTTCAATTTAGAAACCTACCATAATACTCGACTCTCGCTTCGGAAAGATTACTAGAGATCAATCTCTTCGAGATCGACGAAGCTCGCCTCTTCCATGATCACCTTGTATCGTTCGGACGCATCTTTTCCCAGGAGTTGGGAAAACGTCGCATCCGCTTCCAATTGACTGTCGATATCCACTTTGAGCAAAATTCGGATTGCGGGATCGAGAGTCGTTTCTTTCAGTTGTTTGGCTGACATTTCACCGAGCCCTTTAAATCGAATCACTTCAGTTTTTCGATTTTCTGGAAGGCTATTCAGAATTTCTTCTTTCTCCGCATCATCCTGAGCGTAGATAGTTTCTTTACCAACCAGAATCCGATACAGAGGTGGTTGAGCCAGGTAAAGTTTCCCTGCTCGAATCAATTCTGGCATATGACGGAAGAAGAAGGTCAGCAGAAGTGTGCTGATGTGATAGCCATCGCTATCCGCATCCATGAGGAGGATGATTTTTCCGTATCGCAGATTATGAATATCGAAATGATCGCTGATCCCTGTTCCTAAAGTTTCGACGAGGTCTTTGACTTCTTGATTCTGAGTTGCCTTCGACGCTGACAGCGATTCTGTATTAAGTATCTTCCCGCGTAATGGAAGCACAGCTTGTGTGCGGCTGTCTCTTCCCATTGCGGCTGTACCACCGGCAGAATCACCTTCGACGATAAATAATTCGGATTCGTCCGATTTGGTCGAGCGGCAATCGAGCAGCTTGCCGGGCAAGCTGGTTCGCTTGGATGGACTTTTTCGCCTCACACCGCTGGAGGCTTCACGACTTGCCAGACGTGCTCGTGCTGCCAAGACAATACGGCCAACAACCGCATCGGCAATCGATGGATTGTTATTGAGCCAAGTTTCCAAAGCGGGACGAACCAGACCTTCCACCCAAGCGGTCATCTCGGGATTATTCAGTTTCTCTTTGGTTTGTCCTTGGAACATCGGGTCTGAGAGAAAGGCGGACGTAATTGCCATACACCCTTCACGGATATCGTCTGCCGTAATGCTGAGGCCTTTTTGCTTGATATTGTGGACCTCCATATAGTTACGGATGGCTTTGTTGATTCCTGATTTGAACCCGTTCTCGTGTGTCCCTCCTCCATGAGTACGAATCCCGTTCACATAACTACGAATCTGTTCGTCGGTCGATTCGGTCCAATGTAAGACGATTTCAACTTTGGTGTTTCCGTCTTCTTTCTCCGCTGAAAACATTTGCTCGTGAACGACTTTCTTCCCACTTTCGTTCGTGATTTTTTCCAGATAGCCGGCAATCCCTTCTGGATGATGAAATTCAACTTTTTCTTTTTTCCCTTCATCCTCGAATGAAATATTCAAACCACCATGAATATAGGAAATGTCTTCCAGATGTTGCTTGATCGTCTCGGCATTGAATATGGTTTTGCGAAAAATGGAATCATCGGGACGAAAGAAAATGGAGGTTCCGTGACCACGAAATTTCTTCACTTTCTTCACGGGAGTCGTGGGGCGTCCGCGTTTGTATCGTTGGACCCATTCATAACCATCACGATGCACGGTGGCCACCATCTCTTCAGAGAGTGCGTTCACCACCGAAGAGCCGACACCATGCAATCCACCACTACGGGCATAGTTTTTGTCTGAAAATTTTCCCCCGGCGTGTAGAGTCGTGAGAATGACTTCAAGAGCCGACTTCTTGAGTTTCTTGTGTTTATCGACGGGGATACCGCGACCGTTATCTCCAATCGTTGCGGAGGCACTATCCTTATGGAGAGTGATGCTGATGCGATCCGCTTCTCCTGCCAAATATTCATCGACGGAGTTATCGACAATTTCCCACAACAAGTGATGAAGCCCTCGATTATCGACTCCACCAATATACATCGATGGCCGACGCCTGACCGCTTCGAGTCCTTCGAGAACTTCGATATCGTCAGCGTTGTATTTGTTATTTTCGTTTTTCGCAGCAGTCGCCATGAATCATCCGTTTCGAGCGAATCTATTAGGTTACAGCTTCTAAAAGTTATTCTTCTTCCATCTCATTCCAGTCGACCAAATCAATCTCAGGCCGTTGGATTTCAACAAAGGTATTCCTTTGGCTTGTCTTAATACCTTTGCCTCCACGAGAAGTGATGTTGTACTTCTGCTGGCCGATTGTGATGACAGTGTCGTTGGAATTCAAAATCTTCAATGAGTCACTGGGTCTTGCCATCATGGCAGCCCCAAGAACTTCGTCGTTCTTCTCAAGTTTGATTCCCTTGACACCAATCCCGGGATTGCCCAGCACGGGTACGTCAGACAAACCAAAATGAACAATGCGTGCTTGCCGAGTGGCTAAAAAGATGGATTCTTCCTCGGTGATCAACTTGGCAAAGACCACATGATCTTCTTTTCTCAACCGAGCATACCGGCGTCCGGCTTTGGTGGAAGTAGGCCGATATTGCGAGAGCGAGATGGCCGAGACCTGTCCTTGCGCCGTGGCAATCATGATATAAGGTTCGGGCATGGGATCATTGGCAGGAGAGTCTTCTGAAGTGAATCGAACATCGGTTGTTATCATCCCGATAATTTTCTCACCATCCCCCAATTTCACGTACTTTGAGATCGGGTCACCGTATCCCGACGAAGCGGGGACATCGGCCATCGACATCGTGTATGCCACGCCGGCAGACGACAAAAAGACGGCGTTATCGAGTGTGCTCCCCGGAATAACATCGAGTACCGCATCCCCCTCACGAACCCGTGTTCCCTCGACTGATGCCAACCGACCGACTCGTTTGACCCAGCCATCGACGGTGATCACGACATTAGTGTTTTCACGCACGATATAGGCTTGAGGATCAAACTCCTGGATTTCATCAGAGTTACCAATCTCGGTTCGTCTTTTATCAGGAAACTTGTCGGCCAAATCCTTCAGTTCTGATTTCACGACTTTCCATAGGCGAGATTCCGATTTCAGAATCTTCTCGATTCGATTTGCTTCGGCTCGTTTCTCATTTAGCTCTCCCAGGATTCGTTCAATCTCTAACTGAGAGATACGATAGAGTTGAATTTCCAGAATCGCATACGTCTGGACCTCATCGAGCGGGAACGCCTTCATCAATTTTTCAGCCGCATCCTGCTTTCCTTGACTATTCCGAATGATCTTCAAGGCTTTATCGAGGCCTTTGAAGATGATGCCGAACCCTTCCAGGATATGAATGCGTTTGCGTAGTTGTTCGAGTTGATACTCGAATCGTTTGCGAACGGTAATCAAGCGAAAGTCCAGAAAATGCCTGAGTATTTCGACCAGGCTCAATCGAGCAGGAATCGGCATCCCCTGCTCATCGGGAACCAACGCCGTCAGATTCATCGAAAAGTTTTGTTCGAGTGTTGTATGTTTATAGAGATACGCCATGACCGCTTCGGAATCTGAAGCGGATTTGATGTCCAACACCAATCGCAACCCCTGCTCCTCATCGGATTCATCGGAGACATCAATCAGTTGCGGGATTTTTCGTGACGCGACAATTTCGCCAATGGAAGAAACCAATGGTCCAGTTTCGACACCATAAGGAACAGAATTAATCACAATTCGAGTATCGAGGGTCTTTCGACCTTTTTTATCAAAAGCCCAAGTTGCCCTGACTTTGATGCCCCCTCGGCCTTCCTCATACGCCTTACGAATCTCTCTTCGATCCGTGACGATGCGTCCCCCCAACGGAAAATCGGGTCCTTTGACATATTTCATCAACTGTGCAACGGTCGCATTATCGGCATCAATGAGGTGTATCGCGGCCTTCACCACTTCGGAAAGATTGTGGGGGGGAATATTTGTGGCCATACCGACCGCAATTCCCTGTGATCCATTGACCAACAAATTGGGGTAACGCGAAGGAAGCACAACAGGCTCTTCGCGTGTGGCATCGTAATTCGGGCGCATATCGACTGTCTGATACCGCAACTCAGACATCAGTTCTTCTGAGATCGCGTCAAGACGCGCCTCAGTATATCGCTCTGCTGCCGGAGAGAGGCCGATCACCGAACCAAAGTTTCCTTGACCGAACACCAGAGGATATCGGAGGCTGAAATCTTGCGCCATTCGAACAAGAGTGTCATACACAGAAGACTGACCATGAGGGTGATAGTTACCCGTCGTATCACCGCAAATTTTTGAACACTTTCGAGTCTTTGCGTCAGGCGTGAGACGCAAGTCGTGATACATGACGTAAAGAATACGTCTTTGTACTGGCTTCAATCCATCGCGCACATCGGGAAGCGCGCGTGAAGTTATCACGGAAAGCGCATAATTCAGATAGCGTCTTCTGGTCTCCGCACTCAGCGGAACATATTGAATACGATCAGAATCTTCGGACTTCTTGTCTGCAGATTTTCTGGGGGCCAATGGTCACTCCGTCTTCCTGACAGTGCTGTTCTCGCTGTTAACAGCCCGTTGAATTTGGCAATATCGATACAACTGGTACAGTCACTCAAGGCTGCCCAGCTTCACTCAGTCAGTCATCTCTGTTCACACAGTGTCTCTTTCCTGTTCGCCGGGATCAAGTATGGATTGCCCTATGTTACCAGTGTTTACGGACACTGACATGAAATGTTCAGGTGCCGAGTGAACCTTCGTCGCATATCTTAGCCAGATCTGGCCAGTCGTGACAAGGATTGCCGATTATAACGCTTTGACGGGTTGCACGTCTCTTTTTGATTGCCGAGGTCACTCATTGCCAGAAGTCACCTCATAGAACCGAACCCGGAGTGCCGAAAATGAATGATGACTATTCGCATCGTTGGGAGTGTACGTCGGAGGACTCGACGTTTTACCCCCCACCCGACGAAGAATGAGACATTGAACCCAAGGAGGGAACGGAATGTCCCGCTCACAGATCATTCAAACAGTGGTTACCATCTGGCTGACCGCGTTTGTTCTCAACGGTGCCTACGCCCAATCACCGCAATTTTTACCGACTGGCCAAAACTCAGCCATTCAATACACAGGTGGGGTTCAACCATCTTTGTTACCGGCACACACAATGCACCATGGGGCGACCATGATGTCGCAGCAGCAGATGGCAGGCGTGCCAAACGCAATGCAACCCGCTCCCGGGCAAGCGATCAACGCCTACCCGCAAACCGGCGCACCATTGTATCCATCTCCCATTCCTAACGTCCCCTATCAAGTGGGCGGAACAATGCACACAAACCAAGCATTTTATCCACATGAAATGCTGTACAAGCACCGTTACAAAGCAATGTATCCACCGTTTTACTACGTCGTCAAAGGTGGATGGGTTGTGACTCCCTTTGGAGTTCGCAGTAACGATGTCTGGACATTGACCGGTAGTACGGTCGACGTCAAATACAAACCCAAGTATGGGGTGTTCTCAGGCTTTCGTGGATTCAAACGGTAATTGTTACCAATGCCGAGAGGGGATTGATACAAGAATCAATCCTTCTGGTTAAGAATAAAACAAACGCATTGACAGTAAAGGGATTGGTGAACGCCATGAAACTTTTGAATCGATTGGCTGGTCTTTCAGTCGTCATTGTTGCCTTCGCAGCAACAATGGCAAATGCCCAGGAACCGACCGTCGGCGTCGTTCGCATTAGCGACCAGGATACCGTGGGAAGCCAAATGAAGCTTCAGTCGTACGCCGTTCAAGAAGATCTTGGATGTACGGAAAAATCCTCTGCCTGCGACTCATGCGATCAGTGTGAAGACTGCAATAGTTGCGGGTATCGTAGACTGTTTAGTGGCATGTTCACATTGCACCGCTATCGTGGCGATTGCCCCCGTTGTCAGCAACAACATTCACACCCGAATTGCCCTCATTGCAAAAACGGAAATTGCCCATATCACCACGGAAAAAAGTGCCAATCGAGTCGTAAGTTCGGTTACTTCAAGCCGGCACAAGCACCACCCTTTGGTTGCTACAAAATGGCTTATCCGGTGAATCCCCAATACTTCGATGGACGAGATGGTTCGCTGTATTCTGCCCAAGGATATGGCGTCAATGTCTCTGTTCCTTTGGCTCCCAATGTCGGAGCAGCATACAACTACGGATGGGGAATCCCCAGCAGCCGATTGACTCCAGTCGCCAATACCTTGCCTGCTCCCGCCATGCCAGGAATTGTCCGTTATCCCCAGACTAAAGTGATACCTCTACCGTAAACCAAAACTGAGGGAGTGTGAAAACACTCCTTTTGAATTCGTATTACGTCAATTTACACATTCAGGATTCAGTCACATGATCATTCCCTCTGTTCGAACGATGTTAGCCACTGCGATGCTCGGTGTCGGAATTGTTCCGCAGCTAACCGCATCCGCCGATGAACCGGGAATGGTTCGAATCTCGGATGGTATTCAACAAACCGCCGCGAATGAGCCAAACAAAGCACCGGTCCCTCTTCCGGCGGAAGTCACTGGAGAGATGGATGTTTCTCATCCCGCTCATTCCATTTCACCCATCCCGGAAGGTGCCATCATTCGTGATGAGCACGGGAATGTGGTGAAGCATCATCGTCACGGTATTACTGATGTGAATGGAAAAGTTTGGACACCGAAATCATACGCGACTCCGGTACATGTCTGGTTTAGTCAAGACCCGTATGCTGGAACTCTTCCACCGAACTACGGTTTCTATCCCCCGACATCACAACCCAGAGTCTTTAATCAGCCGGTGACTTATCAACGATACTTGCCCAATCAGTTCTACGGAACTCCCGGCATGAAGTATTCGGCTGTGCAATATCCAATGGTCCATACGCCCACGGATACCACACAACTCGGCTTCACTTACCAGCATGTGCCACAATGGATGCCGAATCGTGCCAACTACCCGCTCGCACCAAATCCTGTCATGTGGCAACGTCGGGTTGATGTTCAGCACCCGCATGGTCCCTCAAAAGTCGGTGGACACCTACGACACCACGGTGCTCACCCTCATGATCTGGCACCAAAACCGGCCGTCGAAAAGAAAGCCGATTCTGAAATTTAATTTCTGAGTAATTTGTAACAAATCAAAATCGGTCGCTGGAATTCATTCTAGCGACCGATTTTTTGTTTCAATTCCGCATAACGCTGCTTAAGAGATTCGTTATTGATCTGCGGGTAAAGAAGCTCAGTCACAGAGATCAGGCGTTTGGCTTCATCTTTCTGATTAACGATCACCAAAGATTCAATCACCTCTGCTCGCAATTGCAGCCAATCGGTGGTTCCTTGCTTGCTCTGACCTTCGAGATATCTCCAGTGGACCAAAGCCCGTCGATGACAGGCAACTGTTCCACATTTCGAAAGCGATTCTGCCAGCTCGCGTCGCAATTGAATGTCACTCGCGTTTTCTTCCAGAAGCTTCTCGTATAGTTCATGAGCTTCACGTGATCGTTCTGACAAAAGATAGGCACGAGCCAGGCTCCGATCCAACAGAGTACGTTCTTCTTCAGAAAGCTGGTCTCTTTGCGTATTGAGCGCGAGAGATGTTTGCAACTGTAATTCGCCGATTCCCCGTTTTGTTTGAGGGCTTGCCTGAGCGGCTGCCACCGACAAACCATTCAATAATTCCAATAACGGTTGGCGTCCCGCTTGCGCAACTCGGGACACCAATGCCTCCGCTTTCCGAATTTCTCCTGATTGAGCGAGAAAAACGATGTTCAGTCGATATGCGGCTAGTGCCATCTCTTGCCATTGGTGCACGTTCGATGAAGGCTGAGTTTGCAGCGAACAGGCTTCAATCACGCGAGATAACTCACGTGAGATAGCCAGATCGTCCAATTCCGTTTCCCCCAATTGCAAGCTGACAACCCCCAACAAAACATGGCAATGCATTAAGCTAAGCTGAGTTGACTCCGACGGGTAGGATGAAACTCGTTGCATCAGACGCAAAATTCCCTCATCCTGCCAAGCATCAACGGAACGATTTTGGTCGCGAAGAAGCTTGAGTATTTTTTCATAGCTTCGTAATGCGGCAACATCTGCCATCACAGACTTGGGATGACCAAGCGGAACTTTCAAGTAATGCTCTACCGCCTTTGTGACCTGCAATCGATTTTCCTGAAACTGTCCGTACATCAAATGCACATCTCCAGCCGTAGAGCGTGTCCCGAACAGTTCGAGATGTTCATCCAGAGACTCTGTGTAACGGAGGCGATAACTTTTCGTTGGCTTTTGTTCGTACTGTTTACCCAGACACCAAGCCCACATAAGATGACAATCTGCAGCACGCTCTGTCTCAGGAAATCGATCCACACCCTTTCGAAATAACTTTTCAGCCTCTGCAAACTGTTGCTGTTGTAACAGTATTGACCCACCAGTGAACATCATTTCAACGGCAATCTCAGGGCGTTCCCGCTTCACGGCAAGATCGGCAACCTGTTGATAACGAATAATTGCCTCATCAAGTTGGCCATCCTGATAGGTTATTTGCGCGACACGAATCAGCTCTGCGATTTCGGGGCCATATTGAACAGCTTGTTGCATCTGTTCTACAAAAAGCCTTGCCCTCCATGCCCAGATACCGCCGACTTCGCGTTGAACACGATCTGACTCCTGTCGTATTTGAGTCAGTAAATCCGTCGAAATTTGTTCACGTTTTCTCTGCCAGGCGATTTCCCAAAGTGCGGCTAGAGCTCTTAAGTTCAAAAGCGTGAGTTCGCCACCTAAATATCCTTGATCCAGTTTCCAGCGAGTCAAACGCTCGAACGCCAAATCGGGTTGTCCCGTAGCAAGGTCAATTTCTGCCTCTTCGGCCAACACTTCGTCCAACAAAGTGTGAGGCCATTCGCCTGAATACCTTTTGGCGAGGGTCCGTGCGGTTTCATAGTCCCCTTGCAACCATTCGCATCGAATCGCCAGCACACGAGCTTCCCATGTCATTGACTCGTCTTCAGCGCCTCCTGTCAGCGTACGCAGTCGTTCGAGAGCAGCTCGAATCGCAGGTCGTCTTCCTTCCACCGAACCGAATTCCACTTCTGCGATCTGACTGAGTGTGAGTGCCACCTCATAAATCATCAATTTTTGTACCGAACGAAACTCAAATGGTGCCATCGAACGCGGATTCTCTCGAAATCGAGCCAACACCTGATTCGATTGTTGACTGAGAGTCGTCTCAACTTTTCTCAAGGATTTCAAGTGCTCTTGCAACTCGCTAGCAACCCTTTTGCGCAAGTCTCCGTTGTGGGGTGTTAAACGAAACTGTTCGAGTTGAAATCGAGTCTCTTGCAAGGGAATCAAAGCACTCTGGACTTGAAGATAAGCTGACCACTTGGAACGAAAACTCGCAGTCACATCTTTGTTGATGGTCTCCCTCGCTAATCTCCACAGCTCAATTTGCTCTTCCCCTAGACGATGGCCTGCATGAGAGGCATAAGTCCTCGATAACTCCAAGCGTAAAAAATCCTCTTTTTCGGGAGTCAAAGCCACTCCCGCAAGCTGATCCTGTAATGTGCTTTCCACCAAAGTAAACAATCCTCTTTGGCGTAAACCCTCGTAAAATTGAGTTTCGGCCTCACTCTCACTCTGAGGCGCAGCATGAACGATGACCGTGGGGAGCCCCCAGATCATAAGAAACGCCAGAATAAGGTGAAGCATTATTCGGTTCATTGAGTCTCATCTCCGCAATTTGCAGGAAATGTAGGCTTCTTGCCCTGTCATAAGCAACACGAGTTTGCTCTCAGTAGACTGATTATCCAATCAACCAAGTCGCGTGTGCTCAGAAAAAGAGTGGAAAGTCGTTTCCAGGATGGTATCTGATTCGACGATGCGATAGTGTGAGACGTGAAGATTTTGTCGTAAGTCCGTATCACGACAAACCTTGTTCCATTATTTATTGAGATTCGTTATGAAATTAACACCTCTGGGTGAAAATGTGATTGTCGCGCGCGTCGAAGCCAAAGAAACAACTGAAGGTGGCATTGTCCTGCCGACATCGGCTCAGGAGAAACCTGCCGAAGGACGGATTCTAAGTGTCGGAGACGGGTTGCTACTTCCTGACGGTTCTCGCAGTCAACTGCAAGTCCACGAAGGAGATCGCGTTTTGTTTGTCAGTTACGCGGGATCGGAAATCGAGGTGGATGGCGAAACTTTCTTAATCATGCCTCAATCTCAAATCATGGCCATCATTGGCTAATGCCAACGTAGCGAAGTATTTCAACCTGATCGGATGGAATCGTCGATGCGAATCTCTGAACTGACATGCCGGCATGTCCAAATCCCGTTAAAACGGAAAGTCAAACACGCTTCTCACGAACGGACTAGCACAGATTCGATCATTGTGAGTTGTCGTCTCGATAATGGGACAGTCGGTTGGGGAGAAGGACTCCCACGGGACTATGTCACTGGCGACACCATCGAAAGCAGCCTGAAACTCTTCAGCTCGACAAACTGGGAACATCTGCTCTCATCACAGATTGACTCCCCCGCCGATGCCATCCGCGTCGTCGAAAACATCCACTTTCCCATGTTGGATGAGAACCCTCGGGACATCTTGGGAAACCCTCTACGCTGTGCCGTTGAGTTGGCCATCCTCGATGCGGTGAGCCGAAGTCTCAAATTTCCCTTTCGTGACTATATTCGTCACATTGAGGGAACCGAGCCGCTGATTGCCCCTCAACACAAAGTTCGATACAGCGGAATTATCGCGTCATCCACGTTCAAGAAAGTCAAATGGCTTTGCCGTTTGTATCGCTGTGCGGGATTTCGTCAATGTAAAGTCAAAGTCGGAATCGAAGGAGTTGATGACTTAGAACTCTTGAGTCTGGCGAGAAAAGCGTTAGGCCCCAACATCGCATTAAGAGTTGACGCCAATGAAGCCTGGGAACCTGAAGAGTTAGCAGCAAATGCAAAAGCCTTCGAACAATTCCAGATTGTTTCGATCGAACAACCTCTCCGACACGAAGCCGTTGATCAATTAGCAACAATTCGTCCGGAACTGTCTGTTCCCATCATGCTCGATGAGTCATTGTGTAGTCTTAAAGATGGTCAACGGGCAATCGATCAGGGGCTCTGCGACCTGTTCAACATTCGACTTTCCAAATGTGGCGGCATCGTCAACAGCGTCAAACTAGCCGTCATGGCACAACAGGCAGGGCTCGGCTTTCAGTTAGGTTCTCAGGTGGGTGAGACTGGAATTCTGACTGCCGCAGGACGTCATTTCGTCACAACCATCGGGGGCTGGTTGGCTGCGGAAGGCAGCTTCGACAACTTCCTGGTTAAAGAACGCCTGACAAAAGAAGACCTCACCTTCTGGATCGACGGAACTGCGAAAGCCCTGAAAGGCCCGGGACTGGGCATGACTGTCGATACCGAAGCGGTGGAGCGAGTCACCATTTCGACACACACTTGTGCAATCGCGTAAACGTCATCGCAAAAAAAACACCCTCCAAGAGGCTCGCTCTTCGAGGGTGTTCAGTGTCAGGTGATGAGTTTTATGAAACTCATTCAATGATGATGTCTTTGACCGTTCCACCACCGGGAATCATTGGCAAAACATGTTCTTGATAAGGACAAATCACGTCGAGCAGATAAGGCCCATCGTGTTCGATCATCGTTTTTAATGCGGCAGGCAACGCTTCTTTGCTACGAACGTGGGCGGCTTCCACTCCGAAGCTTTTCGCCATTGAGACAAAATCGGGATAGGTCTCTTCATAGTGGCCACCCTCTCCTTCTCCTAACGCTTCCGGGTGATCGACGGGCCCCAGATAGGTGTTTGCCCGACGGCCCTCCATGAAGCGATCCTCCCATTGAACCACCATTCCAAGATGCTGGTTATTCAGCAGCAGAATTTTCACTGGAAGTTTCTCACAGTGCAGTGTGGCGAGTTCCTGAATGTTCATCAAAATCGAGCCGTCACCATCAATGTCAATGACGAGACTATCTGGGTGTTTTAACTGCACACCCATCGCAGCCGGCAAGCCGAAGCCCATCGTTCCCAAACCAGAACTCGATAACCAACGGTTGGGTTTATCAAATTTGTAGTATTGCGCGGCAAACATCTGATGCTGTCCCACGCCGACTGCAACATAAGTATCTTTTTCTTTGGTCAACTTCCAAAGCTCTTCGATGGCGTGCTGCGGTGCGATAAAGTCACCTTCCGAATGATAACGCATCGGAAATTTTTCTTTCCACTCGGCAATTTGTTCCGACCAAGTCTCGATTTGCGGAACGTCGTCATCACTCATTGCCTCATTCAACTGTTCGAGCACTCTTTTCAAATCGGCAACAACAGGAATATGTGCTTCTTTATTTTTGTGCATCTCCGAAGCATCAATATCGACGTGGATAATTTTCCCATGCGACGCAAATTCCGCCAGTTTTCCGGTCACGCGGTCATCAAAACGAACTCCGAAGGCAAGCAGCAAATCAGCTTCATTGACGGCGTAGTTCGAGTAAACAGTGCCGTGCATGCCCAACATATGCAGAGACTGTTCGTGATCACCGGGAAACGCTCCTAATCCCATGACAGTCATGGCGACAGGAATTCCAGTTTTCAAAGCAAACTTGGTAAGTTCCTCAGAGGCTCCCGAATTAATACAGCCACCACCGACATATAAAACAGGTTTCTTGGCACGACGGATTGCGGCCAGAATCTGACGAATCTGCTCAGGAGCAGCACTATTCGTAATGGGTGCGTATCCGGGAAGATCCATCGGAGGATCAAAATCAATGGGTTGATCTGTTGTCGCCAATTGGATGTTCTTGGGGAAATCGACCAGAACTGGTCCCGGTCGTCCTGTCTTGGCGACATGGAACGCCTCTTTGACAATTCGAGGAATCGAAAGCAATGCCGCCTGAACGTCGGCTGGATTCGAATAATCATCGGCTGTAATCATGTAATGATGCTTGGTCACTGCCCGACAAATCTCGACAATGGGAGTTTCCTGAAAGGCATCAGTTCCGATGACGGCTTGGGGAACTTGCCCTGTGATTGCAACCATAGGGACACTGTCCATTTTCGCATCTGCGATTGCAGTTACTAGGTTGGTTGCCCCTGGGCCGCTGGTCGCCATGCAGACGCCCACTTCATCAGAGGTTCTGGAAACCCCTTGAGCCGCAAATCCCCCACCCTGCTCGTGTCGAGGTAAAACGGTACGAATATTATCACGTTGGAGCCGCAATGCCTGATGCAAAGGCATGCTGGCACCGCCTGGATAAGCAAAAACCGCAGAGACTCCCTCATGAATCAATGATTCAACAAGAATATCTGCTCCGGTGAGTGTGCGGGTTTCAGTTGATTTTTCGATCGTAGCCACAGCGGTTTCCTTCTGTGCAGGAAGACGTAACTCATTACTCCCCATGTACTCCCGACGGTGCGCAGCGGTCAGGTGCTTTTTCGAGGAGTTAGTATTTTATGTAGTTGAGAGTGAGATTTCGAGGCTGTGGTTCGGTTGAAGATTCCCCACAGTGGAAAAAAAGTGAGAAACCGGAAATTTCCGTCCGACCGTCGGGACATCCCCAATCATCACAGATTCCATCAAATCGACGGCATTCCTGTGCTTGAATTGAAAGTCGACGACATCTATCATGGTATTCTGTTATAAGGGTTTGCGTAATCTTGCCGAACGTTCTGAGAAGCATTTGCACTTCATAAAGAGCTCGGCTAACGGAGGATACACAAGTGAGTTTGGATAAGAGTCTGCGCCGTGGAAACAAAATGTCCGGGACGCGCAATGTATTGAAGCGGGCAGAACGAGTCAGCCAACTTGAGGCTGAAGACCGATGGTCTGAGAATTCAACCATCTTGGGTATGCCGAAAGTTCGCGTGAAGCGTACTGTGATAGGTAAGAAAAAGAAGAAGAAGACAAAAGAAGAAGAAGACGATTAAAAAAACTGAAGTTGTCGTGGGCAGCCTGTTTTGATGGTTTGCCTTTCCCAAGTCGAGTAGACACTCCTGTAAAATGGTCACCTAATGAATCCGGTGAGCGGGCTTCATGCCTTAAAAACGGTTTTCATCGAAGGAGTCGGTGCTCTACTTCGCGCAAAAGTTCGACGAATCCGCCAGCGTTTCCTCGTCTCTTGCCAAAAGTGCGAGGAAACGCAACAGGCAACGCTCAAACGAATTCTGTCGCTAAATCAAGGCAGTCAACTCTCAAACGATTTTCAACTGTCACCTCAATTGACGGTGAACGAATTTCGCGAGAAGTTTCCGATCAGCGAGTATGAGTTGTTCAAGCCATACATTGATCGCATGAGAGCCGATGATCATTCCGCGCTGCTTGGTCCCGACAATGAGCTGCTCATGTTTGCTCTGAGTAGTGGGACGACCAGCGAATCGAAATATGTGCCGATTACCAAACCGTTTCTGAACGATTATCGGGCTGGCTGGCGAATTTGGGGAATTGGTGCGATTGACGGCCATGCTGGCTGTGATCGAGGACACATTTTTCAGATCACAAGCTCACAAGATCGTTTCAGGACAGAGAGTGGAGTTCCGTGTGGTAACATCAGCGGGCTGGTCACCTCGATGCAAAACCGGGTCTTAAGCCGACTTTATACGCTTCCTGCGGCGGTTGCTGACATCGAAGACCCTGAAATCAAATACTATACGGTGTTACGAATTGCATTGGCTGACGAAACTATCACATGGATTACCACTGCCAATCCCGGCACACTGGTCAAACTCTCGGGACTGCTAAATCAACATGCTCCTCAGTTAATTGAAGATATTCGTTCGGGAACGATCTCCGTCGATTTGCCGGAGCCTCAACGTAAAGCTCTCCAAAAAGTGCTCAGTACGCGTTCTCCAGAACGAGCCAAGTTCTTAGAGAACTTGTTGAAAGAGCAAGGAGAACTGATTCCTAAAGAATGCTGGCCACGACTCAAACTTCTGGCCATTTGGACAGGAGGAAGCGCTGGAGCCTATCTCCCCAAAATTCGTACGCTCTTTGGGGAAGTCTCGATTCGAGATCATGGTTTGCACGCCAGTGAAGGCCGCATGACCATCCCTTTGGAAAGCGGAACAAGTGAAGGCGTCCTCGATATCACCTCACATTTCTTTGAATTCATTCCCGAGGATCAAGCTGAAGAGGAATCACCAGAGACAATTCTCGCACATGAACTTGTGGAGGGGAAAAACTACTTCATTCTCATGACAACGGTCTCGGGACTGTATCGATATAACATTCGAGACGTCGTGAAATGTACCGGCTTTGAGGGAACGACTCCCATCCTGAAGTTTCTCCACAAAGGCGCTCACATATCGAGCATCACTGGTGAAAAAGTGACTGAGTCGCAAGTGGTCGATGCAGTGCGTGATGCTGCTTCTGATCTCAATGTTTCAGTCCCTCAATTTGTAGTTGTCCCGGTCTGGGGGGAACCTCCCGGCTATCGACTTCTCGTGGAATCGGGAGAGTTTGATTCCCCCGAAACAATGGATGAGTTGGCGGTTCGTGTAGACGAAAACCTTTGTCGATCAAATGTCGAATATTGTGAAAAACGAGATAGCGACCGACTTTCTCCTTTGGTTGGTCATTTTGTTTCAAATGGGACAATGGAGAATTTGGCAAAACAACGGAGCCAACGAAAAGGGGGAAGTATGGAGCAATACAAGCACCCCTGCCTGATTGCCGACCTCGAATTTATCGATCAGTTGCCACAGATCGAAACTCTGTCCGCTTCTTCCGCAAATTAATCTGAGAATGCGACGATAAGTGCTCTGCTGATGTTTCTGCCGAACAGATATAAAAACGCCAACGAAATTCGATCATACTCTTTAATATTTGATGCTGCAGCACCCGCTTCGCAATCTCCTCTGGATTGATTCTCTAAAATCGTAGAGCATAAGACGTACGCGACTCATTCAGGAGAGTCTGGCTCCCCTCGAAAAACGCTGCTCCACTCAGGAATTTCGATTGTGCATTTATCAAAATTTCAACAACGGGTAAAACGTAGCCCAACCCTCATAGCCAGCCTGATATTCCAGGTTTGTCTTTGTTCAATGCTATCAGCGGGTGAGGTCAAAACCGAATATGAGTTTGTGATTCGTGGAACTCCCGTACCGGTACAAGCGATGGATAATCGAGCTGGAGTGGGTGGACTAGGTGGAATTAACGTCAAATCAATCATGCTGATTGATGACGGTATGCGTCGATATTTCTTGCCGAAGCCACCTGCAAACCGGGTCAATTTGGAAGCCGAACTCTCTAAATTTGAAACTTTCAAAATCCCTCAGAAAGTAAAACGCACCAATCTTCAACTCAATAACATTGGCCTTGTGAAAGAGCTTCAACCTGTCAACGAGTTCGGCAGAAAAACGGTTCAGGTCGAGACTCCCAAAGGTCCAAAATCAATCGTTCTGGCCATCACGGAAATTAATCCCTTCTATGTGCAATGGGAGTCGGTCAATCTCGTGGAATGGAAGTATGCAGAGTCGACAACCTCCATCCCGGCACCTCTGCTCCGAAAAATTATCGACAATAGCATCGATCCGACGAATGAATCTGACCGCATGGCTATTGCCCGCTTCTACCTACAAACCGAACAGTTTTTTCTCGCAATGGTCGAGCTGGCAAATATTCAAAAAAGCTTTCCCGCAATCGCGGATGAAGTCCAAACCATGCAGGGCAAGTTGCAGACGGTGTGGGCCGGCCAACTACTGAGAGATCTCGAAGTTCGACAGCGTGCAGGACAACATCAACTCGCCATGAAAGCAACCGAAGAGTTCCTGAAAACGATTCCGAATTTGACGCCGGAAGTGAGTCAGAAAATTCGTGAAATCCAATCGACTGAAAAAAAACTGAGCCAACAGATTGAAGATGCCAGACTTCTTCTGGGAGATCTCCAAGCAAAAATCGAAGACGAAGAACTGCGGGCACAAGTCAATAGCGTCCGCATGATGATTGTTAGCTCGCTTGATGCAGAGGGAGTATCACGGCTAGAGCCGTTCCTTAACCTTGCCGGTGACGATTCGCTTTCGGCGGAGCAAAAAACGGCGTTGGCGTTATCAGGATGGATTATGGGGCCTGCGCTGGCCAACACGGATCTGAAAAATACTCTTCGACAGTGGGATGCTCGTAGCTTAATACTCGACTATTTCAGGAATACCGACCCAACTCAGATCGCATCATTGATCGACAGCATCGAGCGATCAGAAGGAATCGGCCCTTCAACTCTGATCCCCATCCTCGAAAACCTTCCCGCTCTCATCCCCACATTGTCACTCAAACCCAATCTGAATACTCCTCAGCAACTTGTGCTCGAAACATTTGAAGGTACGACCAATATCGCTCCTGCCGAATACCGGGTGTTGTTACCCATCGAATATTCACCGCATCGTGCCTACCCATTAATCGTGCAACTCCGGCCTCCAAGTATTCCCTCCGACAAGGCCATTACCTGGTGGAGCGATCAGGCTCCTCGGCGTGGCTACATTGTGATTGTCCCCGAATATCTGGAACCCAACAAAGAAGATTACGATTACTCTCCGACTGCGTTAAGCAAAATCGAACGCTCGACACGCGATGCGATGAAGCGTTTTCACATTGATACTGATCGAGTCTATCTGGTCGGGCATGGAGATGGTGGAGACGCCGCGTTTGACCTAGGGATGTCTCAACCAGGCCTGTTTGCTGGTGTGATCCCCATTTCGGGACGATGCCAGCACCACTGCCGATGGACGAAAGATAATGACCCGAACCTGTCTCTATACGTAATCAGTGGCGAAAAGGATCGACAGCTTCTCAATCTGAACGCAGATATTCTGAACCTGATGATGAAAAAAGATAAAGACATCATTTATGCAGAATACATGGGACGAGGTATTGATGATTTCTACGAAGAAATCCATCAGTTGTTCGACTGGATGGAACTGCATCGACTCGAACGAGGGGTGAAAGAAGTCGAGTTGGAAATTGTGCGTCCCGGTTTGAACCGCTTTCACTGGTACGAATTAAATGCACTGCCACAGGTACTCTTTGCGAATGATCCGATCGGGAACCCCAAAGAGGTTAGCCCACTTTCCATCGGTGCCAAACTTGTGGAAACATCTGAATTACAGAAAGTCTATTTTACTCGAAACCAACCTGCCCAGGTTACACTTTGGTTGACTCCTGATATCTTCAATTTTGAGAAGCCCTTAACGATTCGTGGTACTCTCACCCGAAAATTGGTCGACCAGGATGTTCGGGTCATGCTAGAAGATTTTTCCAAACGTGCAGATCGAAAAAACATCGCCCGCGCGAAAATTGTGATCGAATAGTTTTCCTGACAGTCTCTCGCTGAGATGACAAATCGGAATTACAGATTCTCATCAGAATTGAACCCCCGATTTTCAAACGCTCAACCACCGTTTCAAGATTTGAAGATTCGATGATTTGGGGGGGTGCCTTTTCCGAATCTTGAAATCAAATCTTCCCAAATCTTGATTCGGAATCTTCCCGAATCTTGAGCAAGTTGTTGGTCTCCTTCGGTTTGCGTCAAAACGCGTGGGGAGTGAAATAGTACCCCAATGTCGGTGCGCATTTTCCACGCCACGCGAAATCGCTCTCTTTCTCACGTTGCAGTGGTCGTCATTGTTGAACACGCTGCTGGCTGAATCACAGGTGTGCCTGGGTACGAACGTAGTGAACCCCCAAATCCCTGGTTCTGTGGGTGACCTGTCGGTCATCCACAGCCACCCAAGCAATTCACATCGGGTAGCCCCGTTTGCTCGTCAAACGGGATGGCGTAGCTACAAGAGGCATAGCCTTAGTGCGCGAGCACTGCGGGCTCGTACAAATCACTTGCGACACGCAATGACACTTGAACCAGCCCCAACTGCTTGCGCAGTAGGGCTATGTTGATGTTGTCATGACGTTCAAATTGCCAAAGATCGATTCGCCATCAGGCGAACCACGAACGCTAACTCTGGTACGAATGAAATTGCAAGATGATTTTTGAGAGATCATATTTATGACGCAAAGCCTCGAAGAGCAAACAAACGCAAAGGGTTCATTCTCTTTTTGGGTGGCACTGGCGGCTTGCCCGCCAGTGAGAACGCCGAGAACGCCGAGAATTAATGTGATATGTGGCTGGGGACGAACGCAGTGAGCCCCAGAGTTCGGACGTGTGAGAATTTGACTCACGCGGCGGCGCGGTGCAGAGAAAAACAAACAAGACACTCAATTCTGGTTACCACCGATTGCTCGTCGGACGGGTAGCTGGATTCGCAAGAATTCAGACGAGATGCGAGGGCAGTGTCGGTCCTTCTGAACTCTTGCGAGTTCAACTACGGGTAAGGTTAACAACAAGAGCGAGACGTTGAAGCATTCGTCTTTCGGAATTCAATCATCGCCCAAGATGAAAAAAGGGTGGCACTGGTCGGATTTATCGTTTGCACTGCTGATTTCACGAATACATCTCACATCCCCTCGCGAGCGAGGGCATGCCCCGTCTGCCTGACCTCTCGCAATCTATTCAGCGTTTGAGCGGTTTGAACTGTAAACGAGTCGGCTGGTCGGCATCTTCGCCGAGTCGTTCTTTGCGGCTGGCTTCGTACATTTTGTAATTACCTTCAAACCAATACGCTTGACCGTTTCCTTCAAACGCGAGGATGTGTGTCGCGATGCGGTCGAGGAACCAGCGATCATGGGAGACGACCACGGCACATCCACCGAAGCTCAACAATCCTTCTTCCAGCGAGCGGAGTGTTTCTACATCAAGGTCGTTCGTCGGTTCGTCGAGGAGTAGCAGGTTCCCCCCCGAACGGAGCAACTTTGCCATGTGCACACGATTGCGTTCTCCCCCGGAAAGCTGACCGACTTTCTTTTGTTGGTCGCTCCCTTTGAAATTGAACCGTCCGCAATAAGCGCGGGCGTGGATCTTGGTCTTGCCGACTTCGAGCATATCGAGCCCGCCAGAGATCACTTCATAAACCGATTTATCCGGGTCGAGATCGTCACGATTTTGATCGACATAGGAAAGCTGAACCGTCGTGCCGACTTTGAGTTCCCCGGAATCAGGTTCATCCTGGCCGGTGATCAATTTTAAGAGAGTCGTTTTCCCAGCACCGTTCGGCCCGATGATGCCGACAATTCCTCCACGTGGAAGGTCGAATTCCAGATTTTCGAAGATTAATTGATCGCCGTACGATTTTGTGAGACCTTCGGCTCGTACGACAAGATCACCCAATGCCTGGGCGACCGGGATTTGAATATCGGCAGCTCCGTCGCGGATATCGTATTCCTGCGATGCGAGTTCTTCGTATCGTTGTAAACGGGCTTTGTTTTTTGTGGAGCGTGCTTTGGGCGACAAGCGGGACCATTCCAGTTCCCGTTTGAGTTCTTTTTGACGTTGCGTTTCGCGTTTTTCTTCGACCGCTAATCGTTCTTGTTTTTGTTCCAGCCAAGACGAATAGTTTCCTTCATACGGGTAGCCGTGTCCCCGGTCGAGTTCCAAAATCCAGCCGGCGACATTGTCGAGGAAATAACGGTCGTGCGTGACGGCGACCACGGTTCCCGGAAATGATTCGAGGAATCGTTCCAGCCAACCGATTGATTCCGCATCGAGGTGGTTGGTCGGTTCGTCGAGTAACAGAATGTCGGGGTTTTGTAAGAGCAACTGACACAAAGCGACGCGGCGTTTCTCTCCCCCGGAGAGATTCCCAATCACGGCATCCTTTGGAGGCAACCGCATCGCATCACTGGCAATTTCCAATTCGCGATCCAGTTCCCACAAGTTTCCTGCGTCAATTATATCCTGTACGACGGCTTGCTCTTCGAGGACTTTCTCCATCTCTTCGGGAGTCATTTCCTCAGCAAACTTCATATTGATTTTGTTGTAGCGATCCAGAATTGCCCGGGATTCGGCGACAGCATCATTCAAACATTGCTCGACTGTTTGATCGGGTTCAAGATGCGGCTCTTGCTCGAAGTACGCAATCTTGGTCCCTTTTTTGGGACGGACTGTTCCCATGAAGTCTTTATCTTTGCCAGCCATAATTCTCAGTAAGGTCGATTTCCCCGAACCGTTGTAACCGAGAACTCCAATTTTCGCTCCGGGATAAAAAGACAACCAGATATTCGAGAGAACTTCCTTCTGCTCGTAGATCTTGGTGAGTTCCTCAATCGTCATGATGTAATGTTCGGACATGAACCTGCAATCCTGTCATCTGGTGGCAAATGGATGGTGGCAAAACGGAAAAGCATTCAGACAAGTCAAACGCGACCCGAGTCATGAACTCGCAATTGTAACAGCTCAGGCATGTGAGCGAATCAGAGGGGGAAATACCGCTCTATTCAGCGACTTCCTGGCCGAAGGAGAGTCGTAGTTGAGGATCGGACTTCTCTGTGAAATCTTTAAACAACATGCTCGGCTGGATGTCGTTATTATCCTGATACTTGGGACTTTTGTACTCGTTCACTTCACCACTGAGAGTGTGGTACATGATCTGACAAATGGGGACGCCGGGATAAATTTTGACCGGCTGTATCGCCGTCATTTCGAGTGTCCAATAACCTTTGAAACCTACGTCTCCAAAACCAGCCGTCACATGCACGAATAATCCCAGTCGGCCAACAGACGAACGGCCTTCCAGCATCGGCACAAAATTGTGAGTTTCTGTGCGTTCGAGTGTTCGTGCCAGATACAGCGTGTTCGGCTGCATGACGAATCCCTCATCCGGGATTGTGTAACGGCGAAAGCGATTCGGCCGTTTCATATCGAGGACGATTTCCTCGTAGACCAACATTTCGTTGTGTAAACGCAAATCATAGCTATTGGGATTGAGCAATGATTCATCGTAAGGCTCGATCATAATGTTCGAGCCCAGATTTTTTTTGATCTCGTTGCCGGTCAGGATCATAGAGATTAAAGCCGGTCGAAAGTCGCAGGAGCGGTGGAAACATGCATCAGATGACATACCCTAAACGGCCCAACGAGTGGATGCAACGCCGAGTCCACAGTCTGAAAAAATTCAAAACTCTCCTGGCGTTCTCCCGATCCCCAGAATACTGCACGCCTGAATGACGGGGAGGCCTAATTCTTCTGCTTTTTTCAGTAATTCCCGCGATTCGCTGCCCGGATTGAGCCAAACTTCTTCAGGTCGGAATCGAATCATTTCCTCCAGCAATTCGAGACCCGATTCGGGGGGAACGTAGACGGAGATCAGATCGACCGAATCCAGCGGCACTTCTGCCAAAGAAGGATACGCTTTGAGACCCTCGATTTCCTCTGCCAACGGATTCACGGGAATCACTCGATATCCCTGCGAAACATAGGCTCTCAGGGCCTTATTGCCAAATTTTTCGCGAGATCGACTTGCGCCGATCACCATGACTGTTCGCTGTTCTGCGTTTTCCATGTTTGACTCTTGCTCTATGAACCGCATGAAAATCCGCTTTGCATTCGCACTTCACGCAATTCGCGATTACAATCAGCAGAACAAAGTTCATCATCACATCTGAAGCCCTCAAGTCTACCCGGAATTATGTCGACCGATCTTTCTGCCGAGACGCATCTTAATTTGAACGGTATTCCCGTCTGCGATACTTTCGCCGAAGCGTTTCCAATGACGGGAACACGGCTGATTATCACGGCTTACTCTGCAGATTGGGCAAGGCAAGCGGCCCACGAATTCTGCGGTAATGCGACATCTGTGATTGCCTGCGATGTGGAAACGGCCCTGGAACGCGAACTTTCTGCTGATGAAACTCCCGACGGACGCCCTGGAGTTTCGCTACTCGCTTTTGCCTTCGACAAAAAAGGACTCGAATCGGCAGTCACCAATCGTGTCGGGCAATGTATTCTGACCTGCCCCACAACGGCTTGCTACAACGGACTACCCACCGACGACAAAGAGAAAAAAATCAATATTGGTGGGCAGATTCGCTTTTTCGGTGACGGCTATCAATGTTCCAAGAAGCTGGGGTCGCAACGCTTTTGGCGAATTCCCGTAATGGATGGAGAGTTCCTATGCGAAGAAAAATTCGGGACAATCAAAGGAGTCGGGGGCGGAAACCTCTTAATCGCGGGAGACACTACCGAACATGCTTTACAGGCGGCCGAAGCCTCAGCAAACGCGATGAGAGAGATTCCCGACATTATCCTCCCCTTTCCGGGTGGCATTGTTCGTTCGGGAAGTAAAGTGGGTTCTAAATACAAGACATTAAAGGCGAGCACTAATCACGAGTATTGTCCCTCGCTTCAAGGACAAGTTGATCTCAACATTCCCGAGGGAACTCAAGCGGTCTACGAAATCGTGATCGACGGGCTGTCCGAACAGTCTGTCGCCGATGCGATGAAAGCCGGGCTCCACGCTGCCGCTGCTTGCGAGGGGATATTGCTGATCACTGCCGGGAATTATGGCGGTAAGCTCGGGAAGTTTCACTTCCATTTGAAAGATCTCCTGTAACAGCAGATTCACATGGTCGACGAGTCTCATATTGAACCGGTCTCTCTTGAAGATCTCAAAGCCGAAGCGGCACCTCGTACTCCAAAAAGCATACCTCTGGTCATTATTCTTGGGATGGCGATTGCGACGACGTTCGTCTGGTCTTCGACACCTCTCCAATCAGCGAATGACCGTTCGCGGTGGTGTTCTGTTTATGCTCTGGTTCATCAACAGGCTTGGGAGATTGATCAAATCGAATCACGCGATGGTTGGTCAACCATCGATAAAGTTCGTCACAACGACCACTTCTATTCCTCCAAGCCCGCTTTCCTGCAAGCAGTTGTTGCCGGCGTGTACTGGTGCGTCCAAAGAACGACCGGCTGGAATCTTATTAAGCATACGGAAGAATCCAGCCGCCTGATTCTGACCATCGTGAACCTGATTCCCACAATCATTGCCTGGTTCCTCATCAATGGAATGGTGATTCGTTATGCGAAAGAGAAGTATACAAAGCGGCTGCTCTTAATCGCTTTCATCTTTGCGACTCCTATTACCACCTATCTTGTCACTTTGAACAATCATGTTGTGGCGGCATGGGCGATTGTGTTCGCACTTTCACCCGCTCTCAAAATCATCATCGACGGGCAAGACGACAAACGGCTGTTTTTAATCTCCGGTTTTTTCGCAGGTTTCGCCTTCGTGAACGAACTACCGGCCCTCTCGTTTGCAGGACTTGTCGGTTTTATTCTGCTGATCAAAGCTCCGCGCCGATCGCTGGCCTGTTACTTGCCGATGCTGTTAATCCCTGTCGTCGCTTCAGTCGCTCTGACTTACTGGCAAACAGGAGGTTGGAAACCGTTTTATGCTTATTACGGGACAGAAAAGTATCTCTATATCCATGAAGGGATTCCCAGCTATTGGGTGAACCCACGTGGATTTGATAAAAATGCCGACAGCTTGGGAATGTATCTGTTTCATTGCACGTTTGGGCATCACGGGATCTTCAGTTTGACTCCACTGTTTCTCTTTATGCCTTTGGCTTGGATTGTTCCCGGTTGGAGTCAAAAACCGTTTCGCTGGGTGTTGGGAATGTCGGCAATTTTGACGTTTGTGGTGTTGGGCTTTTATCTGTCTCGAACAGGTAACTACAATTACGGCGGGAACACTTCGACTCTCCGCTGGTTGATGTGGTTGATTCCTATTTGGACTCTCAGTTTGATTCCGGTGCTTGACCGATTTTCTAACACTCGCACTCTGCACATTCTGGCCGGTCTCTTTCTGGCAGTTGGTTGTGTCTCTACCTTCTGGCCGATTAAGAACCCCTGGACACCGCCTTGGATGTTCTCGTTGCTTGATCTCTACGGATACGTCAGTCAATACGACGACCCGATCGCTCCACTCGACCGCAAACACGATGTCTGGTTCTCCTCACTCCCGGACACCTACGATCCTGAAGCCCCAACGTCGATCAAACTAATCTCCAACGATCAATTCGGCGCAGAGATTTCGCTCGCACTCTCGGACCGAGGACGGACCGACAACAAGCAACGCGTCAGTTTGACACAAACGATCAATGCGTCGATTCCAAGCTCGATTTTACTCTTGATCGACCACGTTAAATTCAACGCGGGAGAACCGATAGATGACTGGCTGATCGAACCGAACGCGAACGAACTTGCCGAGCAACGTGAGATTGTCTTGGCTCTCCTTCGTGGACTGCCGGTGACCGATGAATATCGTGCGGGACGAATTCGATTCGTACATACGCCACTTCGAGATGATGCGTTCACGGTGAAACACGCGGCCGCTCAGGAAAAGTTCCGTTCAGAAGAGAATGATCCATATTTCTGGTTTCGCTGTGATACTTGGTATTGCGACGATCTTCCGTTTGGAGTTTGCAAAATGAAATTCACGATCTCGCGCGGTGAGGATAATGTGGTCGTTTCTGAACAACTTTTTCGCGTTGAGAGTGCCAGTTCGTTTCCTCCCGAAGCGACTCTTCCCCCACTGGAGTAACGCTCTTCGCCACTCATCTTCGGGTCTCGGGGAAATTCTGATAGATTTTGATGATCCGATTCGTCGAGATCGACGTTATCTGCTTGCCCGCGAGGAAAATGCGCGGCACAATCGGAGGTATTCCTGCCGTTCGACAGCTTAAATTCACTTCACATGATTCAATCCAGAAACAGGGGCATCAGTATGGGGCTCTTTGACAAACTTCGCGGCGAATTGGTCGATATCATCGAATGGGTCGATGATTCCCGTCACACCATCGTCTGGCGTTTTCCCCGTTATCACAATCAAATCAAAACCGGTGCTCAACTTATCGTCCGGCCCGGGCAGATGGCGGTCTTCGTCCATCGTGGGGAACTGGCCGATGTTTTCGAGCCGGGAAATTATGTCCTCAAAACAGACAACCTTCCCATCCTTTCGACGTTGCAAGGATGGAAGCATGGCTTCGACAGCCCCTTCAAGGCCGAAGTCTATTTTGTCTCCACGCGACAACTAACCGATCTGAAATGGGGAACCCCCAACCCGATCATGCTTCGCGATCCCGATTTCGGTCCAATTCGGTTGCGGGCCTTCGGAACCTACTCGCTCAAAGCGGTCGAGCCGAAAGCGCTATTGCGCGAATTAGTCGGAACCGATTCCGAATTTGAAGCAGACGAAATTCAGGAACTCTTGCGTGCCATCATCAACTCCTCCTTTGCCGAATTGATTGGGCAATCGGATGTGGCGGCTCTTGATTTAGCGGCCCGCTATCGCGAGATGGGGGAAGACCTTCGCAAGTTGGCTGTCGAGAAAGTGGATGACGAGTATGGTCTCGATATCCCACAACTTTACATTGTCAATATTTCATTGCCCGAAGAAGTCGAACAGGCATTGGACACGCGTTCGAGTATGGGTGTGATTGGCGATATGGGACGTTATCAACAATTCCAGATGGGCAAAGCGATGACTTTGGCCGCCGACAATCCGGCCGGCGGTGGCGCCTCCGAAGGGATGGGACTCGGAATGGGATTTGCGATGGCCAATCAAATGATGGGGGGTATGAATCAGGCGGGGGCCGGTGCGGTACCGCCACCACCTCCCGCTGCTGTCTGGCACATCGCCGTTGATGGTCAAACTCAAGGACCCTTCTCACCACAACAGATTCAGCAAGGTGCGGCTTCAGGGCAAGTGACTCCTGAAACGATGGTCTGGTCGAATGGGATCGGTGCCTGGACTCCGGCGATTCAGGTTCCCCAGTTGAGTCCTTTATTCGGGCAAGCACCTCCTCCTCCCCCACCACCACCGGCTCCGTAAAGGAACGTAAAAGTTGCAGCACGCAGAGACATTTCATGTGTGCGGCGTTTTCGTCGGAATTTTACTCCTTCAACGAGACGGAGACCCATGAATACGAATGAGTCGTCTTCATCGCCTCCTCCCGCTCCTCCGGGAGAGCCTGACCGTAGCGATCTTGCCGGTCAGGGTGTGGATGCTGGTAAGGGTCGCATCTTTCCCTGTGAAGGATGCGGTGCTGACCTGAAATTCAACATTGGTCAGCAGCATCTCAAATGCCCCTTTTGTGGATTTGAGAAGGAACTCCAACTTTCCGAAGACGCCCAGATTGAGGAACAGGACTTCCACGCGATGTTAGCGCGCGTCCGGGAATTGCGCGAACAGGATACAGAAGAGTCGAACCTGCAAGCGGGTGAAGAAACAGCAAACGAAGTCCGTTGCGAATCGTGTGGCGCGAATGTTGTTTTTCTGGGGACGCTGACCAGCAGTGAATGCCCGTATTGCGCCTCTCCTATTCAACGAGACGACGTGCATCGTTGCGAAGTACGTGTTCCCGTAGATGCCGTCTTGCCGTTCCTGATCGAACACGACCAAGCACAAATCAATCTCAAAGACTGGGTCGAGTCTCGCTGGTTCGCTCCGAATGATTTCTTAAAGCGTGGAGCTGAGGGGAAATTCAACGGTGTCTACCTTCCTTACTGGACCTTTGACACACTCACATTCAATGTCTATTCAGGACAACGGGGTGAACACTATTACGTGACCGTCGGAACCGGTAAAAACAAACGTCGGGAGCGACGCACCCGCTGGTATCCGGCATCGGGAAAATTCCAAAGATTCTTCGACGATGTACTTGTTCCCGCGACCATCAGATTTGATGGCGACATGTTGATTTCGCTCGAACCGTGGCCTCTACAAAAATGCCTGCCGTTCACTCAGGAAGTTCTGGCCGGATATTTCGCGAGAACGTATGACCTCGAACTTGATGGTGGATTCACTCATGGCAAACAACGAATCGATGCGGTCATCGATAGCGATGTCAGACAACGTATCGGCGGAGATACGCAACGGGTGCATTCCATCAAAAGTCGATACGACGGCATCACTTACAAACACGTGCTGCTACCCTTATGGTTGTTAGCTTATAAATATCACGACAAAACGTATCAAGTCTACGTCAACGCGGCGACGGGGGAAGTTCAGGGAGGCCGACCGTATAGCTGGGTGAAAATCACCTTCGCCATCGTCTGTGGTGTTGCGACCATTGGCGGCCTGCTGTTTCTTTTTTCTTCTTAATTCCAGAGATCTATTCTTCGAGGATGAGGCTCCCTATGCGTTCTCTACTAACAATTCTATTGATCTCTTCGCTTTCGCCGCTGGCCTTGGCTGAGGAAGTGATTCATTCCTTCCATGCGGATATTACGGTGAATGCTGATGGGTCAATGGATGTCATCGAGACCATCGAGGTGACGGCAGAGGGAAACAAAATCAAGCGTGGGATTTTTCGCGACTTCCCTACGTCAAAAACCACAATCTTGGGTTTACGCAAGAACTATCCTTTTAAAGTCACGGCTGTAAAACGAGATAATGAACCCGATGGGCATCATCTGGAGACCCATCAAGGTTTGATGATGAATTTTACTCGCGTCTATATCGGACACAAAAATGTGAAGCTGCCGAAAGGGCGATATACCTATCAGCTTTCTTATCATACGGATGGTTGGTTGTTTTCTGATTCCCGAAAGAGACAAGACGAACTGTACTGGAATATCACTGGTAATTTCTGGGACTTCCCCATCAAGAAGGCGTCAGCCACGATTCATCTTCCGCGTGCATACCCGGATCACAAAGTAACCGTTAACGGCTGGACGGGGGCTAAAGGAAAGAAAGATCAGGATTGGAAACTCCTCTCTAAAGAAAAGGGTGTCATTAAAGTCGAAGCAACGACTGTATTGTTATCTCAAGAAGGCATGACGGTCGCCATATTTTGGCCGAGCGGTGATGTCGATCTCACGAGTAGCCAGCTTACCTGGCAGGACAATATCACCTCCGTTTTCGCGCTCTTCGGATTATTGGGAACCTTTGGAGTCCTCTGGATAGGCTGGAGTCTGGTCGGAAAAGACCCGGAAGAACGTGCGACCGAGACAACCAGTGATCCTCCCCACGGATTATCTCCGGCGTCAGCTCGTCAACTCACTCGGATGCGATACGATAACGAGTGTCTTTCCGCAGCACTCATCTCGGCCGGCGCGAAGGGTGCCATCTCCATCCATGAAGATGAAAAGTTCCTGGGACACACATACACCCTCAAGAATGAGGATCTTTTTCAATATGATCGGCTTTCTGCCGAGGAGAGAATTCTTGTCCATAATCTCTTGAAAGGCCAAGAGGAGATCGAGCTCAAACAGAGCAACCATGTCCGTATTCAATCGGCCATCAAAAAATTTCGGGACTATCTGAAAGAGTCACTGGAAGGCCGTTGCTACAAAAAGAACGGTAAATGGGTCTGGATGGGTTTACTGACTGCAATTGTCTTTCATGCCTTGGCTGTGATCACGTCCGTAAAACCGGCCGTTGGCGGATTCATCACCGTATGGTTGACTTTTTGGTCGTGTCTCCTCGCGGGACTTTTATGGGGCGTATTTGCGGCATGGAAGGCAGCTCTCAACTCGGGTAACGCCCTTTGGATTCTAGGAGCCATTGGCATCACACTATTCGCCACTCTGTTTTGCAGTGCTGAGGGAGTTGGCTTGTTCTTTCTGGCCATGAACACCAGCGTCTATGTTGCAATCTCGTTGCCACTTTATATCGGGATGATCATTGCCTTTACGAGATGGATGAAAGCGCCGACTTTGGAAGGGCGCGAATTGCTCGACCAATTGGAGGGTTACAAACGCTGGCTGACTGAATATCTCCCCCAACAAGTCAATGAAACCGCCGACAATGACGAAGCGAAACAATTACTTGATGAGCATCTCCCCTGGATCACGGCTCTCGATTTGGGAGGGACATGGGGAGATAAACTGGCGAATGCTCTCGGTATGGCTTCCGCCGATGATCAATCATCGCACTGGAACCGGCATCCTCACTGGTATCACGGCAATCACTGGAGAGGAATTCACAATGTCGGCAGTTTTACGAACTCTATCAGTTCCGGGATGTCGTCCGCCATGTCAACCAGTTCTTCGAGCTCAAGTTCCGGCTCCAGTGGCGGAGGTGGTGGAAGTTCGGGAGGCGGGGGTGGAGGCGGCGGTGGCGGAGGTTGGTGAGCAATATTGCCAAGACAATCAATAAATGGCCCATGCGGGCGGTGCCGACGCAAATGTGATTTCCACATGTTTCGTGGGGTGCATCAAAGTCAGTTTCCAGGCGTGCAGACAGAGCGGAGCATCTTCGACCGAAAGTGTTTGTTTTTTGCCCAGTTCTCGGTTTGGCAGATAGCCCGGATCGCCGACAATCGGCATTCCGAGATCCCACAAATGCAAACGAATTTGATTCGTACGTCCCGTCAACGGTCGAACTTCTAACAAGGCGGTGCCGTCATCGAATCGATGGAGCACCTGAAACTCGGTGATTGCTTCTTGCCCTTGTGGATCGGGAAGTCGTAAACCGGCTTGAGAGGCCGTGCGACTGATGGGCGTCTCGCTCCGAAACTGATCTTCAGTCGGATGCCCTTGCACACGAGCGAGATAAACTTTCTTGGCAGATCGATCATCAAACTGCGGTTGCACACGCGCGGCCATGGAACGAGTGCGACTGAACACAACCACGCCAGAGGTATTGGCATCCAAACGATGGGCGGGTTTCAGAATCTGCGGCTCGTAAACCTGATTTAAAATAGATTGCAACGTGTTGCGATTAAAACGCCCTGACGGGTGCATCGGTAAGGGAGCTGGTTTGTGGACAACAACCAGCGAGTGATCTTCGAACAAAATCTGAATCTCGGCATTCACATCCGGCTCGGTCGCTGCGGGAAAGAGATGATCGTATCGCTCTCCTGCGCGCACGATACGATCAGCGGCAATGGGTTTATTTTTATAGAGAATGCGTCCTGCCTCACACTCTGACTTCCAGTGATCGATATCGAGATGGACATGCATGCCCGACACAAACTCTAACACGGTTTGTTGATCAAATCGCTCGGGAACATTCATAGGACGTATATTATCGTACGGCAGACTACCGGGTAGCGGATTGGTCACTTCGCGGATGCGTTGCTCATGTTCGGCGATGGACTGCTTCATCACCTCATCATTCTCACGGAAGCAATGTGGACAGCTTTGGCCCGGAACGTAATGTTCTGAACGCTGTTCCCAGGGAGTGACAGGATTCTGGCAGGCGAAACATTGTTTTGTCTCAGTCTCGTTCAAACCCGGATCGAGAGCCACGCGCTGATCGAAGACAAAACACTCGCCGTTCCAATGAGCGCCCCCAATCTCTTCAAAGTACTTCAGAATCCCACCTTCGAGTTGAAAGACATTCTGATAGCCCATCTGTTCCATGAACGGCCCTGCCTTCTCGCAACGAATCCCGCCTGTGCAAAACATGACAATGGGCGCGTCTTTGGAATCGGCTGGCAACTGTTCAACGGCTTGCGGAAAGTTACGAAAGTGATCGAGATCCAAATCGACGGCATTTTCGAACGTCCCGAGCTTCACTTCGTAATCGTTCCGCGTATCGAGCAAAGTGACTGGACGTCCTTCATCCAACCATTGTTTTAATTCTGCAGGAGTTAATTTTGGAGAGGTTCTCTTGAGGGGCAACGCCTCTTCAATACCAAACGCGATGATTTCATTCTTCAAGCGGACCAGCATCCGATTGAAAGGTTGACGGTCGCTGTAACTTTCTTTCACTTCCAGATCGGCGAAACAGTCCTCTGAGCGGAGTTCGCTGAGTAACGCATCGATCGAAGCTCGCGTACCGGCCAGAAAACAGTTGATCCCCTCGGGGCTCAATAAAATCGTCCCCCGTAGTTCGATTTCATCACAAAGAGACTTTAAGCGTTCGCGACGCGGTTCTAAGTCGTCCAACGGCACAAACTTGTACGCGGCGATATTAACAATCGGCAATGTGCCATCGTTAGAGTGAGACTGAGAATCAACAGAAGGTGTATCGGTCGAGGAATTCATAACGTCAACTTAGACAGACAAAAGGAACAGAGAACGGGTTCAATACCGACGATACAGAATCATCTCTTATGCTGTATCACAGATTATACAGGGGGCCAAACCGATTGCGAAGGTGAGCCAACAGTGGCTCGTGCGAGAGTGATTCTCCGGTCACAACTTCGACGAGACGATTGGCTTTGTAACGACGGCCATTTTTATGAACTTTTTCGTTCAACCAGACTTTCAGTGGTAGGAACTCCCCCTCGGCAAACATCTGCCCCAAGTCTCCCAACTCTTTCTCAGCCTGGTTATAAATCTGAGAAGCGTACATATTTCCCAAAGCATATGTGGGGAAGTAGCCAATCAAGCCATGCCCCCAGTGGACATCCTGCAAACAGCCTTGCGAGACATCAGGTGGGGTAATCCCGAATGACTCAGTGAATTTCTCGTCCCATACCTCCGGGACATCGGCGGGAGCTAAATCTCCCGAGATCAAAAGCTGTTCCAGTTCAAACCGCAACATGATATGGAGGTTGTAAGTCACTTCATCTGCCTCAACCCGAATAAATGTGGGACGTACATCGTTGATGGCTTGATGAAATTTTACTTGAGGAACGTCGCCGAGAGCTGTCGGGAAATAGTGTTGAGCGCGGGAATAGAAATGTTCCCAGAACGGTTGTGACCGACCGACCAGATTTTCCCACATCCGCGATTGCGATTCGTGAATCCCCAACGAAGCAGACTCACCGATAGCCGTTCCATACCATTCGGAATCAAGTCCTTGTTCATAAATGCCATGACCGGCTTCATGCAATGTTCCGAAAAAGGCGCCCGGAAAATGATGCTCGTCGTAACGGGTCGTCAAGCGACAATCGCCGGGACCAATGCCGCTGCAAAAAGGATGTGCGGCAATATCAAGACGGCCTGCTTCAAAATCAAATCCGATGGCCGCGGCGGCTTCCAGCGCGAACTCTTTTTGTTGATCAATCGGGTAACTGCGTTCGAGTAATGCGGCCTCGGCTTTGACAGGTGAATCCGCGATTTCGTTTAAGAGTTCAACCAGCGGGGCGCGAAATGCGGTGAACACGGCATCGATTTCTGCGGTGCTGGCTCCCGGCTCATAAGCATCGAGCAAAGCATCATAAGGCTGACCGCCGTCATAGCCAATGGCGTCTGCTTCTTCTCGTTTGAGTCCGACAATCTTCTCAAGCCAAGGTTGAAACGCAGAGAAGTCTTTGTTTTTGCGAGCCTCAATCCAGGCCTGCTGACCGAGAGACGTGACCTTGGAAATCTCTTCCACCAGTGTTTGTGGCAGCTTGGTAGAACGATCATATTCTCGTCGTGCTTCACTGATCACGACGGCTTCGGGTTCTTCGGAATCATCGAACGATTTCAAGGCTTCCAGCTCACCGATCAGATCACCCAATTCGGGTGAGGTTGCCATTTGGTGTCCCATCCCGGCAAGCAGGCTTAGCTGATTCGCCCGATGTTCGCCTCCCTTCGGAGGCATATTGGCTTGCTCGTCCCAACCAAGAACTGAACCGCAGGAACCAAACAGAGAGACTTTCTTTAACTCAGAGACAAGCTGTTCATATTTTTTGCGATACTCGGAGTTGTTCATCAGAAATCCCTGTTGTTCTCGCGACAATTAATGAATGAAGAGGGGGACACATTCTAATCATTGTCGCGTTGGAACAACAGTGTCACGCGATCACCATTGATAGACATTGACCTGAGTCATCAATGTCCAATCAGAGAGTCGATCAGTCGGGCCTTGAATAGAATCCAAAGTTCGATTGGTATTGTTTCTCAGCGGGAATGAGAACCCGACACTCACCGTCGATTGATTGCGTAAAATGGCGGTCATACCGACGGTTAAATCGAGGTGATCTGTCTGTCCCCAGTGACCACTCGGTGGATCATGAGGTTCCGTCGTGGTCGAATAATGTAGTTCTAAGGTCGATGTCAGGCCTGTTATATAACGGGCATTTGGATTTCTGATCAACCAATACCCTACAGAACCGTCTGCCATCAGAATATTGGGAGTCCCGAAGTCGGAACTCGGCACGAAAAACTCTTCGGCTTTCGTCGGCATTCGGTAAGAGAGAAAACCATGATAATACAATGCCTCACCCGTCTCATGAAATAATCCCAGATAAGGTGTGAGGTGCCAAGCATCTTGTGAACGAAGCACAAAGGGATCCGGTGCGATTACCGTAATGACATCTTCACTCGTCGGGGCTTCAACTAGAGCTTGTCCTATAACCCTTTGAGAATAGTGAACACGCAGCCGAGTTGCCAGAACCCTTCAAACAAAAAAGCATGATACTCCCAACGCATCCCCA
>Ga0222718_10000071_pt1 | contig 102455 bp, 102 predicted proteins | sample C33_27DmetaG_FD_165045 | JGI IMG/M metagenome (GOLD analysis project Ga0222718, IMG submission 165045) | Estuarine water microbial communities from San Francisco Bay, California, United States - C33_27D | ecosystem: Environmental > Aquatic > Marine > Unclassified | place: USA: California...
TCTGGCTCTGGCTCTGGCTCTGGCTCTGGCTCTGGCTCTGGCTCTGGCTCTGGAGGCAATTCTGCTAGCAGTTGATGATTGTCAATACTATCATTTGTGTTTTGAAGCTCTTCTTGATTTTGGTTCTCCGATGCACCTTCTACTCCTTCATGAACGATAGCTGCCAAGCCTTCATCAATTTTTGAAGATGACTTAAATAGCCTATCTTTCAGTTTTTTAAAAAAAGACATTAAGCCTCCTTAGGCAACTATCGCTGAATTTGTTCATGTAAAATATACCGTAAAACCGTAAGAATTTAAAAGCTGATAATTTTCGAGTAATTTGTATTTTTGTTAAATTCATGAAGTAAATTTCCCGATATCACTAAAATAGACTTCCCTGGGTCGGGATTTTACCTTTAACTTTGCTATTATTCTTCGCCTTAGTAGCTTGTTTTTTTTCATTAGCAGCCGTTTCAGTAATACAAACTCCAATTCGCCCATCTCTAAATTCGACTTCGATCTGAGCTTTGTTAACAACCGCTGAAACCGATGTCATAACTGAACCCTCTGCTCTCACTACCGAGTACCCTCTATTTAAAGTTTCTTTATAACCAAGCGTTTCTCTTAACCGATCTAAGCTCTCCAATCTCGTCAGTCTTGCAGCTAACAAATTTGATTTTGCACTTAATAAGCGATAGACCATTTGCCGAAAATTTACTTTTATTCCTTTAATAGCTTGATTGAAATCATTGGATCTTATGTTATTGGATAGTATTTTTAGGTGGACATGTTTTTTTTCTGAATTTCGTTGGAAACTGACAAATAGGGACTCAGAATGAGCCGCCGTTCTCTCTTGCTGTGCGTCCAACATTTGTTTGAGAAAGCGAGGGTGAAAGCCTGCAAGAATCTTAGCACTTTGTAATTTATTTCTCTGAATTAAATTCAGTAGTCCCCTTGGCAGTCGTTCCGAAGTGATATCTAATCTCTGACTTGGTAACGCACAAATTTCTGCACCTCTGGGCATCATTCTTGAAACATCCACGAACCTTTGCTTTGAATGTGAGAGTTTTTGCTTAAGTTGTCTCCACTTTCTATGCTCTATTTTATTTAGATTATGTGATATCTCACTAAGTACAGGTACAGCAATCTCTGCAGCAGCGGTAGGTGTTGGTGCCCTTACATCTGAAACTAAGTCAATTAAAGTTGTATCAGTTTCATGCCCTATTGCAGAAATCAGGGGTATTTCAGACGCTGCAACCGCTCTCAATACATTTTCTTCATTAAAGCCCCAAAGATCTTCAAGTGATCCACCGCCACGAGCAACAATCAGTAAATCCGGTCTTTTAATTTGATCAGATCGTGTTAAGCTATTAAAGCCATGAATAGCTCTAGCTACCTCCACCGAACAGCTATCGCCCTGAACTGCAACAGGCCAAATTATAACCTCTCTCGGGAATCTATCTCTAAGCCGGTGTAGAATATCACGTATAACTGCACCTGATGAGGACGTTATAACGCCAATAACATCTGGAAGATAAGGTAAGGCCTTCTTCCTTGATGCGTCGAACAAGCCTTCTTGCCTTAGTTTTTCTTTACGCTTGGCGAGTAAAGCCATCAAAGCCCCTTCACCCGCAGGTGTGAGTTGCTCTACAATAAGCTGATACTTAGATTGAGCTCCAAAAGTTGTTAACTTTCCAGAAGCAATAACCTCTAAACCCTCTTCGGGCATGGTAAGAAGGTTTCGGACATTTCCTTTCCAAATAACTGCAGCTAAAACTGACCTTTCATCCTTAAGATCCAAGTAGATATGCCCAGATCTAGGATTTGATACTCGACCAATTTCACCGCGAATTCGAACATACTCAAACTCACTTTCAATTACTCCTCTCACGATGCCAGAAATTTCACTTACGCTGTACTCAGGTCGGTTATCGCCCACCAGATCATTCTCAATTATTTCTGACATTCACCAACCTTGCTTTCTATTTATAGCAAGCATAGAACGCTGGGATATTGAGTCTAAAGGGTCTTGCAACATGAATATCCTTATACTTGGCAGTGGTGCTCGCGAACACTCTATAGCGTGGGCGGTCAAACAAAATCCGAAATGTAGCAGGCTACTTGTAGCTCCCGGAAATGCTGGGATAGCAGATATTGCTGATATTTCAAATATCAACATCGAAAATTACCACGAAGTGGTAAAATTAGCCACTCAAGAGGAAATAGATTTTATTATAATCGGCCCTGAAGCACCTTTGGCTGCTGGCGTATCTGATGAACTAAAAAACAAAGGTTTTCTGGTCTTTGGTCCAACAAAATCTGCCGCTCAATTGGAAATTTCTAAGAATTTCATGAAAGATATATGCACAGCCGCCGGTATACCTACTGCAAACCATTCAACATTTGATAATCATGCTTTGGCAAAAAAGTATGTTTCCGAGCAAGGAACTCCGATAGTAGTAAAAGCTGATGGTCTCGCAGCTGGAAAAGGAGTGACTGTCGCAATGGATTTAGCAACTGCTTATCAAGCTTTAGACGATATATTCTCTTCTAGTAATAACAATATGGATGAAAAAGTAGTAATTGAAGAATTTATGGAGGGTGAGGAGGCCTCGTTTTTCATACTTTGTGACGGACAAAAACTATTGCCAATGGGAACGGCTCAAGACCACAAACGCGTCGGTGATGGTGACACAGGACCGAACACTGGTGGAATGGGTGCATACTCCCCAGCACCTGTTTTGACAAAACAAATTCAAGAAACCGTAATTGAAGAAATTGTAAAACCGACTTTGATTGAAATGGAACGACGAGGTCAACCATATCAAGGCGTACTTTACGCTGGTTTAATGATTAATAACGGACAAGCCCGCTTAGTTGAGTATAACGTGAGGTTCGGAGACCCAGAGTGTCAAGCTTTGATGATGAGACTAGGTGCACAAGTCTTAGATTTATTAATTGCCACAAGCAGTGGTGATCTTGAAAATACTCAGATTAATTGGGCTAATGATCACGCTCTATGCGTAGTGATGGCTTCCAACGGATATCCAGGAGAAATTGAAAAAGGTTCGATTATTACAGGCTTGCAAAGTTTAACTAGCTCTTCGTCACAGATGTGTTTTCACGCAGGAACAAAAAAAGAAGGTGAAAACATAGTTGCAAACAGCGGTAGGGTTCTGAGTTTAACCACAAGATGTGAAACTTTAGCAGAAGCACAAAAACGTGCTTACGAAATGGTTAAAAATATCGATTGGCAAGATGGTTTTTGTCGAAGTGATATCGGCTGGAGGGCGCTGTAACATAAGTACTATAACGGTAACTTAGGTTCTGCTTGTTAACATATTTGCAGCTATATTTGCTTTTCTGGCATTTGAACGATCAATCCGTCTAAGGCATCTGTGACTTTCAGCTGGCAAGTAAGTCTAGATCTTTCCGGATCAGATTCGTAAGCAAAATCAAGCATATCTTCTTCCATAGGTTCACGCGCAGGTACCTTTGCTACCCAATCAGGGTGTATATAAACATGGCAGGTTGAACATGCACATGCTCCTCCACAGTCAGCGTCTATGCCAGGTATATTATTATCTCTTGCCCCCTCCATGACTGTTAGGCCATTAGAGACTTCCACAACATGTTCAAACCCACTGTGCTCAACATATTTGATCTTAGGCATTTATTACTCTCTCATTATTTCAGTTAAACTTTGTAAATATTTATTTAACCTTCAAAAAGAAAATTTGCGAGCCCTCATTTTATGTATTGCGACAAAATAACAATGTTCTATATTTGTTCTATGCACTATCAAGAAAGATCTAACTGGCCAAAGCCACCTAGCGCTTGTCCCGCAAGCATGCTTAAAAAGGCGAATCATTTGGCTACAATTTGTGTTGCGGGTTTAGTAATTTTACGGCAAAGACCAGGGACTGCTAAAGGGGTCATCTTTCTCACTTTAGAGGATGAAACAGGTTACGCAAATATAATAATTTGGCGTAAAATATATGAAAAATATAGACGTGCAATAATATCTGGAAGATTATTACGGGTTACTGGTAAGCTTCAACATGAAGGAGACTCCACCCATGTAATAGCTAAGGAAATTGAAGATATTTCAGACCTTTTAGAGCAGTTAATTTCTAAGGAAAGCCAATAGAAAACTCAATAATTAAATTAGTCCTCTATCGGTAACACTACAAACCTAGGCTGACCATCTCGCCGAACTAATAATAAAACAGATTCTCGGCCAGCTTTCTTAGCCTCACCAACTCGGTTAAGCAAATCCTCTAAAGTGGTTACTGCTTTTTGCCCAACATCGCTTATTACATCACCAGGCCTAATTCCCTTTTCGAAAGCAATGCTTTCTTCATCTATTTCCATAACTATTAGACCCGTGCTGTTAGATGGGAGTTCCATTTCTTGTCTTTGAGCATCAGTTATTTCCAACAATAACATTCCCAGAACTGTCTCAGGTTTTTCCTCTTGCTTGGGCACATTGTCTTGTCTTTGGGCTAATGCATCTGGATCAGGTCTTTGGCCAAGGGTTATCGACAGCGTCTTCTCAGCACCTTCTCTTATAATTACAGCATCGACCATTTTACCAACGGCAGCTTTTCCAACCAGTCTCACAAGTTCACCAGAACTTTTAACATCCTGACCGTCAAAAGATATAATAATATCCATGCTTTGTAAGCCGGCATCTAAAGCAGGACCATCGAAAACATCGAGCACAATTGCCCCGAGAGTGTCTGACAAACCGAGAGCTTCTGCCATATCATCCGTAACGTTGCCGATATTAACACCCAACCAACCACGTCGAACTTCGCCAAATTCCTGTAATTGCTCAACTACTGGAGCCACCACATTGGATGACATTGAAAAACCTATGCCAATAGAACCCCCATTAGGGGATAATATAGCAGTATTAACACCAATAACTTCTCCGCCCATGTTGAAAAGAGGCCCACCAGAATTACCCCGGTTTATTGCGGCATCAGTTTGAATATAATCGTCGTAAGCACCAGAAAGTTCTCTATTCCTGGCCGAGATTATTCCGACAGATACCGAGAAACCCTGACCCAATGGGTTTCCGACTGCCATGACCCAATCGCCCACTTTGGAAATGTCGCTATCACCAAACTGTACGAAGGGAAGACTTTTATCGTGCTCAACTTTAAGGAGCGCAATATCGACATTTTTATCGACACCAATTACCTCTGCCTCCAATTCCATACCGTCCCTAAACTCTATGCGAATTTCATCTGCATCTTCTATGACATGATTGTTGGTTATAACGTAGCCATCGCTAGAAATTACAAAACCTGATCCCAATGCGGATGAGTTCCTTGGTGCACCCTTACCCCCATTACGATCTTGAAAATCACGGAACAGATCCTCAAATGGACTTCCCTCAGGTACGATGCCTTGTGGTCCAACAGGAGCAGAAACTGTGGTGGAAGTTGTTATATTCACCACAGCAGGACTGACAATCTCAACTAAAGGCGCAAAGCTCTCTGGTGCAGCCTTTGCTAAATTTGACGCAAATTGAAAAATCAGAAAGCAAGTGGCTAATCCTATTAGGTACGCTTGGCTTCTAATAAATGACGTCTGTTTCGACAATGTAGATAGGGACATACTATGCATTCAACTGATCCGAAATAATAAGTTTTGTTTTAGGAAATGATATTCTTTAAGATGAAATAGGGTGCCAAACGGGTTCTGGCAATAGTAACAAAAAAATTGAGTCAGTGCGTAACTGATCAATCTATAAAAATCTAATGAGGTATAACAACGAAGATCCCGCTAAAGCCATTAATGCACCAATCATTCGTCTTTGTTGAATTGAAGTATCTGCTAAAATTTTCAAAACCCTTTCTATCAGCGAAGGTGCAACAATATAAGCGGCACCCTCTACTAACAGTATTACACCAATGCCCCAAAGAAGGGTTATTATCATTTCAGGCCAATATCTGACTTCAAATAATCAAAAAACTCAGAGTCAGGCGATATTACCATGGTAGAGTTTTTTCCCTGAAGAGCATTTTTATATGCCGTTAACGATCGATAGAATTCAAAAAATTCCGGGTCTTCACCGAATGCATCTGCAAAGATAGAATTACGCTCCGCATCTGCTTCACCGCGAATAATTTCGCCATCACGGCGCGCATCGGAAACGATTTCGACCTCTGTTCTATCGGCTAGAGCTCTTACTCTTTGAGCTGCCTCGTTTCCCCTGGCTATCTCATCAGCTGCTTCTCGTTCTCGTTCCGCACGCATTCTCGCAAACGTTGCGTCGAGATTTTGCCTAGGTAAATCAGTTCTTTTAAGTCTAACATCAATCACTTCAATGCCTATTGCACGTCCTTTAACCTTTGCTCCGGTCAATATACGGTCCATCAAAAGCGCACGATCAGAACTTAAAATATCGTTTGACGAAACTGAACCTAATACCTCTCGTAATTCGTTTCGGAAAATACCGTCCAAACGACCTTCTGCTGCAAGTTCGCCACCAGTACCGACAGCTTCACGAAATTGATTAACATCCGAGATACGATACCGAGTAAACGCATCCACCACCAAGCGTCTGTCGTCCAAAGGAGTAACTTCCAAAGGATCAATAACACTGCTCAAAATCCGGTCTTCATAATATACAACATTTTGAATGAACGGTAATTTAAATGATAGTCCAGGATCCTCTTTTATTGCCACTACTCTACCGAACTGTAAAACTAAAGCCTTGTTCCTTTCATCAACAATAAATATTGATGACAGTGCCAAAACTAAAACTAAAACTACGACTGGTATTATGTAAGAAATTCTACGCATTATTTGTTCTCCCGACGCAAATCATTAAGCGGCAAATACGGGACTACACCTTGCCCACCATTCTTTTCATCAATTATTACTTTCTCAACATCTGAAAAAATTTCTTCCATCGTCTCGATATATAAACGTTTTCTTGTGACTTCAGGAGCTTTCTCGTATTCACGAAGTACCGCGGTAAATCGACTTGCTTCACCAGTCGCGCCATTGACAACCTGTGCACGATAACCCTCAGCTTGCTCTAGTGTTTGAGCGGCTTCACCCCTGGCCTGAGCTAACACTCTGTTGGCATAAGCATCAGCCTGTTTTTCAAGCCGGTCGCGCTCTTGTTCAGCAGCTTGCACTTCCCTAAAAGCATCTATGACCTGTTCCGGCGGGTCAGCTTTGTCGAAGTTAACACGCACTACATTTACTCCACTAACATAGTTATCTAGCGTAAGCTGTATCAACTCTTGTAATCTAGACGCGATAGATCCCCGGTCTCGGTTCAATATCGGAGCCAACTCGGACTGTGCTATAATTTCACGCATCGCAGACTCTGCGACGGCCCTAATCGTTATTTGGGGGTCACGTAAATTAAACAAATATTGTGCTGGATCTTTGATATTCCAGACTACTTCAAAATCAATGTCGACAATGTTTTCATCACCCGTGAGCATCAAACCAGCATCCGATCCACGACCGCCTACACCAATTTGCTCATTTTGCTCGCGCGTGACAGGCAAGACTTCTTTGGTGACCAATGGCCACGGAGCGAAGTTAAGGCCAGGATTACCAATGGAAGAGAATTTTCCTAAAAATAACTCAACCGATTTTTCTTCCGGTTTAACCGTGTAAAAACTTGCAAAAGCCCACAACCCAGCAAGAAACAGGAAAATGAGTGCAAAGCCGTTTCTCCCCATGCCACCATCACCAGAAGCACCTGGACCGCGACCACCTTTTTTGCCGCCACCGCCCATCAGCACCCTAAGTTGTTCTTGGCCCTTTTTAAGCATATCATCAATTTCTGGAGGCATTTGTCCCTGATTATTATTTTTCGGAGGCCTGCCTCCATCACTTCCATTGCTTGGGCGCTTTGGCCCATCAGATCCACCACCCCAAGGGCCGCCAGAATTACCTGCCATTAACTTTTCCTTTTTTTACTCGCGAACGATATTATTATAACTGGGTAGTAAAAAGTAAATTTCAACTACTCCGCGTCGGTTTTTGCATAGTTACTATTTCTTCCGATATGGTAGGATGAACAGCTAAAGTGCTATCAAAGTCCTTTTTTGTAGCCCCCATTTTTAACGCAATTGCCACCATCTGCACCATCTCTCCCGCGCCAGGTGCGACGATATGCACCCCTAGGACTTTGTCCGTTTTTTTGCAAACTATCAACTTTATAAAAGATTTATCATCATTATCAGCAAAACTGGTCTTCATTGGCCTGAAGTATGTTGTAAAAATATCAATTGGCCCACATTTATCGGCCACTTCCTCGCTCAAACCAACTGTACCCATCTCAGGCTTAGTGAATACCGCAGTTGGAACGCTAGCATAGTCTAAGTTTGTTGGGTTATTATGAAAGATTGTTTCGACAAATGCCATCGCTTCTTTTATGGCAATTGGTGTGAGCGATGTTCGATCTGTAAGATCGCCAATTGCATAAATTGATTTAAGTGATGACTGGGAATAATCATCAACTACTACCTCACCTCTGCTACCAAGGAGTAATCCGGTAGATTTATTTTGCAAACCGTACGAATTTGGTACTCTACCCGTGGCAAATAATATCTGGTCAAAAAAAAGGGCTCGTCCATTCGTATCTTTAATCTGGAAACCATCTTTATGTTTCTCAACACTACTTACATTCATATTAAATTTTAAGTCTATGCCATTTGATTTCATTTGATCAGCGACAACGGCGGTCGTTTCACTATCAAAACCTCGTAAAATGGTCTCACTTCTACAAAATTGAGTTATTTTGCAGCCAAAACCGTTGAAGATCGAGGCAAATTCGCATGCAATGTAGCCACCGCCAACAATTAACATTGTTTTTGGTAGCGCGGCTAAGGAAAAAACCTGGTCTGACGTCAATACATGTTCAATACCGGGTATATTGGGAAGATCTGGTTTTCCGCCAGTCGCAAGCAGAATATACCTTGCCGTGAGACATTCGCCACTTTCTAACTCAACAGTATGTTCATCCACGACTTTTGCATGCTGATCGAAGGTTTTAACGCCTGAGTTTTTTAATAAATTACGATATATGTGTTCCAGCCTAGATACTTCATTGGATAGTTTTCCTGAAAATTGTGTCCAATTTAGCCCATTATCTTTTGGTAGATCCCATCCATATTCTCGCGACTCAGCAAAAATTGATGCAAACTCAGAGGCAAATACCATGAGTTTTTTAGGTACGCATCCTCGAATAACGCAGGTGCCACCATAGCGATCCATCTCAGCTAAAGCTACTCTTTTGCCTTCCAAAGCTGCGGCCACCCGAGCAGCTCTAACCCCTCCAGAGCCACCGCCAATAACAAATAAGTCGTAATCAAAACTCATTAAATTCACTCGATCGGGTAGTTATTTTATGCATTTCTAGAGTTTCGATCATGACCTTCTTTCCAATTCACAGTGACCAGTTCGTTTGAATCAGCCAAAACTACACAGTCACAAATGTTAATAAATAAACCGTTTTCCAATACACCAGGAATTAGATTCAAATCATTTGCGAGAGTTTCTTCGTTAAAAATAGAATTTAAGTGAAGATCTAAAATAAAATTTCCTTCATCTGTAATAAATCGTTTCTCGTTTGAACCACGAAACATTACCTTTGGGGATTTATATCCACTTCTAACTAAATATCGCATAACCTGGGTTTTTGTAGACTCACAGCCATATTGCACCACCTCTACAGGCAAGGGAAATGAACCCAATTTAGAAACTTTTTTTAATGAATCAGCGATTACAATCATTTGGTCAGACGCCGTCGCAACTATTTTTTCACGTAGGTGGGCTCCTCCCCCACCCTTTATTAAGTTAAAATTTGGATTTATCTCATCTGCACCATCTATGGTAACGTCCAGCCAACCAGCTTGATCCAATGTGACAAGCGGGATACCCTCTAATTTAGCTAATTCACTTGTTTTTCTAGAAGTCGGCACCCCCTCAATATCTAAGCCCTCATCGCGAACTTTACGTCCTAAATGCTTTACCAGCCAATATGCTGTACTACCCGTACCAAGGCCAACTTTCATACCAGATTCGACTAGTTCAGCTGCTTTCTCTGCGCAAAGGTATTTTGCCCGATCGGTGGGCGATAACTCCTTAAGCATCCTGTTCCTTTTGTTGTTTTGCAAAATTGTTAGTTAGAATGTTAGACTAACTTTACTATATATTGACAATTCATCACCAGTAATAGTCGTTTCTATGACAAAGCTAAAAAGTTTTATACATTAGCATAAAAGAAAAATAATATTTGATACAAATCTGTAATAAAAACCAAGATAGAGTAATTTTACCATGAAGAAAAATGACAAAATATTTTTTGTATTTGTAAAAGTATAGGAACTCTTTGATGTTTGTTTCAGTATTTGACATGTTCAAAATCGGGATTGGACCATCGTCTTCACATACTATGGGTCCAATGGTTGCGGCAAATAATTTTCTAGATTTAATGCGTGCCTCACCATTCAATTTTGTTGGCGTGGGATGTCGTTTACATGGCTCATTGGCATTTACCGGTGTCGGCCATGCTACAGACAGAGCTGTTACACTTGGCCTCGCAGGCTTCACCCCAGAAAATTATGATGAATTAAAAGCCAGCGATGCACTAACCCAAATTCATTCATCACATTTTTTAGCCCCAGATGGACTTGGAAAATTGAAATTCAATATTTCAGAAGATCTAATTTTTGATTATGGACCGAGACTGGATGAACATCCAAACGGAATGGTTTTATATGGTACGGACTCCCAGGACGACATAATACTTGAGGAAACATATTTTTCTATAGGTGGAGGTTTTGTTCTCACAAAATCAGAAGTCGCTAACAAAGTGCAAAGTGAGGCAAAGACAGCTGTGCCCTATCCATTTAAATCTGCAGAAGAAATGCTCGAAATGGCGAGAAATTCTGGGAAATCTATAGCAGAAATGAAAAGAGGAAATGAAAAAGCCTTCCAAAGCGACAATCAAATAACAAACCAGCTTTCAAGAATTTGGAACTCGATGAATATGTGCATAGAGCGTGGCCTAAAAAATACTGGGCAGCTTCCAGGCGGCCTAAATGTAAAAAGAAGAGCAAAAGGAATCTATGATGCTTTAATCTCCGAAAGAGGTAGAAATCTAACGCTACCACACACCACTAACGATTGGATGAGTGTCTATGCAATGGCCGTCAACGAAGAAAATGCGGCAGGAGGGCAAGTCGTAACGGCGCCAACAAATGGCGCAGCAGGGGTAGTGCCTTCAGTACTTAGGTATTATCTAGACCACGTTCCTACCAGTTCACAAAAAAAGATTGAGGATTTTCTTTTAACAGCTGCTGCTATTGGTGGGTTGGTTAAATTTAACGCATCCATTAGTGGTGCAGAAGCGGGTTGTCAGGCTGAAGTTGGTTCAGCGAGCGCTATGGCTGCCGCTGGATTTTGTGCTGTCAATGGAGGGACTCCAGAACAAATTGAAAATGCTGCCGAAATAGCATTGGAGCATCATTTGGGGATGACGTGTGATCCTGTAAAAGGACTTGTACAAGTTCCATGCATTGAGCGAAATGGGCTAGGTGCTATAAAGGCAATTTCTGCCGCCAGCCTAGCTTTAAGGGGTGATGGAACTCATATTATTCCACTTGATGCGTGTATAGAAACGATGCGCCAGACTGGTGAAGATATGAGCGAAAGGTATAAAGAAACGTCAATGGGTGGCTTAGCAGTTAATGTGCCCAATTGCTAAAACCTGATGATGACATCTAGTTTGGGTCTTAGGAGAGCCCGACGTCTGTATCAAATACGCCAAGTCTCTGAAGATGTTAAAGCTACACAAGTTGCAGCCAAAAATTTTCTTGGAACAATCGTAAGAACAAGTGGTTTGCTCGGGTAAAGTTCAATTTTGTCTCTTGTAGCTTGATTTGATGTTCCAATTGTACAAGAGGGGGAGAACTCTATGCCTTCAGTGTTCCATTTTAAACCAACAGAACCGACAGAACATTCCCCCATAGGGTAAAGTGATACACGACACTTATTTAATAGAGTTAATGAAAAGTTTGGAGGAGTTAAAAAAATTAAATCATGGCTTCCAATTAGAACAACCTTTTTATTAAAATTTTTCACTAATGCGGTTTGAGCCGCCATTTGATGATCCGCTCTATCTCCTAGAAAACCAACTCCAAGAATCAATGGAGCATGTATTCTTTTTAGTGCTTTTTCAAAATCAGTGTCGTCTTGATCACTGATAAAATGGATCAGATCTTCCTGAATTTGAGTTTTCGAATATTCGTCAATACTGTCAAGATCACCAATTACTGCTGCAGGGTTTACTCCATATCTCAGACAGGTATTTGCACCACCATCCGCAGCAATAGCAGTGGATGCAAATTGCATACTTTCGCTAAAAGTTTTAGCTGAAACTTCTGCGCCACCCACAAGAGTTATCGGAGCATCAAATAACAAAGTTGGATTGTACATAGGATGATTTAAACCTTGATCAGGCTTATTCGCAACCCACTAATTTACACATTAGATAACTAAATATAAATTGCGATCTATTCACTTTTTTCAGGATCTGCCTGCCCTATACCCTTGAATATAAACTTAAAAGGTACAGCCCAGACAATCCCGAGGCTTAGATAAATGATGACCTCAAGCAATATTGAAGGTCGTTCAAAAAATGCTAAAATGTTAATCGCTAAAATAACGTACACTGGCAGCCCAACCAGCAGTATAATAAGAGATATGCGCCGTCTATTTTTATAGTTTATATTCATTAATCCTCAAAAGGGTCTCTGACTAGAATTGTATCTTCACGCTCCGGTGAAGTTGATAATAGCGCCACGGGGCATTCAATCAACTCTTCAATTCTTCTAACGTATTTAATTGCTCCCGCTGGCAATTCTGCCCAACTCCTTGCTCCTTCCGTAGTTTCGCTCCAACCATCCATTTCTTCATAAATTGGCTCACACCGCGCCTGTTTATCAGCTGCCATTGGTAAATAATCTAGAAATTCGCTGTCTAGCTTGTAACCTACGCAGATTTTAATACGTTCAAACCCATCTAATACATCTAATTTAGTTAGAGATATTCCATTTACTCCTGAAGTAGCGCAAGTTTGGCGGACAAGAGCAGCATCAAACCAACCACAGCGTCTTCTACGTCCAGTAGTAGTACCAAATTCATGTCCGCGTTCACCAAGCAAGTTACCATACTCATCATTCAATTCTGTAGGAAAAGGCCCCTCCCCAACTCTCGTGGTATACGCCTTGACTATTCCCAAAACATAATCGATCCCGCCCGGCCCAAGACCCGAACCAGTTGCGGCCTGTCCAGCAATAACATTCGAAGATGTTACAAATGGATAGGTTCCAAAGTCTATATCAAGTAAAGCTCCTTGCGCACCCTCAAAAAGAATGCGTTGGCCCGACTTTCGCTTATCGTTCAAAATTTTCCATACCGGGGCAGCGTATTCTAAAATAATAGGGGCCACATGTAGAAGTTTCTCTAAAAGGCTATTTTTATCAACTGGGTCTAATTCCATTCCTTTTCGCAAAGTGTTGTGATGCTGAAGAAGCCTATCAATTCGATTAGACAACGTAGTTTCGTCTGCAAGGTCGGAGACCCGTACTGCTCTTCTTCCTACTTTATCTTCGTAAGCTGGTCCAATACCTCGACCAGTGGTACCAATTTTAGCAATTCCAGTTTGCGCCTCCCTTGCCCGGTCTAATTCACCATGCACTGGTAGAATCAAAGGAGTATTTTCTGCTATTTTCAAAGTATCAGAATTTACCGTAAGACCCTGAGCTCTAATTATTTCTATCTCACTCAACAGATGCCATGGATCTAGTACTACTCCGTTACCGATAATTGATAATTTTCCCTCTCGAACAACACCAGATGGGAGCGCGTGCAACTTATATACTTTCTCCTCGACCACCAGCGTATGACCTGCATTGTGTCCACCTTGAAATCTCACAACCACATCCGCCCTCTCACTCAACCAGTCGACAATCTTACCTTTCCCCTCGTCACCCCATTGTGCGCCCACTACAACAACATTCGCCATCGGATAACCTTTCAAGTAAAAAATAGACCGCATCGGTATAACGCCTCGGTGCAAGCTGTAAAGCGGTATTATAATTAAACGGAGTATTTTTTAATTTTGATAAAACATTATTACGTGTGGGTAACATAATCACAAAACTATTATAATTGGCTCTTGCGGTATGATGTAAATTTACCTATTTACCTTCGAAATACCAACAGGTGTAGGATTTATGGAAAATATTGTTTTAACAGTCCACCTTCTATTGGCTTTGGCTTTGGTTGGCGTCGTACTTATCCAAAGGTCCGAAGGCGGTGGATTAGGTATGGGATCTGGCGGTGGCGATGGTGTCATGAGTGGTAGAGCCGCAGCAAGCGCGCTGACCAAATTGACTTGGATATTTGCTGTAGCGTTTATAATCACATCAATCTCTTTGACGGTAATTGCTGCAAACAAATCCTCGGAAACGTCAGTGATGGACAGGTTGGGTGTACAATCGAGCAATGAAAAAACGTCTGAACCCTCTATGGATGATTTAGATTCATTATTACCGCCTACGAAAAGCTCATCCGAAAGCCTAGTACCCAGTTCTGATTAGTAATATATTTATTAGCTATTTGTAAATTGTATCAACAGATTGGCAGGCGCGTCTTGCAAGCAGTTACCGAATCCTGTTATACTTTACTCCCGTGATAGTTGTGGTTTTACTGACTTTTGCAGCACTAACAGCGTCAGATAGTAAACCAAAGACCATGGGAGCACTTCGATTATGGCTAGATTTATATTCGTCACAGGCGGAGTAGTTTCTTCTCTTGGCAAAGGGTTAGCTTCGGCTGCACTGGGTGCGCTCTTGCAAGCAAGAGGATACAGCGTGAGGCTAAGAAAATTAGATCCGTACTTAAACGTCGACCCTGGCACAATGAGCCCATTCGAGCATGGGGAAGTTTTCGTTACAGATGATGGTGCTGAGACAGATCTAGACCTTGGTCACTATGAGCGGTTTACTGGAGTTTCTGCAAGGATGACAGACTCAGTATCTTCAGGACGAATTTATTCTACTGTCTTAGAGAAAGAACGCAAAGGTAATTACCTAGGGAAGACAATTCAGGTTATTCCCCATGTTACTGATGAAATTAAAGAATTCATTAGAATTGGAGAAAATGAAGTCGATTTTATGCTCTGTGAAATAGGTGGCACTGTCGGTGACATTGAGGGCCTACCATTCTTTGAAGCCATCAGGCAATTTTCACAAGATAAGCAAAGAGGGGAATGCATTTTTATGCATTTAACTTTGCTACCATTTGTAAAGGCAAGCGGCGAATTAAAAACTAAACCTACACAGCATAGCGTAAAAGAGTTGCGATCAATTGGTATATCACCAGACATTTTAGTGTGCCGCTCAGAAGGATCAATCCCGCAAAAAGAGCGTGAAAAGCTCGCTCTATTTTGTAATGTTCGTCCCGAAAGTGTTATCTCAGCTGAAGATTTAAATTCTATTTACGAGGCACCGATATCTTATCATAACGAAGGTTTAGACCAAGCAGTTCTTGATGCTTTTAGTATTACACCAGCTCCCAAGCCTGACTTATCCAAGTGGAAAGACGTTAAAGACCGATTAAATAACACAGAAGGACATGTAAACGTCGCTATAGTTGGAAAATACACTCAACTAGAAGATGCATACAAATCTATCGCTGAAGCTCTTACACACGGCGGCATGGCTAATAGACTTGAAGTTAAAATTAAATGGGTAGATGCTGAAATTTTTGAAAAAGAAGATCCTGAAATCCATTTGTCCGGCTTTCACGCCATTTTAGTACCTGGTGGCTTTGGTGAACGTGGGACCGAAGGAAAAATCATGGCTGCTAAATTTGCCCGAGAGCATAAAATTCCGTATCTAGGTATTTGCTTAGGTATGCAAACAGCTGTAATTGAAGCTGCTCGAAATATTGCTGGAATACAAAATGCTGGATCAGAAGAATTTGACCATGAGGCTGGAAAGCGTCGTTTCGAACCAATAATTTATCACCTAAAAGAGTGGGTCCAAGGAAATCATACGGTTTCACGAAAAGTGGAAGATGACAAAGGAGGTACTATGCGTCTTGGAGCATATTCCGCTGTGTTGGCCGAAGGTTCAGCTGTAGCAAGAGCCTACAATTCCACTGCCATAGAAGAACGCCACAGGCACCGTTATGAGGTTGATATCAATTACCGCAAAGAATTGGAAACTAATGGATTAATCTTCTCTGGCATGTCTCCAGACGGGAAACTGCCTGAAATTGTCGAACTGAGTGATCATCCATGGTTCATAGGAGTGCAATTTCACCCAGAATTAAAGTCAAAACCTTTTGACCCTCATCCCTTATTTCGAGACTTTATTAAAGCAGCAAAAAATATTTCGAGACTTGTGTAAATTATATTAGTATTTCAAACAAACCTATAAAAAAAGAGTTTTCAATGATTTCAAATTTCCTGCGATCAATTTTATCTGAAAAGCCAGACCCCATCTCAACTGAAGAGTCACATGTTGCCTTGGCGGCACTATTAGTTAGGATTGCAAGATCAGACTCAAAATATGAAAAAAGTGAGATAGAAACAATAAAGCATGTACTAATTCAGCAATATGAAATGTCTGAAGACAAGGCCATTTCGACAATTGAAAAAGCAGAAGAGCTTGAAGCAGAGGCGCCCGATACGGTTCGTTTTACGCGAGCTCTCAAAAATACCATACCCTATGAAAACCGCAAAAAAATTATCGAAGGTCTTTGGCAAGTAGCCTTAGCTGATGGTGCTCGTGATAGTGAAGAAGATGCAATAATTCGCCTGGCAGCTCAATTATTGGGCGTAACAGATGTGGAAAGCGCCTTAGCACGTAAATCTGCCGAAGCCAGTCCAAAAACTGAGTGATTTATAAAGCAATCTAGATTATATTTCGGAGATACTTAAATATAATAGCAGTGAGATAATTAGAAGATTTAGAACAGCATCGGAAAATTTTAAGGTTATTTAACACTAGCTAAAAAGTTATGTAGACAAATCACAAATTGAATGAAATTGTCAAAGCAAATATTGGTGGTGAGACTATGTCGAGGGTATCGACGAAAACAATCCAAGTGGCGGTTGGAGACTTAAATGGCATTCTTCGAGGCAAAATACTTCCAATTAACAGTCTCAAAAAATTAGAGAGCAGGTCAATCCGACTACCCTTATCCGCCTTAAACGTGGATCTATTTGGCGAGGATATTGAGAATAGTCCGCTAGTCTTTGAGTCGGGCGATAAAGACGGATATATCACATCGACAGGTAGGGAACCTTTTAGGTTTAAGTGGCTTCAGAATGCACCCTTGTTCTATCCATGTTGGATGTTCAAAGAAAGTGGTGAAACCTTTCTTGGTGATGCACGACATACACTAGCTAAAACTTTGGAAGGGTATACTGAGAAAGGTTGGAATGCTATCGCTGCTACTGAAATGGAGTTTTATTTAGTTAACACAAGAAACGGCGCGCTTGAACCTCCCATTAATCCCAAAACGAAAAATCCACTGGTCTGTGCTGATGTTCTATCTACTCAAGATTTAAACGATTTTGAGGTAATCTTGGGTGAAATACAGGAAGCTTGTATTGAGGCAGGTATTGATTTTGAAAGCATAACTTCCGAGGCGGGTTGTGGACAATTTGAAGTCACTCTTAAGCATCGGAATGCATTACTGGCAGCAGATGACGCACTTTTCTTTAAGGTTATTACTAAAGGTGTGGCTCTTAAACATGGAATTACTGCTACTTTTATGGCGAAACCATATCTTAAACAGCCAGGCAATGGAATGCATGTACACTTTTCCATATTAGACCGAAATGGAGAAAACATATTTAGCAACGGTGGGGATACTGGCTCAAAATTTTTAAAAACTGCCGTTGGTGGATGTTTATCGACCATGGAAGCCTCAACCTTAATATTTGCTCCATATGAAAATAGTTACGAGCGCCTAACACCAAAAGCTCATGCTCCTACTGGAATTTCTTGGGCTTACGAAAACAGAACAGCGGCAATCAGGATACCAATGGGTAGTCCCGCTTCAAAGCGTATCGAATATAGAGTTGCAGGAGGTGACGCAAACCCATATTTATTATTTACATCGATATTTGGCGCAGCTCTGAGGGGAATTGAGAGTAAAACAAATGCACCACAACCAATACACGGAGATGCATATTTATTAAAGTTACCTCAGTTGGCAAAAAACTTGAGCTCGGCGATTAAGTTATTTGAAAATGATGATTGTATTAAAAATATCTTTCCTGAGAGTTTAATGGCAAACTTAGTTTTAACAAAAAAACAAGAGCTTCAGCAATTTGAAAAGATAGCTTCAGAAGCTAAGTGGAAATACTATATTAACAGTATATGAATTCATATATCAGGAGAATTTATGAAAATCGGAATTTTACAAACTGGGAAAAGCCATCAAAGTCTTTTGGATAAATTTGGTGATTATCCCGATTTGTTCAAAACCTTTTTAGAATCAGAAGACTTCGTTTTTGAAACTTATCCCGTGTTAGAAATGGTATTTCCAAAGTCGTCCGATGAATGCGACGGTTGGCTGATAACTGGCTCACGCCATGGTGTATATGAAGATCATGAGTGGCTACAGCCACTTAGAGAGTTTATAAAACAAATTTACAAAAACAAAACCCCACTAGTAGGTGTATGCTTCGGCCACCAGATTATAGCACAAGCACTCGGCGGTGTTGTAGAAAAGTTTAAAGGTGGTTGGTGCGTTGGCTCTACCAAATATAAATTTGAAAATAAGGATGTAACCTTAAATGCCTGGCATCAAGATCAAGTAATTGTGCCCCCCGCAAACGCTAAAACCGTTATGACTAACGAGTTCTGTAAATTCGCCGGACTAAATTATGATGAAAAAATTATTACTTTCCAACCACACCCTGAATTCAATTCCGACTATATAGATGGTTTAATTGAAAATAGAGGAAGGGGTATTGTTCCAAGCAGCCTACTTGTTGCCGCAAAGTCAAAATTAGATAGCTCAAATGACAACGACTTGTTGGCAACAAAAATTCTGTCATTTTTTGTAAAGTGAGTTCAAATATGAAGACATTCTCCAATATTTTGAGCAAAGCTCCCGACGCGGCTAGAGCATACGTAGAGGGGAAAAAAGTAGATGAAGTCGAATGCATTGTATCTGATCTTCCTGGTATTGCCCGTGGCAAAGCCGTGCCAGCACAAAAGTTTCTTAGACAAAAAACCTTTCATTTGCCAGACTCCATTTTCTTTCAAACGATTACAGGTGGCTGGGGAGAGGCTGCCGGAAAAGAGGGTTTTATAGAACGAGACATGATTTTAAACCCAGATTACTCAACTACCACTGCCGCACCTTGGACAGGAGACTGGACGCTACAAGTAATTCATGATGCTTACGATAGAAAGAACAAACCTGTACCTTTCGCACCAAGGAACGTTCTGAAGAAAGTTTTAGACTTATACAAAAAAGAAAATTGGGCTCCCATTGTAGCGCCTGAGATGGAGTTCTATTTAGTTAGTAGAAACTCAGATCCAAGGACACCAATCCAAGCGATGATGGGCAGATCGGGGAGGCCTGCTGCTGCCCGCCAAGCATATTCAATGACGGCTGTTGATGAGTTTGGACCAGTGATTGATGATATCTATGATTTTGCAGAACTTCAGGGTTTCGAAATTGATGGAATTACTCAAGAAGGAGGTGCAGGACAGCTAGAGATCAACCTCCAGCATGGGGATCCGCTCAAATTATCAGATGAAGTATTTTACTTTAAACGATTAATAAGAGAAGCTGCACTGCGTCACAATTGCTTCGCTACATTTATGGCTAAGCCAATTGAAGATGAACCTGGAAGCGCGATGCATATTCATCATTCAATTTTAGACTCCAACACAGGAGAAAATTTATTTTCTGGGCCTCAAGGTGGAGAAACAGATATGTTTTACCATTTCATTGGAGGCTTGCAGAAATACTTACCTGCTGCAATTGCAGTATTGGCTCCTTACGTGAATTCTTACAGACGTTATGTCAAAGATCACGCTGCACCGATAAACCTTGAATGGGCTCGAGACAACAGAACAACCGGGATCAGGGTACCACTTTCAAGTAATTCTGCAAGAAGAGTAGAAAATCGCCTAGCTGGAATGGACTGTAATCCATATTTAGGTATCGCTGTTTCACTTGCCTGTGGCTATTTAGGCATAAGAAACGAAATTCGTCCTTCTAAGCAATTTCGTGGCGATGCGTACGAGGGGGCTGAGGACATCCCACGCGGGCTAAGATCTGCTTTAGAGTTATTTGAGGAAGCGACCCCATTACATGACATCCTTGGGCCAGAGTTTTGTCGCGTTTATTCCATAGTGAAAAAAGCAGAACATGACGAGTTTCTTCAGGTTATTAGCCCCTGGGAAAGGGAACATCTTCTGTTGAACGTATGAATTTATTGTATGTAAATGATAAAACTAATAACTATCCTAAGAATAGTTGGTACACGGCAACTTCGGAAATTCTACCAGAGTTCGAGTCACTAAATAATGAGACTTCGGTTGACGTTGCTATTATTGGCGGTGGCTATGCCGGATTAACTGCAGGACTATTCTTATCTAAAGCAGGCGTGGATACCATCTTGCTTGAAGCTCAAAAAGTAGGTTTTGGGGCATCGGGAAGAAATGGTGGACAGTTGGGCACCGGTCAACGTATGGATCAGCGCGACCTAATCAAATTGTTGGGAGACGATTTGGGAGATAAACTATGGTATCTTGCAGATGATGCATTAGACACCGTCAAAACAATTATAAAAAAAAATAAAATTGACTGTTTCCTACGTCCAGGAATAGCAAATTTGGGTAATTCAAATGCTGAGGCCTCCGATCTACATTCTTACGCAGAATTCCTCGAAAAACGCTATAAATCAGGAACTGTGGGTACCATAAGCAAAGAAGAAAGTTTGGCACTATGTATCACACATGACTACAAAGGTGGTATTTTATTTTCAAATGCAGCCCACTTACATCCACTTCGCTACGCTCTTGGGCTTGCAAAAGTAGCCAATGAAAATGGACTAAGAATTTTTGAACAATCACCAGTCCAAAAAATAATAAAAGGTACTCCTGTTGTTTTGAAGACTAATAAAACTTCCATAAAAGCAAAATATGTTATCTATGCTTGTAATGGCTATTTGGGAACACTGGAACCTAAAGTGGCTTCTCGAGTCATGCCAATTAATAACTATATCGTGGCAACGGAACCATTAAATAATCCAAAACACCAGGTCCTGACTCAAGATATCGCGGTTGCAGATTCAAAATTTGTCGTAAATTATTTTCGCATGTCTCATGATAATCGGTTATTATTTGGCGGTACAGAAAGTTATAGATATAAATTTCCACTCGATATCGCGTCAAAAGTACGAAAACCGATGCTTAAACTTTTTCCACAGTTAATAGATGCTAAAATTGATTATGCATGGGGCGGTACTTTAGGAATTACAATGCGCCGAATGCCATTTTTCAAACGTTTGAGTAAAAATGAGTTTAATATTTCCGGTTTTTCGGGACACGGCGTTGGTGCCGCAACCCATGCTGGAAAACTGATTGCTCAAACAATTTTAAATCAGGACAGTAGTGGCTTTGATGCCATGGAGAAAGTGCCCTCCCTTCCCTTCCCAGGTGGTCGATTTGCTCGTTCGCCTTTGCTGTTTATGGCAATGACGTGGTACTCTCTCAGAGATAGATTAGGATTTTAGAGTTAACTCAATTTATTTAGCTTCTCCTGAAGTTCACTCAATTGAGTTTTAATTGCTGCTAGGTCATCTTTTGTTTCAGTTGTTGGATCAGTTGTCTCAGGTTTTGAAGCGTTATTAGGACTATAGCCCGATAAACCACCCATAAATGCTTTCAGAAATGCGTCTTGTTGAGCCTGTAAGTTTTCATATCCAGGCATTCCCTGTATTGGATTAATACTGTTCATATTTTCCATAAACTTCGATTGATTCTCACGAAACATTTCAAGGGACATTGTTAAAAACTCTGGAAGGGCAGAGGTCGTTTGAGTTGCATAGCTTCGAACCAAATCTGTTAAAACACTAAGTGGAAGCACATTATCGCCCCTACTTTCGTGCTCAGCAATTATTTGCAGAAGATATTGTCTAGTGAGATCATCACCTGACTTAAGATCAATAATTTGTACATCACGACCAGATCTTATAAAACCTGCTATGTCATCAAGCGTGACGTAGTCACTGGTTTCAGTGTTATAGAGGCGACGGCTGGCATATCTTTTGATCAGCAAAGAACCTGACTTCTTTTCCACTTTTGAATCCCCCCATCGCCATATTGCAGCGTTGCAGCAATTATTAAGCAAATGCAGCGAAAAAGAAAGAGGCAACTGAACGCTGCCTCTCGATGGATTATAATCTACGAAAAAAGAGTATTTAAAAGTTTAAATTTATGCTTTTTTCTGTGTCGGTGCAAAATCATTTGCAGCTTTCTTAACAGAAGCCGCTGTTTCGTTCTGAACTTCTTTTGCTGTAGCAACAAATAGAGATACTGAATCCAACTGAGCCTTTTTTGCGATTTCAGCCAGCGCGGCTAAATTTTCAGTAGCGACATCAGTCTGGTCAGATACAAAATCCCCAATAGATTGAGCATATTCCGAAGGATTAGTTTTAGAAGTTTGGACTTCTTGCATTTTGGTGAGTACATCGGATGCCCACTTATAAGATACCGCAGTTGACTTTTCTGCAGCCCTTGAAAATAAATTATAATATTTCTCGTTTACAACTGTTTGCTTTTCGACCGCATCTTCAAAAACGGAAGTATCCATCGGTAAAGAAGCCATAAAATCTTTAAAAAACTTACTCATATCTTGTGTACTAGCCATAACATCTATCCTTTATAAAACTCTATCTACGGCGGCTTATACATGCTGCGTCGCAGCAATGCAAGTTATTTTTCTGCATCGCAGCATTTTTGCACAGGAACTATTGTCTTCAAGATTTCTGATGTACGTAAGAACCTGGAGCATTGCCCAAGTCGACGTCATCAAGCGTCCCGAGCGTACGCGCTTTAACTAAATCTTTAGATCGTCCCCCCAACCATTTTTCCCAAAATGGCCACCAACTTTCTTTTTTAAAATCTGCGCATTGTTTCCAATTTTCTGGATTTTTAAAGTCATCTTTGCCAAAATAATACCCATACTTTCCTCTACCAGGGGCATTAACAATACCTGCTACATGTCCTGCCTCGGATAAAACAAAAGTCTTTTCTTTCGAACTAAAGTTATATATCCCCAGAAAGCTATCTTCCCAAGACGCTATATGATCCGTTTCACAACTTACTGCGAATACAGGTGTTTCGATATCCGATGCACCGAGTATCTCTCCAAACATCTTTAGCTGATCCTTTGCAAACTGATTATTCTGACATAAATCTCTCAAGTACTGTAACGCCATCTTACCAGGTAAATTTGATCCATCCCCATTCCAAAAAAGCAGGTCGAATGAGGGCGGCGCCTCACCCATCATGTAACTTTTAATCGCTGGGCTGTAGATTAAATCGTTTGAACGAAGGAAACTAAATGTCCGCGCAATAATAAAACTCTCAAGAATACCTTTACTTTTGATCTCACTTTCTATGGTATCAATGAAATCGTTTTGTAAAAAGGGAGTAAATTCACGCTGGTCTGAAAAATCAGTTAAGGTCGTAAGAAGCGTAGCCGTATTTATAGATGTATCACCTCGTTTTTTCATGAGAGACATTACAATGCTAAGTACTGTCCCAGCAATACAATATCCTAAAGCATTTATTGTCTTGGTATTACAGATACTTTTTACTTGCTCAATCGCCTCAAAATAACCCTCTTCAATATACTCCTCAAGCCCAACATCGGCATAACTAGTGTCCGGGTTTACCCATGATACCACGAATAATGTATAGCCTTGGTCAACAATCCAGCGTATCAAGCTATTATGGGGCTTTAGGTCTAAAATATAAAACTTATTAATCCATGGGGGAAAGATCAGTAGCGGTGTTTGGTAGACCATTTCGGTTGAAGGTGAATACTGAATTAATTCAAAAAGTCTATTTCGAAAAACAACTTTACCTGGTGTAGCTGCTAAATCTGACCCAACTTTAAAAGCAGTTTCATCCGCTAATCGTACCAAGAGCTCTCCGTTATTTGACTCTAAATCTCGAATTAAATTCTCTAAACCTTTTACCAGAGACTCACCCTTAGATAAAAAAGCCTTTTCTAGAGCGTCAGGATTTGTTCCAAAAAAATTAGTGGGGGCCATCATATCGATAATTTGCCTAGAAAAATACTCCAAACGCGCTTGATCTTTCGAAGACAAGCCTTCTACCTGTGCCACAGCCTCAGTGATCATATCCGAGTTCACATGGTACTGTTTTAAGACATTTTTATAAAATGGATTAGTTTTCCATAATTGGTGCGTAAAACGTTTATCAACATGTTCAATATTTTCGTTTTCAGCACTATTAGAAAAAAACTGTTCTTGCGTTTCCGCAAAATATTCTAAAGTTTTCCCCCAATAAGATATTTGCTGTTCCATAAAAAAAGTTGGGTTCTGCGCCATACTTTTCAAATAGGCGCCAGCCGTTTTTACAAAAAGATCGTGCCCTGGACCGTTAAGTCCAAGATTGATCTGCTTCTTGTTATTTAGAACTTCAAAAAAACGCCCAGATAATTCCTCTAATTTTTGTAGATTTGCATTTAATTGCAAATCAATTGATGGCAAATTTTTATCTGAACTTGTCATATGAGACTTTTCCAACTAACTTAGCTGCAGTGCAGCATAACAAAAAGATTTAATATTACCATGTCCGCTTTTAATCGCACCAGTAGTTTAGGATAAATAAATGCACAAGATGCTAGGATATAATTATTTTGACGCGATGCGTAATGTGAATCAGTGGATTGGAGCTACAGCAAAAGCAGCCGCCTCACACCCTGCAATGTCAGGTTTACCTAACCCTAGTATTAATTGGGTTGCTGCGTGGGGAGAGGTAACTGAGAGATCGTTTGAAAGAATGACCGCAAAACCTGACTGGGGCATAGAGAGCATAACATGTTGCGATGGTCGAGATCACTTAATAGAAGTCGATAGAAAAATTATTGGTCCTTTTGGAGATCTAGTTCATTTCAATGTTTTAGAGCGAGAGCCAATTTCAAAAAAGATTTTATTAGTAGCACCTATGTCTGGTCACTACTCCACTTTACTTAGATCGACCATAAACAGTTTAATCATAGATAGTGAAGTTTACGTTACAGATTGGCACAATGCTCGAGATATCCCTGTATCTAAAGGTCATTTTGATATCGAAGACTACACCCAGTACTTAATTGATTATATAAGATTTTTAGGTCCAGAGATTAACGTAATCGCAATTTGCCAACCAGCACCCTTGGCCCTTGCAGCAACAGCATTTTTTGCGCAGGAAGATAAAGAGTCTCAACCAAAAAGTTTAATTCTTATGGGGGGGCCAATTGATCCCAATGCTACTCCAACTAAAATCACTAATTTTGCCAATAAAATAACTTTGTCACACTTAGAGCAGACGGTAATTCAACGTGTGGGATCTCAGTATGCAGGTGTTGGACGGCAGGTGTATCCTGGTTTATTACAATTAATGTCTTTCATGTCTATGAATGCTGAGAAACATCTTAAATCATTTTCGGATCAAATAGCTAAAGTCGCTCATGGGCAAGCGAGTGAACACGACAGACATAACAATTTTTATGACGAATATTTGGCTGTAATGGACATGACGGCAGAATTTTATTTATCAACCGTGGATCGCATCTTTAAAAAACGGGAGATAGCACATAACAAGTTTGCATTAAAGGGAATGCATTTGGACATAAATACTATCTCGGATGTTCCCATAATGACTGTTGAAGGTGGTAAAGATGATATAGCAGCTCCTGGACAATGTTCGGCTGCGATAAGGCTATGTAAAAATGTACCACCAGAAAAAAAGTTAAGCCATGTTGAGATTGATGCTGGCCACTACGGAATCTTTGCTGGAAAAAACTGGAGATCTAATATTAGGCCGAAAGTAATGAATTTTATTGATAACTTTCAATAGATAAACTTTTTGTCATTTCATCCTCACAAAAGTTCTTTATTCTTCGCGTAGACCATGTCGATCATGGTCTGGGTGCCTTTCGAAAACTCTAACGAACACTTGTATGTCTGAGCGGTGGTAGCAGACAAAGAAAAGGCCTCAACTTGATTAATGTATTGGTTTTCAGATGGAAACTTAAAAATTTCTTCCTGTTCATTCCCTTTCCTAAATATAACCTGCGCAATATCAAATACATTAGGGTTGAAGGGAGCTGAAAGTTTCAAAAACCCTTCAGAACCATGAATTGTCATTTCTTGTCGAGGAGCAGCTCTCATAGAAGTTACTGCCTGCATTTTGAAACCGGGGAATTGAGCTGAAATACTTGCCCAAGTATCAACTCCATTTTCAAAAACAATATCCGCAAATAGGATTTTGGTAGGTTCACAGCCTGTGACAAATCTACTTACACCGTAGGGATAAACCCCAATATCAGGAATACCACCGCCACCATACTTTGCTTGATTGCGAATATTCATTGGGTCGCCAGCATTATTGTAACTGAACACGCCATCGATCTGTACCAATTCTCCTATTTTACCCGTATCGACAAAGTCTTTAACCAATTGCCACTGTGGATGATGCACTACCATGTATGCTTCCGCTGCCAAAAGCTGCGTTTCGTCTCGCAATTCTATCAAGCGATCTATTTCCCCTGCAGCCATAGAGATTGGTTTTTCACATAAAACGTGTTTGCCAGCCTTTAAACACCGCATAGCCCATTCTATGTGAATATGGTTGGGTAGTGGAATATATACTGCATTGATATCCGGATCTTCTAATAAACCGATATAATCATCATAAATTTTCAAACTACCAGAAAGCGCCAAAAATTTATTAGCCTTTTCTTTATCTTTGGTCGCGAGTGCTACTAACGAATTTCCTTTAGCAGCGTGAATAGCAGGTGCCATTTGCTCCAATGCAAATTTCGAGGCACCTAAAATTCCCCATTTAAAACTTGTACTCACTACAATTAACCACACTTTTTGGGATATAAATTTGTGACACTAGCTGCGTTGTAGTATATTATCGGTATCAGCCAACAAGTGTGGCTTTGGAAGCTAGTTCCCGCATTTGAATTTGAAGCTTTTCAAACGCACGCACCTCAATCTGTCTTATTCGTTCCCGGCTTACTCCATATTCCAGGCTAAGCTCTTCCAAAGTAGACGGTGTGTCCTGCAACCGGCGTTTATGCAATATATCCTGTTCTCGCTCATTGAGGAAACTCATTGCTTTGGTCATCAAATCCAACCTAAATTCGACTTCATCTTTATTCTCAAAATCGGCTGCATGATCCGCAGACTCATCCTCCAGCCAATCCTGCCATTCCATTGACCCATCCCCGTCAGACGAAACAACGGCGTTTAGGGAAGCATCTCCCCCACTTAATCTACGGTTCATTGAAATGACTTCGTTTTCAGACACACCTAAGTCTGTAGCAATCTTCTTTACATTTTCAGGATGTAGATCGCCTTCATCTAAGGCTCCAATCCTAGCTTTCGCTTTTCGTAGGTTAAAAAACAGTTTCTTTTGTGCACTCGTTGTACCCATCTTTACCAATGACCAACTACGTAGGATATATTCTTGAATGCTTGCTCTAATCCACCACATAGCATAAGTGGCCAGTCTGAATCCTTTTTCGGAGTCAAAACGTTTAACGGCTTGCATTAAGCCAACGTTTGCTTCGGATATTACTTCCGCCTGAGGCAAGCCATAACCACGGTAACCCATAGCAATCTTAGCTGCCAAACGTAGATGCGAAGTCACTAATTTGTGCGCAGCTTCTGAGTCCTGTTCATCAGCCCAGCGTCTCGCAAGCATATATTCTTCTTCCGGCTCAAGCATTGGAAACTTTCGTATTTCCTGCAAGTAACGGCTTAAACCAGCTTCTGGACTAGGGGCGGGTAAGTTTGCATAATTGGTCATATCGGCTTCCTTTGATTGAGATATATGTAGTTACACATACCCCTCTTTTCAAGTTTACATTTTCATTTAAAGTTTGGATTGAGCGATATCTGCAATCGATACGGCAATAAATTGAGTAAAGTTAACTCAACTTTTTAATTAGGTTACTTATATCATCCGGTAAAGGCACCTCAAAACATAAAGCTTCTTTTGTTTTTGGATGCACAAACCCCAAAGTAGCAGCATGTAAGGCTTGCCGAGGAAACGATAGTACTTCGTCGATAATCTCGTTCGGAAAAGATTTTGACTGGATTTTTCTGCGGCCACCGTATAGCGGATCTCCTATCAAACCATGCCCCACATGCGCTAAATGAACACGTATCTGATGGGTTCTACCAGTCTCTAAACGACAATCGATCAAGGCTAAACTAGACAAGGATCCGTACTTTTCACTGACTTTTACCCTGGTGATTGCATGGCGCCCTTTATCAAATACAACAGCCTGTTTTTGCCGGTTCGTTCTATGCCGTGCTAAATTGGTGGTAACTTTCAAAATATTGCCTGGCTCAAAACTGACGCCTTTAACACCTCTCAATCGAGGATCATTAGCATCTGGAGCTCCAAAACATAACGCTTGGTAGCGCCTTTCCACTGAATGATTTTCAAATTGCTTGGCAAGGACTTGGTGCGCAACGTCCGATTTTGCAGAAACCAACAATCCGCTTGTATCTTTATCAATTCGATGAACTATACCAGGTCTTTTGGTACCACCAATTCCAGATAAGGTATCGCCACAATGATGTAGCAATGCATTAACCAAGGTCTTATCTGGAGAGCCAGGGGCTGGATGGACAACCATTCCTGCTGGTTTATTCACAACAATGAGAGAGTCATCCTCATAAACAATATTTAAGGGAATATTTTCGGGAGCATTATCAATATCTTCAATTTGAGGAAGTGTGATTTCTATAAATTGTCCCTCACGTACTGAAGCGTCTAAATGTGTTGCAACTATTTTGTCGACGCGAACTACCCCTTTTTCTATAAGTTTACGAATTCGAGATCGCGATAGACTAGCTGAATCTGGCGCATCACGCGAAAGAGCTTTATCAAGACGCGCAGGAGGATTCGCTGTGACGAAAAAAGATAAGACAGAAGAAGACAAAATTATCCTCCAAAATGAAATTATTCTACCCACAAGTATAAAGTTCTTAAAGTTACTTGTCACTGTGTTAGCTGGGGTGATGATAATTGGCTTTGTGATAATAGTGTGTGTGTTTGTTATAAACTTTCGAAAAAGCCCCTCTCTAATTCCAGCTACACTAGAATTACCAAGCAATGTGAACCCAATAGCCTATACACAGACAACAAACTGGTACGCAATAGTAACAGATGATGATGAAATCTTAATTTTTGACAATACAGGAAATGAAATCCAAAAAATTAAAGTTAATTTCAAAACTCCCTAATCAAAGAAAATACTTTTAAACTCTTCCCACTCACCCTTACTCATGCCTGAGCCTTGAAGAGCTACATCTTCGCCTTTGATCATTCTACGCAAAACATTTACGGAAGTTTGAGAAAGGGAGGCGCCGCCGAGCCTGTAATCTTCGAAAGCACTATAAGTATGCGGCACCCAGTCTCTAACTAATTTACAGATTTCCTCAGCATAAACTCTTATTTCATATTGAGCATGAGGATCTGCCCTAAGTCTCAAAAAATGGAGTAAATTATGTAGATCAACTTTCCAATACCATTGCGTATATATGTTTGCAGGCAAGTTCATGCGCGCCAACTCTCTTGCTAAACCCTGTTGATCTTCTTGGGAAATCATTTTTTCGTAATTATCATAGCAACGCGCACTGTCAGCTTTCAAAAGCTCTAAAACAGATTGTGCTTCGTCTCCACTTAAAGTTTCACCCCTACCCTGGTTATTTACCACAGATTGGGATGCAATATGCTCAGGGCTCGGTATGTAGAACTCTCTATCTAAGATTGAGTAGCGTGCCGAATATTCATTTACATTTGCAGTTCGGTGTCGGATCCATTGCCGCGCTACAAATACTGGTAGCTTCACATGCAATTTGATTTCGCACATTTCAAATGGCGTAGAGTGCCAATGGCGCATTAAATACCTGATTAATCCCGCATCGTTCTGAACAGATTTCGTACCCTTTCCGTAACTAACTCGGGCAGCTTGGCATATAGCACTATCATCTCCCATATAGTCAATTACACGCACAAAACCATGATCAAGAACCTTGAAAGCAGAATAAAGCCTCTCCTCCATACCCTCACTTACAACTCTACGCGTGATCGCTGTTTGCTCCCTTTGAATATTTATTTCTTCCATTTGTTTTGGAGATAGGGGCATTTTGGAGTCCTTTACTGAATCACTTATTGCCGACTATATCTAGAGATTAGTTGTGAATAAACCACAACATGCAGAAAGAATTGAAGTAATTTTCAAATTTTCAATTGAATTGATCATTCAGGCATATGTAACAAGGTGAATAACCTTGAAATTAATTATAATTATTATGAGTAAAGTGGTAGTCAGTGATACAAAATTGGAAAAAAAATGAAAATTAGATATCTCCACACGATGGTGAGAGTAAAGGATCTCGAAAAATCAATTGCCTTCTATCGTTTAATTGGACTGAAAGAAATAAAAAGAAATGAAAATGATGTTGGACGTTTCACGCTGGTTTTTCTTGCACCGGACGGACAACATGAATGCCCACTGGAATTAACCTTTAATTGGGATGACGACGATGGGCTCCCGTCGGACAGCAGACATTTTGGCCATTTAGCGTATGAAGTCGAAAACATTTACGAAACATGTCAGTATTTAATAGAGAATAACGTCACTATAAATCGACCTCCTCGTGACGGACGGATGGCCTTTGTGCGATCACCAGACAATATTTCCATTGAATTACTGCAGCATGGGGACGCTATGCGGAAAAGTGAACCATGGATTTCTATGCCTAATATTGGTCATTGGTGATAACAAAAACGTTGAATAACAAGCGGAACAAGTGAAAATCAATGATAGTTAAATTTCTTTGCTTTGAGGATATATCGTATCTCGCTAATAATGGCAGAATATTTTTCTTTGGGGACTTCTTGTCCGGAACACCAGCTGTATAGGTCCTGATCGTTCTCAAATAAAAGGTCAGAGTAGAGATCCAACTTTACTCCTGACATTGTCTCTAGGCAAACTTCACTATAGTAAGAGAGGATGACATCCATTTCCTTTATGCCGCGTCTCATCGACCGCATTTTAAGCTTTTTGATTTTATTCTCTCGAGCGTCTTGCATTATATTTCTTTCAATTTAACCCTTAATTGTTTTTCAAGCTTCGCGAGCTTATCTGCCGATGTAAGGAGCCCAGTCTGAAGCGCTCTAATTTCAAATAAGATATCATTGATTTCAGGTGAAACTTGGGTTTCGTTGTCAGAATAATCTACTCCTTCACCTCTACCATGCAGCAGCCACATAACAGATACGCCAAGTAAACCAGCTAGCATCGATAGTCTATTAGCTCTTGGTTCACTAATATCCTGCTCCCATGATTTCAGTGTGACCAATTTTATGCCTAAACGCTTAGCAACTAGTTTTTGTGTCATACCTGATTTTTCAATGGCTGCAGATAGTCTGTCACCAAAAGTGGCGGTTTCGGGTCCATACCAATCCAAATCATCAATCACGACACACTCCAATTATTTTTCTTGAATGGTTATTACCTGCAGCATAAGACACTTAGATATCAAACTCAAATAGGTATATTATGATAGAGCTCTCAAAATCAGTTTCTAAAATCAATTCATCTGCAACAATTACAATGTCTGCTCTTGCGAATAAATTGAAATCAGAGGGTAAAGACATAATTAGCTTATCAGCTGGTGAACCAGATTTTGGGACGCCTAAGCACATTAAAGAGGCAGCGATAAAAGCCATCAAGTCTGGGAAAACAAAATATACAAATCCAGATGGGATGCCAGAGTTAAAAGAAGCCATTTCCCAAAAATTTATTACAGAAAATAATCTTAAATATGAGACAACACAAATATCCGTAGGAACTGGGGGAAAGCAGATATTATATAATGCTTTGATGGCAACACTAAACCCCGATGATGAAGTTATCATCCCAGCGCCTTATTGGGTTTCATATCCGGACATGGTAAAATTGGCTGGCGGTAGTCCTAAAATTATGAAAACAGCTTCGGAAAATAACTATAAGTTAAGGCCAAATGATTTAAGGGCTTCGATAACAAAGAAGACAAAGTGGCTGATATTTAATTCACCTTCGAATCCTACAGGTGCAGCTTATACATTCAAAGAACTCAAAAAGTTAACAGATGTCCTTTTGGAATTTCCCCAAGTACACATACTGACAGATGATATTTACGAACACTTAACTTTTGGAAATTTCAAATTCGTAACCCCCGCGCAAGTCGAGCCAAAGTTATATTCTAGAACGCTTACATGCAACGGCGTTTCTAAAGGGTACGCGATGACAGGGTGGCGTATTGGCTATGCAGGTGGACCAGAAAAAATAATAGCAGCGATGCGTAAAATTCAATCACAATCAACATCTAATCCTTGTACGATCAGTCAATGGGCCGCGCTTGCGGCACTCACTGGAGAAAATGATTTTATTTTGAAAAATAAAATCATTTTTGAGGAGCGCCGTGATTTGGTTGTGAAGAACTTAAATGCTACAAACGGCATCTCTTGCCCAATTCCAGACGGAGCCTTTTACGTTTACCCTGACATAAAGCAGTTAATTGGAAAAAAAACACAATCAGGAACGGTGATTTCTAACGATGAGCAATTCGCATTATCACTTTTGGAAGAGGAAAACGTTGCCGTTGTATTTGGAGCAGCTTTTGGTCTTTCACCAAATTTCCGTATTAGTTTTGCAACATCCACTCGTGAACTTCAAATTGCCTGTGATCGTATTTCTTCATTTTGCGCCCGTTTGACTAATTAATCTGTCATTTTAAAGCAGCATTTTACGGTTAGGGTTTGTCAGATAAACAAATCGAAACCCGAGTAATATAGCAGCAAAACCCAAACCTGTGGCTAAACCAGCCCATATTCCTATAGATTTAAAATTAAGAACAAATGCAAAGAAATATGCAGATGGAACGCCTACTAACCAATAACTTAAAATTGTTATTAGCATCGGCACTGTGGTATCCTGTATACCTCTGAGTAAACCCAATGCCATCGCCTGGCCACCGTCTACAAATTGGAAAAGAGCGGCTGCAACTAGTAATAGAGCACCAGTGTAAATTATCTGAGTTCGGGAAGGATCATCAATATCCACATAAATTGCTACAAGAGTATCACCAAAGGTTATAAGAACCGTCATTGCAGCCAATGAGAATAATATCGAGCATGAGGCAGCGATTTTAGCTCCTTTTTTTAGTAACAATAAATTCCGACTTCCCCAAGCGTTGCCTGCTTTGATTGTTGAAGCCTCAGCCAGACCTAAATGAATCATGAACATGACAGAAGCAATTTGAAGTGCGATGCCATGAGCAGCAAGGGTGATTGCTCCAAACCAGCCCATCATAATCGACGAGGCTGTAAACAAACCTGTCTCAGCGACAATACTTGTTCCAATTGGTAGCCCTAATGTCCCGACTTTAACAAATGCAACTTTGTCAAAACGAAAAAACCTGGTTAGCAGCTTATACTCTGGCAATTTTCTTATTGCATATGCAGTAATAGATACTGCTGTGATAATTTGAACTATTACTGAAGAAATGGCTGCGCCTGACACTCCTAACTCGGGAAAGCCTAAATTTCCAAAAATTAGTAAATAATTAAGCGGTATGTTTAAAAGCACCGTTGTTAAGGTAATAATCAAGGTCACTTTAGTAAGATGCAAACCAGAAAGAAAAAACCGGATAACCATAGCCCAAAGAGCGGGGATTAACCCAAACCCAATTATACGTGTATAATTTTCCGCATATCCAGATATGTCAGGAGCTTGTCCAAGTAGAATAAGGATAGGTTCAGAATTGAAAAATATTGGTAGAAATAAACTTGCGTAGATTAGGGATAGCCACAACCCCATTCTCATGTAGCGTCGTGCCAGTTTTAACTCTCCCGCACTGGAGGCCGATGCAACGAGAGGCTGAACTGCAAAAGCAAAACCGGCACCAAATAGAAAAAACACGAAAAAATAAGCATTTCCAAGAACAAGAGCAGCCAAAGCAGTTACCGAGTACCAACCCATCATTATAGTGTCCGTAATACCAAGAGCCACATTGGCCAGATGAGTACCGATAAGGGGTATCGCTAATTTAATGAGATTTTTCCCGCTAGTCTGGAAAGTCTGTTCCTGATCCATGATGTACCCATTACATTTGAACAGAACCCTTTCAAGTAAATTGTAAACTGACTAAATAAAACCTCGCTTCTTTCATAAGTTCTTGAAGGAGCGTTTGAAAATTGTGACTAGGGTGCAGTCGTTTTAGTTGAAACAGAGAAATTATTCTTTCTCTTGTTTATTCAGCCATCCAGGCTTAGAAAAGAATAAAAAAGAGCAGCGCTAGATGACTGACCTATTGTCAGAATTAGAAAATCAAGACTATGACGCATCTTCGATAGAAGTCCTTGAAGGCCTTGAACCTGTACGAAAGCGCCCAGGAATGTATATCGGCGGCACAGATGAGCGTGCCCTTCACCATATGGTTTCTGAAATTTTAGATAACTCCATGGATGAAGCCGTAGCAGGTTACGCAAATCGGATAGACGTAGAGCTTAAAGAAAATTATGAAATAGCTGTAAGAGACAATGGTCGGGGAGTTCCAATTGATCCACATCCAAAGTATCCAGATAAATCAGCACTGGAGGTAATCTTTTGCACGTTACACGCTGGAGGGAAATTTTCAGGCAAGGCCTATCAGACCTCTGGAGGATTGCACGGTGTGGGCGCGTCAGTAGTTAATGCCCTATCTAGTTCGATGGTAGTGCAAGTAGCCCGTAACAAAGAGTTACATGAGCAAAGATTCTCCCGCGGTGTGGCCCAAGGAAATTTAGAAAAGATAGGGAGTGCACCAAATAGGCGAGGAACCTATGTAAGTTTTTTGCCTGACAAAGAAATCTTTGGTAGTCATAAATTTAAACCATCTCGTCTATTTAAATCCATTAGGTCAAAAGCTTACTTGTTTTCTGGTGTAGAAATAAGGTGGAAATCAGAAATAAATGACGGTGAAACTCCAACAGATGCTACCTTTCACTTTCCAGGAGGCCTTTCAGATTTCCTAAACGAAACCTTAAATGGAGTATCTACATACGCCCAACAACCTTTCGCCGGTACAGTTGATTTCCATGAAAAATTCCAAATACCAGGTAAAATCGAATGGGCAATAAATTGGACCCCATCAAGAGATGGTTTTATTAAATCGTACTGTAATACAGTTCCAACACCAGAAGGCGGTACGCATGAAAGTGGCTTTTGGGCAGCGATATTAAAAAGTATAAAAACTTACGGAGAGCGCGTTAATAGTAAAAAAGCTAAAGACATAACTCGTGAGGATCTAACTCTAGGAAGCTGTGCGTTAGTATCGTGTTTTATACAGGAGCCAGAATTTGTTGGCCAAACTAAAGATCGCTTAGCAACAGTTGAAGCCCAAAAGCTAGTAGAAAACTCAGTACGCGATCATTTTGATAATTGGCTGGCCTCCGATAGTAAGTCTGCCACTGCTATCTTAGATTTTCTAATATTACGTTCGGAAGAGCGGCTAAGACGAAGACAAGAAAAGGAAACAGCCAGAAAGTCAGCAACCAAACGGCTTCGTTTGCCTGGAAAGCTTGTTGATTGCTCAGAGAACACTCGCAATGGCACGGAATTATTTATAGTTGAAGGCGATAGTGCTGGTGGCTCAGCAAAAATGGCACGGAATAGAAAAATACAGGCACTTTTACCGTTGCGAGGGAAAATTTTAAATGTACTTGGTGCTGCCAGTTCAAAATTAGGTACTAATCAGGAAATCAACGACCTAACCCAGGCATTGGGTACGAACCTAGGTTCAAAATTCAATATTGATGATCTACGTTATGAAAAAATCATAATTATGACAGACGCTGATGTCGACGGCGCTCACATAGCATCTCTTTTGATGACATTCTTTTTCACACAGATGCGACCGCTGATAGATCAAGGACATCTTTACCTCGCTTGTCCACCCCTATTTCGTCTTACTCAAGGATCTCATCGAGTATACTGCAAAGATCAAGTTGAGCGTGACCAATGGCTTTCTAAAGGCTTAGGCGGTAAAGGTAAAATAGAAGTTAGTCGATTCAAAGGTTTAGGAGAAATGGACGCCAAGGATTTAAAGCAAACGACAATGGACCCGATCAGTAGGAAGCTAATTCGCGTTTCAATAGATGAAGAGAAACCCGGTGAGACTGGAGAGCTAGTTGATCGATTAATGGGCAAAAAGCCTGAATTACGTTACCAATATATCCAAAGTAATGCGCGTTTTGTTAATGAGCTAGATGTTTAATCATTTAATTGATATCCACTAAGCTTTTCGAGCATAGCTAAAAAATCATCAGGCACTTCAACTTCCTTAGCTGCGACTTTACCCTGACCTGGCAGACGTGTGCCCACATCTTTAGATACGGAAGCTTTTAAATCCTTTAGAAACAATTCAAATGAATTAGAATTATTAGGATCAATCAAAATATAATATTGCCCCAAATTGTGAGGCTCTCCATTTGTAGCTTTTAGCGGCTGCACAAATTGTGATGCCAAGCCTCCTGCAAGACCTGCCGCTAAGACCTCCGCCATAAGCCCAAATCCCCAACCTTTATAACCACCACTCGATACTAAAGATCCTTCTAAAGCGGCTTCTGGATCATTAGTTGCATTACCACTTTTATCAAGTGCCCAACCCAAAGGTATTTTTTCACCTGCCGCTTTAGCCATTGTAATTTTACCTAGTGCTACTGCAGTTGTAGACTGATCGAAATGAATTGCGATATTGCCCGCTCCATCGGGAACAGAAAATGCGATCGGATTCGTTCCAATGATGCGTGACTTACCACCTGGTGGTGCCACAATGGGAGAGGCATTTGTAAATCCGATACCAATTAAATTTTGCTGTGCAATCTGTTCAGTAAAATAGCCTAACGATGTACAAGTATGTGCATGTCCAATTACTAAAGAACAGATGCCATTTTCAAACGCTGCTTTGCAAGCTGAACCCAAACCTCTGGTAAATGCCGGCTGAGCAAATCCAAACTTAGCATCAACAGTGACTATCCCACTTTTTTCTTTTGAGACAATCGGCTCTACATTACCCTTAACTCGGCCCGATTGGAGTTGCATGCAATAACTCTCCAAATAATAAAGGCCACAGATCCTATTACCTACGCTCTCTGATTTGGCGATTGCGTCTGCCACCGCGTCCGCGATCCAGTCAAGTGCTCCAAATTTTAGCAGAGCAGCCTTCGATAAACTAAAAATATCTACAACTGATATTTGAGCCATGTTTGCCCTTTCAATAGTTAAGCAAAAAATTCTAAATTATTCTGTAGAAGCACTAGCTTAAATTTATGTAACTTTGAAGAGAAATTAGTGAATAATATTAGCAAAAGTATAAAAGAAAATTACTGATTAAAGTATGCAAATAATTATTCGATTTACAGAAGAAGAACGGTTTGCTGATATTAATTTTAGATAATTAGTGGGACCCTAAAATTAAAGAAATGAAGTGTTAATAATAGAGTATATATGGATTGACGTGCTAAACCTATGAGCTATCACTACAATAAAATGTTAGGAATAAATAATGAACTTAAGTAACGGCGTCGAATATCTTGCCATTCCAGGGCCGTCTGTCATTCCCGAAAAAGTTCTTCAGGCAATGCATCGTTCTTCCCCTAATATATATGAGGGTGAACTTGTAGACATTACCCATAAAATCGTCCGAAAATTGTGCCAGGTTGCTAGAACGGATGGCAACGTAGCCATGTATATATCAAACGGACACGGTGCATGGGAAGCGGCCCTATCGAATACGACTAATATAGGTGATAGAGTACTTGTAGCTGCAACTGGTAGGTTTGGACACGGCTGGGCAGAAATTGCGCAAAAAAATGGTTTAAAAACGGAAGTTTTAGATTTTGGAACCAATAGTACAATAGATTTAAATTTGTTAGAGACTGCGCTTAAAAAAGACGGGAACTACAAAGCAGTTTTAATAACTCATGTTGATACTTCGACATCCGTTAAAAATGAAATTGCTCCAATAAGAGCACTATTAGATGATCTTAATCATGATGCCTTACTGTTGGTTGACTGTATCGCGTCCCTTGCTTGTGATGAATTTCAAATGGATAGTTGGGGTGCAGATGTTATGGTTGCTGCCTGCCAAAAAGGAATAATGGTGCCGCCAGGCGTAAGCTTTGTATTTTTTAACCAAAAAGCGAAGGATGTACAAAGTTCCCTAAAACTAGTCAGCTCATACTGGGACTGGGCTCCTCGCATAAACCCAGATTATTACTACAAATATTTTGGAGGGACGGCCCCAACTCATCACTTGTATGGACTTAATGTGGCTCTTGATATGATTTTGAAAGAGGGTATTGAAGCTGTCTGGAGAAGACACAAGGTGCTTGCTAGCGCTATCTGGGCTGCTATTGAAAGTTGGGAAAAAGGTGGTGAATTAAAGGCTAACATTCACGATAAAAAGCTGAGATCTGCTGCTGTAACATCTCTCCAGGTTCAAACTCCAAAAGGTACTCATATAAGAAAATGGCTACAGGAGAATACAGGGTTAACAATCGGCATAGGATTAGGAATGGCAACTCCCAACGATCCCAATGGTGACGGATACTTTAGATTAGGCCACATGGGTCATGTAAACGCTCAAATGATAATGGCATTAATCGCAACTCTCGAAACTGCAATGATTGCAGTGGGAGTTCCTCATGGAAATAATGCAATAAATAAAGCTGCATCGGTTATCGCAAAGTTTTCAGAACCTTAGGAAGAACGTTATCAAATAAATCTAGTTCGTCATCCCGCCCAACACTAACTCTAATTGTTCTATCAAGTGGTGCCACAACGGGTTTCCTAACAAAAACATTGGCTTCAAGTAAGCCGTTCATCACCTGCACTGCAAAACTACTGTCTTTACCACAGTCAATAGCTACAAAGTTTGTAGCAGATGGAATGGCAGACAGACCATTTTTTTTTGCAGTTTCGTACAATTTTTCCTTGCCAACTGCGATTTTTTTGACAACATCTGATAGGTAATTTTGATCTTTAAGAGCGGCTATTGCCGCCACCTGAGACAATAAACCGTTTCCAAAATGGTTTCTAATTTTATCAAATTCGATAATTAAATCGGGACTTGCCAGGCCGTAACCTATTCGAGCACCAGCGATTCCATAGGCTTTAGAAAATGTACGAAACCTTATCACTCTTGGGTCATCTACAGAGATTTGAGCTTCTGCTTCATTTGGCGCAAATTCAGCGTAGGCTTCATCCAAAATAAGCAAGCAGTCGTTTGGCAAATTATCTAGCAAAGAAAGTATATTCTCACCACTCGTCCAAGTACCCATTGGGTTATTCGGGTTAGAAAAGTATACCAGTTTTGCCTTGGTTTGAGCGGCGGTATCAATCAGCAATCGCAGATCTTCCTTATCATTTCGATAATCACATTTTAAAAGTTTTCCACCAAAACCTGCCACATGATAATTAAACGTTGGATAAGATCCATTTGATGTTACTACGGTGTCACCCACCTGAATAAACAATCTAACCAAATAGCCCAACAGCGCATCGATACCTTCTCCAACAATAATATTTTTTTCAGAAATATTATAAAATTTTGCTAATTCTTTTTTTAAAGTATGGGCAGTCGGATCAGGATACTTCCAAACGTCATTAGATGCATTTATGATCGCCTCAAGTACTTTTGGTGATGGGCCATAACAGTTTTCATTAGCTCCAATACGCGCTAGAAACTGCTGTCCCACATCACGTTCATGCTCCTCTGGTGAAACAAAGGGAATACTGGCTGGAAGAGACTTTATAATGCTAGTCAGTTTATAACTTTTCATAAGAGAATAGAAAACCAATTTTTTCTAGGAAGCAAGAGCAGTTGCAGATTTAACATAACCGATTTACAATCGGGATTAAGTTTGCGAGAAACGCTACAGGGACATACCATTGGAAAAAAAAGCACCGCCCTTTGCAGCCTATGAATGGACGATTGCATGGCGATACCTGAGAGCTAAGCGATCAGAAGGCGGCGTTAGTGTAATGACTTGGATTAGTCTTATTGGCATAACACTCGCGGTGTTTGCTTTAGTTGCTACTTTATCAGTAAGATCTGGGTTCAGAACTGAGATCGTTGATACAATATTAGGTGCTAATTCACACATAACATTATACAAATCACCCTCACAGGATCAGTACGGGAACGTTACCAGAACTTTCGAAAACTATGAGGAAATTTCGTCTAAACTAATTTCTGTACCAGGCATTAAGCGCAGTGCCCCTCTCATCCGTAGTCAGATCATGGCAACGTCTGGCGATCGGAATACTGGCTTGGAGGTTTTCGGAATATCATATGAGAACCTTCTTGGGCTTGAGCGAATATCTAAGCCGGAGAAATATTCAGGTAACCTAACTAATTTCGAGAATGGTATAGCCATTGGATCAGGAGTAGCTAGAGAACTAGGTGTACAAGTTGGTGATAAAATTAAGCTTATTTCGCCCAATGGGGTCAGGACAGCTTTTGGTGTTTCGCCGAGGATCAAACAGTTCAAAATAGTTTATATATTCACAGCTGGGAGATACGATATTGATAGAACCAGGTCATACATACCATTCAATATCGCGCAGGAATATTTTAATAGAGAGGGCTTAGCAGACGAAATTGAGATCCTGCTAGATGATCCTAGTAATCTTCCTGAAGCTATTACTCTCATCCAAAATATAGTCGAACCCGATATTCAATTATGGACATGGAGAGATGCCTCAAGTAGTTTTCTGCGGGCTCTCGAGATAGAAGACAATGTGATGTTTGTTCTTATGTCAATTCTGGTCATGATAGCCAGCATGAATATTATATCAGGTTTAATTATGTTGGTAAAAAATAAAGGCAGAGATATTGGAATTTTACGCACCATTGGCTTATCAAAAGGTGCGATAATGCGAGTATTTATGATATGTGGGGCTTTTACGGGAATTATAGGTACTTTTTTTGGTGTAATCTTTGGCTGTCTATTTGCGCTTTATATTGATCCAATCTTTGCTGTAATTAATATTCTTTCTGGAGGAGGCGTTTGGGACCCATCAATCAGAGGAATATATTCTGTACCTGCAGAATTACATTTCATGGACCTAGTAAAAGCGACATGCTTATCTTTGGGGTTAAGCTTTATGGTAACTATCATTCCAGCCAGAAGAGCCGCAAGCCTCCACCCAGTTGAAGCTCTTCGCTATGAATAAACCAGTATTAGAGTTAGCGGCGATTGAAAAAAGCTATTCGAAAGGCCGTCTAAATAAAATTGAAGTTCTCAAAGGAGTAAATTTAAAACTATTCCCAGGTGAAACAGTCGCTTTAGTAGCTCCATCTGGTGCAGGAAAATCTACACTCCTCCAAATTTCTGGGTTGCTTGATAAACCGATGAGTGGAAAAATATTTATAAATGGTACAGAAATACAAAATAAAAATGATAATCATCTTACAATGATAAGAAGGCGCGAAATTGGCTTTGTCTACCAATTTCATCATCTTTTGCCAGAGTTTTCGTCAAGAGAAAATATTGATTTACCTCAATTGTCCAATGGGATTTCATCAAAAGAAGCCCAACGACGATCCAATGAACTCCTGAGTTTAGTTAACCTTGCAGATAGATCTAATCATAGACCTTCTGAACTATCTGGTGGTGAACAACAAAGAGTTGCAATTTGCCGTGCGCTTGCCAACAAGCCTAGAATAATCTTAGCCGATGAACCAACAGGTAACTTAGATCAAAAAACAACTTTATCAGTTTTTGACACATTGGTGACAATTGTAAAACAAACAAATTTGTCAGCTCTGATAGCGACACACAATCTAGATTTGGCTAGCCGCATGGACCGAGTTGTTAAATTAATTGACGGAAAAATTAGTTAGCATCAATAATAATTATCTTTTAAACTGGTAGGATCTACTCCTAGTAAAAAGCGGGCTAGTCTAGAAATATTTCTTCTTCCTTGTCGCAACCAGCCTACTTTTTGATATTTTTCTGATGAGGTAGTTATGGCTATAGGCATTCCGAATAATCTGCCTTTTAGTCGCAGAGCTAAGTCCACATCCTCCATAATAGGGATAGATGAGTAATTGCCATTTTCAATTAGCAACTGCCTAGCTAACAATAGCCCCTGATCGCCATAAGGCAGATTAAATATTCGCGATCTAGCATTTGCCCAGTTTGAAGTCAGATAAGCAAGCGGATGTTTGCTATCAAAAGATAGTTTACAATAATATCCAACTTCTCGATTTAAAAACTTTAATATTTTTTTACTCCAATCGGCTTGAAGTACTGAGTCGCTGTGCAAAACAAATATGAAGTCGCCCTGAGCTAATTTCACCCCTGTGCAAATTTGTAGACCTCTCGACTTTTTGCAAGAAATAAATTTTCCACCACACCCAACAACAATTTCTTTTGTTTTATCAGTCGAGCCACCATCAACAACAATCAACTCTCTGATGACGCCAGCCTCAATACCCTCAAATAAGCTCAAAAAGGTTTTTTTTAATGTTTTTTGTGAGTTAAAAGTTGGAATTACTATTGAAATTGGTGCACGCATAAGCTTTCCATATAATTAAACGGTGTCTGTTATTAAAAGGAGCTTCTAATATGGTATTACCGCTTAATAACCGAAAGGTGCTTGAGCTTAAAGGAAGTGACAGTAGAAAATTTCTACAAAATTTAGTTAGTAATGACGTTAACTCATTGAATGACAAGCTTGTCTATAGTGCCCTACTTACTCCGCAGGGTAAGTATATCGCCGATTTTTTTATAGTACCTCTTAAAGATGCAATTGGGATAGATGTTCATGTTGGATTAGCTCAAACGTTACTTGAAAAACTGAAAATGTATAAATTGCGCTCAGATGTTGAAATAAAGGAAGGAGATCTAAGCGTCGCTTTAGGATTAACCAAAGCACCAATAGGCGCATTAAGTGATCCGCGACATCCAAAAATGGGATGGCGTTTGTACCGAAGAGATGCAGCGGAATTTAACCAAATTGTAGATTGGACCAAATTAAGAATTGATTATATGATACCAGAATATGGCAGTGAACTAACTGAGGAAAGTTATATATTGGAAATGGGATTTGAAAGACTTCAGGGCGTGGATTTCAAAAAAGGCTGTTACGTTGGTCAAGAAGTTACAGCGAGAATGAAACACAAAACAGAGCTTAAGAAGGGTTTAGTAAGAGTACAATCAGATCAACACATTTTTTTTGGTGACGAATTATTTTTCAATGAAAAATCAGTTGGATCTGTGCTCACTTCCCATGAAACAAAAGCGCTAGCATATGTTCGGGTTAAAAATAAAACTGATATATTATCTACAAAAAATTCTGAAAATGTAGTAATAAATCGTGACCCCATTTCGTCTCGCTAAGCACGTTCGGAATACTCCATAGTCTCAGTATTGACCATAATAGTTTCATCCTGAGAGATAAATGGTGGAACCATGACTTTCACACCGTTCTCTAAAACTGCAGGTTTAAAACTCTTTGCAGCTGTCTGCCCCTTAACAACAGGTTCCGTTTCCACGACTTTACAAACAACTTTGCTTGGTAGTGATGTGTTAATCGCCTCATCATCATAAAATTCGACGACAATCTTCATTCCATCTTGCAAAAATGGTCTACGGTCCCCGAGCAAATCTGACGGCAACTCTATTTGCTCAAACGTTTCCGTATCCATAAAAACAAGCATTCCCTCGGTTTCATACAAAAACTGTTGATCCTTTTGTTCCAATCGAACCTTCTCAACTTTATCTGCACTTCTAAAACGCTCGTTGAGTTTTGTGCCAGTGCGAAGATTTTTTAGTTCCACCTGGGCAAAAGCTCCACCTTTTCCAGGCTTTACATGGTCAACCTTTACTGCCGCCCAAAGTCCTCCATCATGATCAAGCACATTACCTGGCTTTATTTCGTTTCCATTTATCTTTGGCATTTTACAAAGAACCCACTTATTGATTGTTTTGGCATCAGCTCTATCTAAATGTCATAGTGGAGACAAGGCTTATGAGTATGGTCCGTCTAGGTATGCAAAAATTTCATACTAGGTATGCAAATTAAGGCTACCCGAATCGGATAATTTAATTCATAACCCTCTTCACGCCAGAAACAAAATAGAAGGGCGACGAGATGAATGATTTCGTTGACGCATCAGCGTTTAATACGGAGCAGGGAAACCGCGCTCGGAAGCTATTTGCAGCGGTGGTTCTGGCGGCGTTGGACGACGCTATAGCCGATGATAGAAAATATGGAAACGGCCCGGAGCAAATAGCGAGGTGGGCAAGATCACGTGACGGGCGTGAAGTGTTGTCATGCGCTGGTATTGATCCAAATGAAAGAGTTGTAAGCGGATTAATGGAATTCGTTGCCAAAGGGGTTAGAACATCCGTAGCCCTTTCAAGAGAAGAAAGTGAACGCAGGAGTGCAGCGTCAGATCATGCTGAGGCTGCTTAAATAAATACGGTAAGACGATCTATTCGTCATTCAATTCTTTTAACAAATTTAATATTTTCAAGTCTTGAAATCTTTTATCTTGGTTATTGATTAAAGACTTATAATATTCTTCTGGATCGTATTTCGCGACTGGTAAGTTTAAATTGTCTACTGTAAGCAATCCGGACGCAGATAAAACATCGTAAGCAGCCATGTACTCGTCATAAATGGCATTTATAAATTGAGATTTAGCATCCAATAATTCTTGTTCAGCATTTAAAACATCTAAAGTAGTCCTTGCACCCAGCGAAGCTTCTTCTTTCACGCCATTAAATGCAACCTCAGCAGCTTCTATTTGCTTTTCCAATGCAGCCCTGGTTGTCTTTGCAACTTCGAGCATAGCAAATGACGAAGATATTCTCTGCTCTATCGCATTCATTTGCACATGTACTGCAGAGCGAACTGCCTGTAGGTTAGCGAGCGCCTGCCGCTGTTTGGCTTTTATGGAGCCACCTTGGTAAATTGTACCACTCAATCTGAGGCCAATTGAAGCTTGCAGGGTATCAGACTGAACATCACTATCTGAAATTCCAATATCACCGTTTAAAATCATTTTGGCTTTTGAGGATGCTTTGATCCTTTTCACGGTTAATTCGCTTGCTTTAATTTGATACTGTAGCTGTCTAAGTTCAGGATGGGACGAAGTGGCAATGGATAGCGCTTCGTTAATCGTTTTTGGTAGGACTGGCATTTCTTTTGGAGCGACCAAATTCACTGGTAAAACTCCCACAGAGTTTTTAAAAATCGCCTCTGCCTGGACTAGCAAACCTTTTGCGGCCGATAGTGCACTTGATGAGGATGCCAGCCTAGCCTCTGCAAGTGCTACATCGGTCCTAGTGATTTCACCTACTTCGTATCGATCTCTAGCTGCCCTCAGTTCCTCCTCAATTACAGAATAATTTTTTTCTCTAAGTCGAACCGTTTCGATGCCTTCTAGCACTCCCATAAATGCACTGACGGCACTACTTATTACTCTTTGTTCCAATGAAATCAAACCTTGGCGTGTAGCTAGAACATTTTGTTTGGTTACATCTGCGGCAAACTTGTTAGTACCTCCATCAAAAATAGTTAAAGATGAGTTTAAGCCTACGGTACCTCGCCAGACCAAATCAGACGATGAGACACCTGTTCCACCGCCAACCATTTCAGTTTCACTCCAATTTCCTGAAAAGTTAGCAGCCCAGGATACAATTGGTAGTAAGGCAGAGGATGCTATTACAGTATTCTCGTCGGCAGCACGTAGCAAAGCTCTATTCTGCTCTAATAATCCAGAGTTATTATATGAGTTTACAAGTGCATCTGATAGGGATTTAGCATTGAGTAGAGAACCCATTGATTGAAATAAAATGGTGACGATCAGTATAGAGAACTTTAGATTGGCTTTCATTTTTTTATCCAATTATTTAATCTTTCAGACATACATAGATTTTAAAGTATGAAAGTCTTTTCTTTTTCAAAACCACTTAATACAGGGGCCCCGGCATTAAAAGCAAATCGCCAATTCAATCCCCCTTTTACCTTATACCCAATTTTTACAATGCCAAGGGCACCTTCCATAAAAAGAGCTACCATTCTTCCACCCTCTTTTAATTGCGATATTATTTGTTCAGGAATAAATTCAACCCCACCCTGTACAAAAATTACATCATATGGCGCATGACTTGCGGCTCCATCCAGCAAAGGCCCTTGTTCGACAATGACATTATCTATCCCATTTTCGATAAGGGCATTTTGCATTTCGTTGGCTGGTCTGTCCTCACTTTCAAGAGCCACGACTGCCTCTGCAAGATAAGCTATGATCGCCGCAGAATATCCATAACCCGCCCCAACATCTAAAACTAATTCACTATCACTTACATCAACAGCATCAAGCATCTTTGCCAATGTCCGAGGGTCCAGAATTACTCTATCATTTCCAATTTGTATATGTTCACCAACATAAGCCGTATCTCTATTTTCAGTTGGCACAAAATACTCGCGTTTTACTGATAAAAACGCCTCAATGATTGGAAATTTCGTAACATCAGATGGACGAATTTGATTATCAACCATCATTCGACGACGCGTAGCGTTATCTGACATGAAGAACTCTCAAAAAGTTAAATTATCGTTATTTATTGACACAACAAATGAAGAGTATCAATCTAATTTACAAAATAAAATTTATCAGCCAATAATATTTAATGTTATAAATCTCTGAAAATATTCATCCGGTTATTGGAAGCCGCTCTTCTACCATTCCAGCATACCAACTGGCACCAAACGGGATAGCTTCATCATCGAATATATATCCAGAATTGTGCAGCATTTGGCTGTCACCATTGCCTAAAAAAATAAAAGCGCCAGGTTTTTCCATTAAAAAGTACGAAAAATCTTCTGATGGCATAATAGGCGGTGTATCAGTATCAACTTCAGAAACATCAGATGCAACAAAGATAGCATGCTGCGTGGCTTCTTCATGATTATCAGTTACTGGATAACCGCGTTCGTACTCAATAGTTATCTTACATTGATTAGCAACTGCAGTACCTTCTGCTACTTCGTATAGGCGTTCTTGAACTATGTCTCGCATGTCTTCATCCAAGCTACGCACAGATCCTTCTAGTTCAACCGAATTGGCGATAACATTCAACGCACTACTATCAGTTTTGAAGGTACCAGCCGTGAGGACAACACGTTTTAAAGGGTCGATAGAGCGCGATACAATCAGATTTAAACTCACCAGTATCTGGGCAGCTACCAAGGTAGTATCCACTGCCAAATGAGGCATCGCTGCATGTCCACCTCTACCCGTTAGTAAAATTTTGAAACGATCCGCCGATGCCATCAATGGACCTTTTCTGATGGCAAATTTTCCTGTTTTAATGCCTGGCATATTATGAATGCCATAAAACTCATCAATACCAAATCGATCAACAAGTCCATCATCTATCATCGCCTTGGCACCCGCACCCCCCTCTTCAGCAGGTTGGAAAATTACGGCTGCTTTCCCGTCAAAGTTTCTTGTTTCACATAGATATTTTGCTGCTCCAAGAAGCATCGCTGTGTGCCCATCATGACCACAGGCATGCATTACACCAGATATCTCTGACTTATACGCAACCCCTGATTTTTCATCTATCGGAAGTGCATCCATATCAGCTCTTAACCCAATAACACGCCGCGAAGTATTTTCCTGGCCTCGTATAATTCCTACAACACCCGATACCCCTACTCCTTCAACTACCTCGTCACAGCCAAAATCCCTTAAAAGCTGAGCTACTTTGCCTGCAGTTTTCGGGAGTTCGTATTGCAACTCTGGATTTCTGTGAAAATCGTGCCGCCAGCTTACAATCGCAGGGTGGAGTTCAGCAAATCGATTTTTAATGGGCATAGGCATAATCCAAGTTCAACTTATTTGTAGATGCCAAAATGTCAGGCACTGGTCGGTTGCACAAGTTAAATTTTTCTTTTAGTTGGAACGATCATAAAATAGCTAATTGACGTTAGGTAGACAGGTGAACCGAACAGAGTTTTTCTTAGGCGTAACTGCTATGATGCCCCTTTTATTAGGGGTTATCCCATTTGGCTTAGTTTTCGGTGTTCTGGGTGTCGCCAGTGGTCTTTCAGAAACACAAACTATCCTCATGTCGAGTATTATTTTCGCTGGAGCTAGTCAGGTTGTTTTCGCCCAATTATGGGCTACTGGCTCTGCTTATCTTATCATAGGAAGCTCAGTGGCACTGATTAATTTACGACATGTCCTATATAGTGCCGCCGTATCCGAACACCTTAAGAAGTTAAGTTTTAAATGGAGAGTAATTTTAGCCTACTTATTAACAGATGAAGCATTTGCGGTGTCAATACAAAGATTTAACACTCACGGAGATAGCAGACCAGTACATTTTTTCATGTTTGGAGCAGGTTCCTCTCTATGGATCGCATGGCAGATCTCAACAGTAGTTGGAGTCATCGCTGGTTCTACTATACCTGAGAATTGGGAGCTCGCTTTTGCTATACCGTTAACCTTCATAGCAGTCGTCGTTCCCCTACTGAAGAATTTGCCCACTATGATCTGTGCTCTTACCTCAAGCCTAATTGCTATTTGCGGCCAATCATTACCGTGGAACAGTTGGATCTTATTTGCCGCTTTTGGAGGAATTCTACTTGGCGCTTTAACCGAAAAATGGAACTACAGCAGATGATTTGGTTTGTTATCATTTTAACTGGTGTAATAAATTTTACCTTTCGCTTATCTATGTTTTCAGGATTTCGTAAAATTTATGTACCGGCCGCATTACATAGATATGTCGCTTTTGTTCCTGCATCAGTGCTATGCGCCATTATAGCAAGTAGCCTTGTAACCTTTGATGGTCAGGAGATTACCTATGAGTTAGAAAAACTAGCAGCGGCATCAGTAGCCGTTGCATGTGCGCTGTTAACAAAATCTGTTGCTGCTACTTTGATAGTAGGATTAGTAACAGTTTGGATACTTTAGCATTTTTATAATTAGATAGAATTTACATTTAATTAAAGTGTACAAATAGCTTAAAATGCACAAAATAAATAAAGCTTCCAACCTTGGTGGTTGTATGGTTTATCAAAACTCTACTATTTGAATTTGACCAACTTCTCCAGTTAAATACATTAGTTGATTTTTGAAATATAAAGGTTCAATGCACAAAACTGGACATACTCAAATTGACTAACGAAAAAACATTCAAAGCAATAATATGGTTGATATTCTCGATCATATGCTTTGATCTAATGGCCGTTCATATTCGTTATCTTTCAGTAACTTATACTGCCGAAGAACTTTCGTTTTACAGAAACACTCTTGGCCTTATCCCCAGCATATTACTTTTATATTTCACCGCTGAATTATCACTAAACTTTAAAGATTATAAAATAAAGCAATGGAAGCTCGCCTTTTTTCGTGGACTTGTAGTGGCCCTGGCTCAGCTACTTTTTTATACTGCCATAAGTAAATTAGAACTGGCAACCGTCGCAACTTTAGGACAGACTAGCACCTTCTTCATAGTGGTTTTAGCAATCATAATTTATAATGAACATGTGGGCATCTGGCGTTGGGCAGCTATTTTTATAGGGTTATTCGGTGCGATTCTAGTAATAAAGCCAGGCAGTGATATTTTTACCTGGAACTCGCTACTGCCAATTGGCGCCTCGTTTTGCTATGCTCTTTCGATAGTCACTCTTCGTAGTTTTACAAGAGAAATTTCAAACTCTATTTTATATTTATATTCTGCAGCTGCTGCAGCATTTGGGGCCGGTATATATGCCAGCATATCAATAACATTTACGCCTGTTCAAACTTACTTTGATATGCTTCTGCTGTTATCAATGTCCTTTTGCGGAGGCTTTGGAGTAGTATGCCTGATGATTGCCTACAGGGCTGCTGATGTCTCTGCAATTGCACCATTCAACTATTTCGGAATATTATCATCTTTTATCTTAGGCTGGGTAATTTTTGGAGAATTCCCTGTGGAAACATTATTACCTGGTGTTTTTTTTATAGTTGTAGCAGGATTTATTATTATATGGCGAGAAAAGATCAATAAAAATTGACAGGGGAAAGTATGGAATTACCAAAAAATAGTTTTAAAAAAGCTTTAAAATCTGGGATACATCAAATTGGAATTTGGAATTCCATAGCCGGAAACTCAGTCCCAGAACTTTTAGCGACATGCGGATTTGATTGGGTTCTGATTGATACAGAGCATGCACCCATCGAAGCTGTTGAAATTCAAAGCAGTTTGCAGTCAATGGCTGCGTATGAAAATGTTTCTGCTGTCGTAAGACCAGCTGCAAATGATCCTATTTTAATTAAAAGAATACTCGACATGGGAGCTCTTACTTTGCTTCTTCCGTATATACAATCAGCAGAGGAAGCAAAGGATGCTGTATCATCCGTAACATATGGTCCGAATGGTTTAAGAGGAATGGCAGGAATGACCCGGGCCACACGATATGGAATGGTAGAAAACTATTTCAAAAGAGCAAGTGAGGAAATATGCCTTTTGGTTCAAGTTGAAACAATAGAGGCAATCGAGCAATTAGACGATATTGCGTTAACCCCAGGAATTGATGGAGTATTTATTGGTCCCGCTGACCTAAGCGCGAGCATGGGCTATCCAGGTGAAGTAAATCATCCAGAAGTGGTAAAGGTAATAATAAATACAATTAGTAAGTTGAATTCACTTAATGTACCTTCTGGGATACTTACTTTGGATTTTGACAGTGCTAAACGTTATATTAATGCCGGTACAAGCTTTACGGCTGTAGGCGTCGATATGGTACTACTGGCAGAAAGCACTCGGAATTTGCGTAAACAGTTTACCTAGTTTTGCCACAAGCCTTTCAGGAAAATTTGTAACGATTAGGCTTTTAAAAATTACATTGTAACACTGAATGATTGGACTAATTCACCCAATGGGAGTGCTTGGAGTTTATGACACAGACAGATTTTAGATTTAAAACTTTATTACTAACTTTATCATTTATTATGATTGGACAGATACAATTGCATGCGGAAAACCTCATAGAAAGTGGTAAATGGATTTATTTTGCCGATAACGTTATGGGGGGTATATCCGAGGGAGCATCTGAATATGTGATAGAACCATCAGGCAAAGCAATACGGCTTTATGGAGAGGTGTCCACCAAAAATAATGGAGGCTTTATCCAAGTACGCATGCCATATTCAATCGAAAGAGCAACTGAATATGAGGGCATAAAAATTAAAACTAAAGGTAATGGTGATGAATATTTCTTACATCTCAGAAATAGGAGCTCACGACTGCCTTGGCAATATTATCAAGCAAGTTTCAAATCAGATACTGTCTGGACAGAAGTTAAAATTCCTTTCAAAAGTTTTAAAAAATCATCAAATTTTATGAAAAGTGCATTTGACCCTAATACAATTAAAACAATCGCAATAGTTGCTTATGGAAAAGATTATCAGGCTGATATCACGGTGTCAGTCCTAGAGTTGTATTAATCTTTTGCGAGAGAATATAAAGTTTTCAAATCTAGCACTGTAAATGCATCATTGCCCAAACTATTTCTTGATTAGTTTTTAATTCAAGATAATCTTTTGGTTGTTGGCAACAGTCATTTTTATGTGGTTTTAGGCAGATATCAGTGTTGTTTATCATACGAAAAAGAGCTCCTGATAGTTTTCGTAGTAGTTCAATTAGAACTAATAACGTTGATCATGTCATGTAGCATACTCAAAAGAGAGGGTACCCATATTCAGACACAATACTTACAAAGTTTGGATCACCAGTCGCCTCTATATAGAGGTTCAATGCCTAATTAATGGACAGTATGAATTATGGCGCTTGAAGAAGACATTTTTGAAATGTACCGCGATGGACCTTTTGATTGGTTTAATCCGCTAGATTTTATGACAAGTACCTTAACCGGCGGACCATCAGGTAGCTGGTCGGAAAAAACACACTCTGAAAAGATCTTTGAAATAACAAAACAATACCCAAATCTCACCAAAAATGATGTCGAACTCCTCGTATCCTCACAAAAAAAGAAAAGGGGTTTAGAATGATTTTTGAAACCTGCAGATTATATAAAAATATAATGTAATATAATAAAAAATAACCTGGCATTTGTTTTGAGGCCGCGACTTGCTATATTCAATTACTTTAAGTAGTTATTCTTTGAGATCATCAGTTAAAAGCTATCGATTCTAGGCGGGTTGGCGGAGTGGTGACGCAGCGGATTGCAAATCCGTGTACAGGAGTTCGATTCTCCTACCCGCCTCCAAAACTACATTCCTACAATAAACTAACCTACGCTAAGTATACCAGAAATTATCAAAATAATGAATATTGGTTTAACCAACTTTTATTGGCTTGACCAACTTTTAGCATGTAATAGTTTTATCCAGAGTAATGTTGGAGGGCTGCAATGAAAAAGATTGAAAAAAGTCGATACGCTATTTTGCGAGAATTGACAGACGCCGCCTTAGAGGAAGCGGTAACGACATACATGAATGACGGATGGAAACCTGTAGGAGGTCTGGTCGTTAGTTATAATGAAGACTTGGAGCACAAGGAATATATTCAGCCTATGTCTAACTAAAATTTCTTAGATAACTGATTGAGTCAGAAATTTCTTTAGACGCAAAGTGATGGGCCATGTGTCCAACTGTAGGTAACATGTGGAGGCGAGAATTAGGAATTACCTCGTGAAAAGCAACAGCCTGACTTTTAATAGGCAATAGAAAATCTTTTTCACCATGAATTATCTCGATTGGCATTGTCATATGATTATAAACATCAAAGATTTTGTTTAACGCTTGAGAGGTAACAACCAAGTCATTTTTGTTTGCTTTTATGCTGGATAGGCGTCTGGATAGATCCGAACCAAGATAATCTAGATAAGATTTTGGAATATCTTGCGGTTTAAACATGCGGCCTGCAAATTTTTCAATTGAACCATTAGCGACTTTTCTAGCAACGTTGGTAAAGTACAATTCATAAGCTAGATTGAAAAGACCAGTATCATTTGCTATTTTTGAAACTCCTGAAAAAGGCATGTTTAAACCTGCTATAGAAATTACGCCCTTTACCTCCTCCGGATATTTAGCAGCCCATGACATAGCAACTAAAGCACCCCAGCTATGGCCAATTAGTATAAGATTTTTTGCATTAAATTTTTTTACATATGCCCTTGCCTGCTCAGCCTGCCTTTCCGCATCCCATTCGCTATTGTCCCGTTCAGAATAACCAAAACCGGGTCTATCAATATAGATGAACCTATTATCACTTTTTGAAAGTGATCGAGCAGCAAATACCCAATCACGGAGATTAACAAGAGCACCATGAATAAATACGATATCTTGGGATCCATTTCCCTCAATGTAGCCGTGCAGATTAAAGCCAGCTATATCTAAGACTTGGCCCTTTACCGGTACATTTTTCTCTGCAAACTCAGTTGGAATAGCGTAATTTTCTACCTTATCACACGCAGTTATTCCGTGTGCGATTAGTCCAAGTCCAAAACTTCGTCTAGATAGATTTAAATTAGCCATAAAATAAATTATCCAATCGCATAAATTGCTACAGTACTTTGCATATCAAAGAAACTACGCTCGTATAACTTAGTCTCTACAAAAAGATATAAAGCAATTTATATAAGTCATGAAAAATTTATTGCCTTTACGGACTGAATGTAATTCAAATAAATTTTTTATGAACCCTTATCAATTATTCTTGTTAATTCTCTCGCACTCCAAGGGCTATTCTTTCGTAGTTTAATTTGCCCGTCCTTACCAATTAAAATTATCAAAAATCCCTTTGGTCTAAACCGCTTTCTCAATTTTGAATTGGGCTCAGGCTTATCATCTATGAACACCCTAACATCTCTGCTTGACAGTGCATCTGGATCCGACTCAAACATTTTAATTTGCTCTTTTAGGTTTGGATCCAAGTGTGAATTTGAGAAAACTATCATTGGGCGTTTCTCCCAAATCAAGTCTTTTATGTCGGTATTGATTTCCACGTATGTCATTTCTAAAGAGTTTTCGGAGGCGTGCACACTCGGAATAATTAGAAAAATGGATAAAACGAATATCCGGGCAACTATTTTACAATCCAAAAAATTTTCCTTCAACCATAAAGTGATCCTCTGTTTATTTAGCTGTAAATTAATTTACCTTTGCATAAGTTCAAATTATAATTTCATCTACCGCTTTAGGATGCTGAGTTATTTGCTCATAACCCGTTTCAGTGATAATAAAGCTGTCTCCAACTTGCGCTCTAAAATCACTGGTTAATACAGAACCGTCTACAGCGAATACCATTCCAGGTTGCAGAATTGTTTTGTCTCCCTTTATTAAAAAAGGTTTTTCTAAAAAACTGTACCCAGTTGCACGACCACACCTAAATGGATAATCATAGCCTGCCTCCTGAATTACATCAGCATATGCTTCATGCACCTTCTCTGCAGTCACACCAGGGCCTAATACGGCTAGAGCAGCCTCCTGACTTGCCACAGCCGTTTCATACACCTTTACGTGCTCTGGTCTCGCTGAATTGATCCAGAATGTTCGATCAAAACCTAATTTAAATTTGTAAAAGTTGGTCATCCCACAAAAGCATAAAAAAACTGGGTCTCCAATTTTCATAATACGGTTAGAAGCTCTATGATGAGTTTTTAAAATATCTTTTCCCGATGCCATAATTTGTAAAAAATGAGTATTTGGGGACATATCGTTTGATGTATAATGCTTATCCAATAGATTGGCAGCTGCTCGTGTTCCAGCGGCAGAAGTTGCAATGGCAACCTCAAATTCAGGTCTTCCATCAATAATTGCCTCTCTACCCGCTTTCATCATCGCATTTGCCACCTGCCCCGCGTGACGAGCAACTTGAAGTTCTTCTGGAGACTTAATCATTCTCATTTCGTCCAAAATTTCAGAAAAATTCACAATTTTTTCCTGCGAATTTAATGAATGCAAATAAGACAAAACAACTTGAGGAATTCTATCCGTTTCAATGCCAATCTTTTTTGATACCTTTATTAAGTTAGGTAACTTTTCACGCCATTCATCGCCCATCCCATCGTTCCAACTAAAAACTTCATCACAATGAGCGAGAGATTTGGCAGAATTTTCATCAATCTGCGGAGTTATTAATAAACTCAGACCTTGTTGATGAACAACAAAAATTGTTGGCCTTCCGAACTCCATATGAAGGTAATCATGATAACCAGTAAGATAAAAAATATTATCATCGTCCGTTACCAAAGCTGTATCAATCCCTCGCTCGCACATACGGCCTCTAAGATCTGCTAGTCTTTCTTGGAAAAGGTGTTTCAAGGTTGCACCTCATTGAGAGGCAAGATGTTGCGTACAAGTTTACTCCAAATTTCAACTCCAATTGGCAATAATTCGTCGTTAAAATCGTACGAACTTGAGTGTAAGGGACTTGAGACACACCCACTTTTTCCGTTACCTAAAAGAAAAAAGCATCCAGGAACAACATTTGAAAAATGTGCAAAATCCTCAGAAAAGCTCATGGGCTCACAATTACTGTCATGACTTACACCAAGTTCTTCAGCCACTTCGATAACAGAATTTGTTTGATCCCCTGAATTTATTGTTTCCACAAATTCAGTTTCAAATGAGAATTTACTTTCAATTTCATGTGCACCTGAAATGCCGTCAACTATGTTAGTCATTAATCGCTTAATTTCCAACCTATCTTCTTCATTTCTTGACCGAACATCACCCTTTATAAAACTAGTTCCAGGCAAAACATTTCGAGCACCGTCAGAAGCAAACTCAGTCACCGAAATAACAGAGCCTGAACCTGGTGGAAGCCTCTTAGAAATAATATTTTGGAGAGATTGTATAATTTCTGATCCGATCGAAATAGTATCACGTCCAACTTGAGGCATTGAGGCGTGCCCGCCCTGGCCTTTCAATTGTATTTCAAAAAGACTTTCAGAGGAGCAAATCAAACCTTTTCTTGTCATAAGATGTCCAATTTCTATACCAGGTAAATTATGCAAAGCGAATATCTCTGAAATAGGGAAGCGTGATAAAAAACCCTCATTTAACATAGCTTTTGCGCCTAAGCCATTTTCCTCATTTGGCTGAAAAATAAATATCACCGTACCATTAAAATCCAAACTATCGGCCAACTTTTCAGCCGCACCTAACAGCATAGTCATGTGACCGTCGTGTCCACATGCGTGCATAACACCAGGATGCATAGACGAATATGAGTGCTTAGACGTTTCTTGAATTGGAAGAGCATCCATATCAGCTCTCAAACCAATTGTTTTACCTCCCTTGCCTGATTTGAGTATGCCAATCACTCCAACGCCTTCGATAACTTCGAGCCCTTTAGCCCTCAAAAAATTCGCAACCTTTTTTTTTGTTTTTATCTCTTGAAATCCAAGCTCCGGGAACTGATGAAATTCACGCCTTAGTTCTCTTAGGTTTTTAATGGAATGGGTCAAAGTCATACCTTATCTTTTGGGGAAATCTTCCACAGCTTTTAACGACAAAAAACTTAAATCAAATAAAAAGTCCAGAAAATGATCAAATATAACTAAAAGCATTGGATTAGCTCTTATCTTTTTGTCTGGGCATAAATGAAGCATTACTTTCTCTTTTCTTCTCTCTGACCAATACATACAGACCCGAACCAACTACAAATATAATACCAATAAAAATGTACAAATCTGGGATATCTCCAAAAAAAGTCCAACCCCAAAAAATACTTAGTGGTAATAAAACATATTCAAAAGGTGCCACGCTTGCAGCGGCGGCTGTACTATATGCCTTTGACATAAAATAACCAACGCCCGCAGCCAAGAAACCTAGAATTAAAAAATATGGTAACTCATTTCCTTTGGGAATTAGCCAGCCTCTGAAAATGAATTGCATGCTAGTATTTGAGCTAAGATCTGCAAGTTTCCCATCTCCAAAAATTAGTCCAAAAATTAAGCTTAACGACATAAAGGTTACCTGAATGTAGAATGCCAAAGCTGAGGGTTTAGAGGATTTTGACAGTTTGCGGGTCATTATTTGCATGAATGCGTACAGCATTGCTGCAATGACAGGGAGGAAATATATAAACGGGTGTATATCAGATCCAGACCAGGTATTTGGCTTCATCATTATAAAAACGCCAAAAAAACCAAAAATAACTGCTAACAAACGCCTTATTCCAACTTTTTCGCCAAGCAGCGGAATTGATAACAGCGTAATAAAAATTGGCGCCGCAAAGAAAAGTGCTGTGGCTGTAGCTAAGGACAGCGTTGCTATCGCTGAAAAAAAGATCATATTGCAGAAAAAAATTGATATAGCTCGTAAGGCATGTAATTTTTTTTGCCTAGTTTTTAAGATTTTGAATCCACCTTCAACCTTTACCAAAACTAGCGTAACCAGCATTGCTATTGCAGATCTGATAAATATAATTTGGTGCAGTGGATAATTTGTCGAAAATTGTTTAACAATTAAGTCATTTATTGATATGCAGAGCATCCCTAGAAAAACATAAAATGCAGCTTTTTGGACCGACTCTACTTGCAAAACAATTCCTCTGAATAAAAAAGGACATTCTTACTCGCCTTTAACGTTCATCCAATAAATTGAGCTAACCATGAAGAAAAGGAAAATGATAGCGGTGTTTTTATTTCTAAGCCGGTACTTCAGGACAATTCATCCACCAGTTAAAGAAATCATTTGTTAATGAGTGACTATCAAAAAGGATTACTAATAACATTTTTTGGTGTTTTATTTGTAACGCCAGACTCATTATTTGTGCGCCTTATATCCTCAGATGGCTTGACCATTGCTTTCTGGCGAAGCTTTTCGGCTGGTATCCTAATTTTGGTCGCCTTAGTAGCTTTCACGGGTTTAAGAAATATAAAATCTTTATTCTTAATGGGTAAATTAGGCTGGTTTTATTGTTTTTTGATAGGATCTACTTCTCCAGCTTTTGTTTGCGCAGTAGAAAATACCAGTGTTGCAAATGTCGTTTTTATTTTTGCGACAATGCCTATCTTTGCTTCATTATTTAGTTATTTCATACTGGACGAACCCATTTCTAAAAGAGTAAAAAAAACAATATTTATAGTTACCTTTGGCCTGATCTTAATCGCTTATGGCTCGACTGAAAATGAAATATCAAACTGGACAGGTGACTTATTTGCGCTCTATGTCTGTGTTTCCTATGCTGCAGCATTGACACTGATAAGAAAACTAAAGAATATTTCTATTCTACCAGCCTTACCAGTTGCCTATTTAGGTTCTGCCATCGTCTTATTTTTTTTCGCAGAACCGCTTACAGGATTTGAAAGAAATGCTCATTTATATTTGGTACATGGAGTTTTTATAGCAATTGGAACATGCTTTCTCGCCATAGGCCCTCGATACATAACCTCGCCTGAGGCATCACTGCTAATACTCCTGGAAACTATATTGGCACCATTACTGGTCTGGGCGGTACTACACGAATACCCAGGCATATGGAGTATTGGAGGGGGTGCCATGGTCGTTCTGACCCTCTTAATTTCTAATCTTTATGTATTTAACAAAGTTAAACGGCGGTCAAAAAAAGAAATCCCGTGAAATAATTATTGCTACGCATGGATGGGCGGCTTATCGGCAGGTTAGCATCTTTATAAATGAAGACAAACCGACTGAAAACTTTGGTATATGCAAGAAAATTATTACAATAATGACGTTCAGGCCACCCATATTTACGCGGTGATTCTGCTAAATAATGAAAATTTTATCTAATTTACTTAAGCATTGCTGACCTGTTTTGGGGATAAGTTATAAAATCTTGTGGACAAGTACCCTGCAAGCTGTGGATATGTAAAAATTCATTTTGAGCTATTAAAAATGAATGGCATGATTGACGTAAGGGTAAACACTGGGGGGTATTAGAAGTTTAGAAGTATATAGGAGCTTAGGCTTTTATAAATTTCGAATACGGACAAAACCAACCCCAGAAGCATAGAGTTCAGATCGTCCACAACCTTTTGGTTGGATCGGAGCTCGAAGTTGGATAACAACTCCTGTCTAACAGAAAGTATTATCCATGTCAGATGGGAGAAAAACTTAGTTTTTTTCTTAGATGAAGCCGATGGGGACAGTAGTTATCCAAGGAGAGGCAGGATTTGAAGAAATTCAAGTTCTGTCTTTTCTGCTTTATGCGAGAGCCATGGCAATCGGGGGGTATTCAGATTTGCCATGGCTCTAGATCGTCCACGGCTCGTGTAACATTTTAAATTTAACGAAATCAACCAAGAATTTACACTATCTGAAAGTCAGCCCACTGCTCAGGCTTGCATTATCAAAAGCCAACGACATGCCCATCTTTTCGTGACTCAGAGCCACCGATGTAAAATCCATTTTGCAATCGCCGTATCAATTGTGCTCCTCCAAAACCAAATGCATCATTTGAGCTCTTGGTATAAACATTATGGCCGAGTTCCGATAAAAAAGATAAAAGTACGTTATCCATCGACGCTTCACAAACAAGATTTAACCCTCCCTCAACTCTCCATCTGGGTGCGTCAATAGCCTCTTGTGGGTTTTGTTGCCACAGATGGCTCCGTATAACCATTTGAATATGCCCTTGAGCCTGCATCGGCCCTCCCATCACTCCAAAACTCATAAGCGGACTTCCATTATCCATTAAAAAAGCTGGGATAATTGTATGGAATGGCCTTTTCTTCGGTCCAACTACATTTGGACTATCAGGATCCAGTGAGAAGCCTGCTCCTCGATTCTGCAAATGAATCCCTGTCCCCGGTATACAAACTCCTGAGCCAAAGCCCGCATAATTGGACTGAATAAATGAAACCATCATACCATCTTGGTCTGCAGCTGATAAATATACCGTTCCTCCACTTTTTGGAGCTCCAGCTTTAAAATCTACCGCTTGATCATATTTTATATGACCTGCTCTCTGTTTTAAATATTCGTCACTTAATAAGTTGGAAACAGTCACGTTTTTCATAAATTCTATATCCGATACATACTTATAAGCATCGGCCAGTGCTATTTTCGTTGCTTCAATTTGAAGATGCACCGCAAGAGGACTGTCACAGTCTAAATCAGCAAGAGATGTATGGCTTAATATTCCTAAGGCCATTAGTGCAGCAATCCCCTGCCCATTCGGTGGAATTTCGTGCAGAGAAACACCGTGAAAATCTTTGGAAATTGTCCCTGACCAATCTGGTTTATGCTCCGCCAAATCGCTTAACCGTAGTGCAGCGTCATGTTCTTTAGCATAAGCATCAATTTTTTCAGCTAAAACACCTGAGTAAAAGGCTTCTCCTTTCGTCTCGGCAATCAGTTTTAAAGACTGTGAGAATCCAATGTTCGTATATATTTCACCAGCTTCAGGAGGATTTCCATTTTTTAGAAAATTTTCGGAAAACCCAAGTTGACCAGTCAGTTCTCCAGCTCCAAGGCTCCATTGCTGGGCTATTATCGGCGAAACTGCGAAACCAGACTCAGCGTAACCAACAGCGGGTTCAAAAAGTTCTTGAAATGGCAGTTTACCAAATTTTTCTGAAAGACTTACCCAACCGGCTACTACTCCCGGAACGGTCACGCTTTCCCATCCTCTGTATGGCATTTCTTCGAAATTAGAAAACCGATCTTTTGTCCATGATGCTGGGGATCTTCCAGAAGAATTAAGACCATGAAGACAGTTGCCATCCCAAATGATTGCAAAAGCATCAGATCCTAATCCACACCCTGTTGGTTCTACTAAAGTTAAAGTAATAGCAGTTGCTAAAGAAGCATCAACGGCATTACCCCCACGCTTAAGCATTTGCAATCCTGCTTGAGCTGCCAATGGTTGGCTAGCGGCCACCATATTCTGAGCAATCACAGGAGATCTTCTTGACGAATAATTTGGATAATTTTCTATACGCATGTATTTTAAATTCTTCTAAAAACTGAATTTCCTGAATGTATGCTGGCAAATAACGGTCAGCAATTCATTGTAATAGTCATACTTGAAAGTTTATTTTGTACCAGAAGAATATTTTTATAAAGTGACTAGTTTTTGATTATACATCCACTCCTGCAGTGTTTTTACCTGTATATCATTTAGGCGCAAACCTAGTTTCGTACGACGCCAGAGAATATCTTCAGCAGAAGTTGCAAATTCCTCTTTAATTAACCACTCAACTTCTTTTTGCGTTAGTGATGCACCAAAATTGACGCCTAACTCATCTTCATTACGAACAGAGCCTAACATTACACGAGCTTCTCTACCATAACCCTTGACCAAACGCTCTGCCCACTTCTGGCTTAGAAAAGGATAATCTTTCCGTAGTTCATTAATTAAGTCTGCGAGACCATTCACGGGAAAATTTCCTCCTGGCAAGTGAGCTTCAGCAGTCCAAGGACCAGGTATTTGAGGAAAATATAACCCAACTTTATCCATAACACTCTCAGCAAGCTTTCGATAAGTTGTTATTTTTCCGCCAAAAACATTTACCAAAGGAGCATTATGTTCACAATTTACCTTTATGCTATAATCACGCGTCACAGAAGTCGCACTACCCTCAGAAGTGTCTTGTAGAGGTCTCACACCTGAATAGGTCCATACTATATCCTCAACTTTCAATGCGGCTTCAAAATATTGGTTAGCAAAATTGATTAAATAATTTTTCTCAAACTCAGTGCACTTTGGCTTTGCATCTAAGTCTGAATGGTCAATATCTGTTGTCCCAATTAATGTGAAATCTGTCTCGTAAGGAATTGCAAATATAATTCGACCATCGTCTCCCTGAAAGAAATAACTCTTTTCATGGCTCCACATTTTTGGAACGACGATATGGCTTCCCCTAACTAATCTGACTTTTTCGGATGAATTTACCCTTAAAACATTAAGAAGTAGGTTGCTAACCCATGGCCCTCCTGCATTTATCAAAACTTTAGATAAATGCACCTCTCGCTTGCCAGTCACTAAATTTCTTGTTTCAACCCGCCATAATCCGTTTTCTCTATTTGCAGAAATGACTTTTGTATTCACATGAATTTTTGCGCCAAGCCTTGCTGCATCTTTTGCATTCAAAACAACTAGTCGTGAATCTTCAACCCAGCAATCAGAATACTCAAAGGCTTTTTGGTACTTTTTCTTAAGGGGCCTTCCTTCTACTGCACCAGAAAGATCCAAGTTTGAAGTTCCAGGTAAAATTGTTCTACCACCCATAAGATCATATAAAAATAGACCTACTCGAATTAACCAAGCAGGACGCCTATTTTTATAAAATGGAAATATAGTATTAAGTAACTTCGAGGCAGGTGTTGATGTCTCAAACCGCTGAGATTTATCCAAAGGCAATATAAATCGCATTGGCCAACTGATATGAGGCATAGCTTTTAATAAAATCTCACGCTCCTTAAGAGCTTCCCTTACTAACCTGAACTCGAAAAACTCTAAATATCGTAATCCTCCATGAAATAACTTAGTAGACGAAGAGGAAGTGGCTGAGCCCAAATCGTTCATTTCTGCAACAACAACTGACAATCCACGTCCAGCAGCATCGCGGGCAACGCCACATCCATTTATGCCGCCACCAATAATAAACAAATCACACACTGTTGTATTCAATTTAGTTTCTTTTATTTTCGCTTTTTTTCTTTTCATATCGTATATTGGAAAAATGAAGGTATTCCAATGGAAAAAAGATTATTCAGCTGGTAATTATAATGGTTGAGTTTATCGTACAGAAATAAGTGCATGAGGGTGTCAGGATGGTTAATAATTTAAGGTCACCCGAAATAATTAAGCTGGCAAATCAACGAAGTATTTTAAGAGTTGAAGAACTCGCCAAATATTTCAATGTATCTGTACAAACTATAAGAAAAGATCTGAATAAACTCTGTTCCGATGGGCAACTTGAGCGGGTCCATGGTGGAGCTATAATTCCATCTCAAATAGAAAATATTGAGTACGAGCAAAGAAAAAATATCAACTTTTCAGGCAAAAAGGCGATTGGTCGAGAGTGTGCAAAAGAAATTCCTAACAATATTTGCTTATTCATGGGCATCGGTACAAGTACTGAGACTGCCGCAAGATTACTTTTAGGACACAAAAATCTCCTGGTAGTTACCAATAATCTCAATATTGCAAATATCTTAAAAAAAAATATTCAAAGTGAAGTAATAGTTACGGGAGGCAATCTAAGGAAATCAGATGGTGCATTGATCGGTCAACCAGCCCTAGAGACTATACAAAACTTTAAGTTTGATTTGGCGGTCATAGGATGCTCAGCATTGGACAACGAAGGTAATATGTTAGATTTCGATACTCAAGAAATACTCGTTAATCAAAGCATAATTAGCCAAGCTGAAAAAACTTATTTAGTAGCTGATCATACTAAATTTATGCGCAGAGCTCCTATAAAAATCGCATCATTATCTACGGTTGATTGTTTTTTTACTGATAAAAATCTTGAGCGACCACTACTTAAAAAATGCGCCTCATGGAATACCGACGTAAGATACAGTAAATAGCAACCATTTTTCATGTGTATTAAATTATAGAAAACGATTTACATAATTTTCTAAAATTTCTTGATTACCCGACCGAGGCTGTGGGTTTATATTCTTTTGCAATACTAATTGAGTAATTTCTTCCAAGTCACTTCCCAACATTTTTAAAGATTCAGGTTTTGACCAGCTTTGGTACCTTTCTTTTAGCTTCGCATCCAAACCACCGTCTTCTATCATTGCCTCAGCCGCCTTTAACCCACGAGCACAAATATCCATTGCACCTACATGAGCTGCTATAAGATCAACCGGATCTATTGACTGACGTCTCAATTTTGCATCAAAATTTGTACCACCAGTTTTAAAACCTCCTGCGCCAAAAATGTGATAATACGCAAGAGCGACTTCTGGCGCGTTATTGGGAAACTGATCCGTGTCCCAGCCAGATTGATAGTCATTTCTATTCATATCGATTGAACCTAACATTCCTTCTGCTACTGCCAGAGCAATCTCATGCTCAAATGAATGTCCAGCCAAAATGGCATGACCCTGTTCTATATTTAATTTTACCTCTTTTTCCAATCCATACTTCCGCAAAAACCCTATACATGTAGCCACATCAAAATCATATTGGTGCTTTGAAGGTTCCTGTGGTTTTGGCTCAACTAAAATTGTGCCTTTAAAACCAATTTTATGTTTATAATCCACTACCATATTTAAAAATCGCCCCATATTATCGAGCTCTTTAGATAAATTTGTATTTAATAAGGTTTCATATCCCTCACGGCCTCCCCATAGGACGTAATTTTGACCACCCAATTTATGAGTTGCGTCCATACAAGACTTCACCGTTGCTGCGGCAAATGCATAAACATCTGGATCAGGATTAGTGCTTGCCCCAGCCATCCATCGCCTATGACTAAACATGTTGGCTGTCCCCCACAGCAATTTGGGGCCTTTTGAGCTCATTTTAGAACTAATGTAGTCCGTAATCTCATTCAAAGTAGCCAGGTTATCTTTAAAATTCCCCTGATCAGGCCGAAGGTCAGCATCGTGCCAGCAAAAAAATGGAGCTCCCAAAATGTTGAACATCTCAAAGGCGACATCAGCCTTTAGCCGCGCTCGCTCCATGTTATCCTGCGGATGCCATGGCCTTACAAAAGTTGCTCCTCCAAAAGGATCACCACCCTCCCAAGCAAAGCTGTGCCACCAAGCAACCGCAAACCTAAGTTGATCCTCCATTCTTTTTCCAAAGACAATTTCATCTGGATTGTAGTATCGGAATGATAAAGGGTCAGTACTATCTACGCCTTTGTAAACTATTGGATTTATGCCAGAAAAAAATTCTGCTGTCATTTTCAATACCCATTTTTTTACCCCAATTGATCAGTTAGTCATTAGCCGTTTGACAGTCTGCATGGGCAGTTTTATGTAATTTTTAGAAACGTTATTATTTTTTTTAATCTTATGGAAGCACTATAAGAGTCAATAATCAACGCATGGAAAGTTTGACAGCTGACCCATCGCTCGGATTGTAAGCAACAGCCACCCCAGAAGCGACATTTATGCCCGTAATTGCAGAAATCACAACCTGGTGAGTTACCATTAAAACGCGGCCAGTTTTATCGAGGCTTTCTAGCTTATTCATTAATTTCGCAATAGTTTCCTCTCGATTATAGTGGTTTTGGAAAAAAGAGTTTAATCCTGAGAAAGTAGTCACTTCTCCTAGATTTAAAAGGCTTGCGGTCTCGGTACAGCGACACCATTCACTAGTATAAATTTTGTCAAATGAAATACCTATACTTTTGAGATCTGTGCCAATAAATCTTGCCTGGTCTTTACCCTCAGAGTTAAGATTTCGTTGGGTTTTACAATCATCAATATTAAAGTCCGTTGGATCACCGTACCCAGGTGCAAGGGCGTGTCTTAGAAAAAAGACGTTATATTTAGACTGATCCAAAGTCTCTTTAAACGAAATGCTATCGGCTTTCGCTATAATTCCAAGAAAGGAAAACACAAAAGAAAGAATACTCAACTTAATTAAACTCATCCGCAGAACGTCCCTTTCTTGAATAAAAGTATACTTAAATTATTATACCCAACAAGGAGATAGAATAAATGCGCTTTTTCATATACATAGGATTTCTGCAGGCATTTAAAGTTTATGTTTTGCTTGCGCTGGGATTCTATTTCATCCTACTGCAGTTAGCGATGGCTGAGATGTCTGTCATTGGGTCGAGCAACAGCACACTGAAAATTGAAAAGGTTGCCGTCTTCGATGAACCTTGGGCTTTAACATTCATCAATCAAAATGATCTATTAGTTTCAACCAAAAAAGGTAAACTATGGTTAGTAGAGAAAGACGGCACAAAGTCTGCAATTGAGGGCCTGCCAGAGATAACATATGGTGGCCAGGGTGGATTAGGAGATATTTTACCTCATCCAAATTTTAAGCAGAATAATCTTTTGTATCTATCTTTTGTAACCTCCAAAAATAATGGGCGTACACGCGGAGCAAAAGTAATTAGAGCACAACTAAAGAACGGTAAACTACACAACCATCAGCTAATTTGGGAACAACTTCCATATACTAGAGGGCGGGGACATTTTTCACATCGCCTTTCCTTTGGTCCACAAGATAGTTCTCAAAAAGGAATGCTGTTTATCTCATCTGGAGATAGACAAATCATGCATCCAGCTCAGACCTTTGATAATAATTTGGGCAAGATAATAAGACTTCATGATGACGGACGCATACCTTTGGATAATCCTTTTGCTAACAAGGGATTTCCTGCAAATACGATTTGGTCCTTAGGGCACAGAAATATTTTAGGAATTTCTTTTTCACCCGATGAAAAACTTTGGGCGAATGAAATGGGGCCCTTACATGGAGATGAATTGAATCTGATCACCAAAGGAGAAAATTATGGCTGGCCCTTGGTTTCAGAAGGTAACCATTATAACGGGCGTCACATCCCAAATCATATAACTAACGATACTTTCACCCCCCCTGTAGAATATTGGGTACCTACAATTGCTCCCTCTTCACTAGTATTTATGCCAATTAAAAACGGTTATATATGGTCAGGAAATGCTTTTATATCTGGGTTAAAAAGCAAATCAATATTCCGTCTACATATAGAAGATGATCAAATAATCCATGAGGAAAAATTCTACGTAGGAAAGCGAATGAGAGCCATTACTATAAGCCATGATTTAAACTTGTGGGCTATTGAGGATGGTGGAGTGGGCAGACTGCTGAAATTAACTTTGGAGTAAAGTCGTACTCATTCAGAATTTGAACCAACTTCTATTTCTTGACGTCCTAAAATGTCTACAGCAAGTATAAACTTATTTGTTTGAAAAAGTATCATTGAAGCTATCGAATATGTTATCGAGCGTTGTTTCAGATGAACAGCTTTGCACAATTTTTATTTGCTTGCCTGCTCGTACCTTTTCGCCATCGAAATAAACACTGGTGAAATCAGTGTTCATTACGACTTTAAGCCAGTCAGATTTTTTTGCCCTAATAAACGCCTCGCCGTGTCTGAAGGGACGAATTTCCCCAGTGGTTAAATTTTCCACGGCAAAAGAGCTTGCTTCCAGATCACATTGCTCTTCAAGAGTCACCCTAGAAATAAAACTTTTTTTTGCATCCTTTTCGTCCCAAAAACCTGCTGAGTGGGCCCCAACAGCCAAAGCCGCTACCGAAACTATCGCCGTTTTAAACATAACTAACTCCACATTGTTCACTCTTTAGGAGCAAAGTTTGTGCCAAGTAATATTACAATTTCAGGTAAGTTATTATTTAAAAATAATCCAAAATTCTATTTATTTCGAAACTACGAATGTTTTATCTTTGGGTATCATAGGATTATTTATCGCACTAACATTGCCAAAGTTAGTTATGCAAAACTGCTCTATCTCTTCTAGCGCAGCATAGACAATCCCTCCCGGAGTAATTGTCGCTTGATTAGATATCTGCAAGTTAAAAATCATTGCATATTTGGCTTCAGACCATAGTAATTTAAGAGAGTTAAAAAAATATACCTTCCATGCATTATAATCCTGTGTTGGAAAGAAATTAAACGTTCCTGACATTATCACAAAATCTGTTTTATGTATTGGAACAGATTTTGCGTAAAAAGAAGCTCTTTCAAAATATTTTTTTTTACAAAAATCAATCACTTCAGGACAAACATCATAGCCATAGTAAAGCCACTTCTCATTAAGCTTTTTCTCCAATAGGTATTCTAGGAAAGCCCCATATCCGCAACCTACATCGCTTATAGATATAGAGTTCATTTGGCACAGTAACTTTATCTGATTGTATATGACATCAAACCTGGCAAACTGTCTTTTTTTTGAAAACCACATGCTTGCCTCAGGCGTTGGCCCTAGTTTACGAAATCTTTTGTTATAAATTTCTGCTATCTCGCTATCAACACTTCGAAACATAAACACACCTTTTTTTTACAAATATAATATATTCAAAATCAGTCTGTAAAATGAATTTATTTTTTTCCCTGGCTGCAAAAGTAAATCAGTAAACTAAAATAGTTTAGCTTCGTGCCGTTATAAAATTTGATGAGATATAAGAAAGTTAGTAAAATGAAAATTTCAACCGTACTTTATGTAATCACTTCTGCTCTGGTTTTGGCTGGGTGTCACAACATAACCCACCCCGTTTCTAGTACAAACGTTCCCGCAAAACCGTATACAGATTCTGCATCATTAACAATATATGAGGCTCATCCCCTTAGAGGTTCTGAAAAAGTAAGTGTTCATGCATATTCCTACACAAGAGGCAGTGATCATTGTTCTAGAACTATTGCTTTGAATTTTAGCAGTTCTCTAGCCTACACCCAAACTATGATTGCCCTTCGAAATAGAGCCATGGTTACAGGCGCAAATGCTCTTTCAATTACCAACTGGCGTGAACATGGTGGAATAACGACCTTAACTGGTCATTTTTTCGATTGTCATTCCAAAAAGGGCCTCTAAAAAGTCGAAGAACACTTCATTTTACTAAAACATAGGTCGAAACGGCATTAAGCTGTTTCGACAGAAGTACCAGATACAGAAACAATTACGTGTTCTTTTGACCCAAACATCACGTTGTTGTATTGGATACTATAACCTACTATTGCATTACCACCAGATTTTAGAGCTGCTGCCTTCAACTCCACCATCGCATCAGAAATAGCAGTTTTCATTGTTTTCCTATCTATGCTTCGGTAGCGTTTTATAAATATAGACAAAAACTTTCTTAACATTGAATTATTTTCAACAACAAAGACACCCTCACCGTGAACAACTCCGTAGCGCCTACGGATCCTTAGATTTGAGGATGTTTCGCTCGTAATCAGCATATCCTCAAATTTTGCAAATAAGTTATCAATACTTTTGACGTTTGTTGGACTATGCGTTTTGTTCGCTGCAAAAACTTTCTGTTTCACAAGTGATTTTACATGGCATGCAACACATAACCCTTTGTGCTCTCGTGCTACATTTGTCTCCGTGTAACCCATTCTTGTTTTACACTCTACACATTGCGACATTATATTTCCTCCAACAAGCTTTACCGCTTATTCTTTTATTGAGTTAATTTTTCAACCATTTCCGAATTAGTTTGCATTAATCTTGCAGAGCCATTGAATTGTTGTTGAGCTTTGATCATCGAAGTCAGCTCGTCTGTAATGTTGACATTTGATGTTTCTAAGCCACCACTTTTAAGTGATGCATATCCAAGATCCGATGGTGCGCCCAAACTCAATAATCCAGATTTATCACTTTGTGAAAAAATACCGCCACCTAGTTCTTTCAGTCCATTAGTATTTGAAAAAACACCAAGTGAGACAGTACTAACGGGATAATACACTTCAGTCCCATAGCTAACCTCAATTCTCCCATTGTCACGAATTTCAAGCTCTGACATCGGAACATCATCACGCTTCAAGGGTATCTGTATAGGGACTAACTCTTCCAATGTTTCTGGTGTGGGGCCAAATTCCCCATCTATTAGCGGGGCGCCCATAACGAAAGCATCATTTGGAGCCCTCAAAAACCCAGAATTGTCTAAGCTGAATGTACCACTACGACTAAAAGATGGTGTTAAGCTGGTCGGGTTCTTTAAAATGAACATGCCATTACCAACCAAAGCTAAGTCGGTTGACCGGCCCGTATCCATAATTGCTCCTTGACCATCACTCCGCCTGGATACTCCCAGAGAAGCACCCTGACCAACTTTAGTGCTATCCACTTTCTCTGAGTTGAAACTGTTACCTAAGTCACTGAATGCCACCGAGGTTTTCTTGAAACCGCTTGAGTTTGCATTTGCGATATTGTTAGATATTACGGCCAGCTCGTGCATAGCTGTTGCCATTCCAGATTTAATCAAAGAAAACATACACTTCTCCTATTTAGAACAAGGGAGCAATTTTTGTGCCATGTATTCATTTCATAAGCGAATAAGTACTTATCTTTAGCCAAGAAAATCAAATAACGACTTACTGGTTATTCTAGTAAATGTAGCTTGAGCAGCCTCCTTATTCGTCATCAGAAACTCTAGCTGAGTCAAGAGACTTGCCAGGTCTGCGTCTCTTATCTTGGACATGTCTTCTTCTAGACTTACTAAAATATCTTGAGCGGCTGCCTCATTATCTTGCGCAATGCGGGAAGATGCACCAACTTGAGCTCTGGCTGTAGAAAATTGCTCAAACGCATCCTTAATTTTGTCATTGATTGAACCAATTTGTAACCTTTCATGATTAATTCGTTCTACTACATCAGATGAAGAAATATCTTTTATAACGCCAATATATGACTTTTCTGAGTCAAAATTTGAAACATCAAAATTACTCAAATTAAGCTGTTCTGCAGACCCCTGCAATCTAATCCGATTTCCACTTACTGTCGAAGCAGAAATACCAGTACTGCCTGTTAAGGCATTAATCTGGTCTACAATTTGAGAATAGTCATTCCCATAAATTGTAGCCTCTATCTTATTTTCAGTATTTCCTGTTTTTAATACGAACTCAAAGTCTGCCTCTGCTCCTGAACCTGGGAATACTAAGTCCACCGAGCCTCCATCTGAAAACAAATTGGACGAGTATCCACTGTTTAAATCATTTTCCAGACTAAAAATAAAATCATCAACTAGTTTAAAAATAGATGTTTTTTCTACTCCGTCGCTTATATTGTTAAACAGTTCATTTCCTGCAAAATTTTGTTGAACATAGAGGCTAGGCGACACCTTAACCTCTCTTTTTAATGCAGACCCAACATAAGACACAGAACCGTTATTATCCATTGCAAAAGGGCTTTTGCTCCCAGAGTGCCCCCCAAATAAACTATTTCCAAAGCTATCATTCTGATTTGCTAAGTCAAAGATCTCTTTCTTCAGACTTTGGGCATCAAGAATGAATCTTTCCCTTTCTGTTTGTGAGAGCATATCGCTAGAGCTATCGACCACAAGTTCTTGCAAGTTAACGGTCAAATTCTGAAGCCTATCTAAAGCTACATCCAAAAACTCTAAGTCCTTAGTGGCGCGCTTGGCATTTTGCATGTATTGGTTAGTTTCTGATTTTCTTTCCTCAGCTGCACTAAGTTTAGAAATATCATAGAGATTTTCTGACAACTTGAGATCAGCTTTGCCCGACCCTACTTGGCCTTGAAGCGATTTCAATTCTTGGTTAAGTCGTGCAAATAGCTCGACGTTTTGCTGGTGTAATCGTGGTGTACCTATCGTCATAACATTCCAATCACTTTTACATTGACCTCAGTAAAGTATCCAATAATTCCTTTGCGGTTGTAAGTACACGAGCTAGAGCCTGATATGCTTGCTGCTGCTCAAGCAACTTGGCAGCCTCAGTATCAAGATCTACGCCAGAAAATTCAGACTTTCGGTCAACTGCAATATCATGTGCTACTTTAGCATTAATTAGATTTTGTTCACTGGCACGCATCTGATAACCAGCTGAGGTTAACAGACTATTATACTGATCTGTGTAACCACCCTTTCCCGTACTTTCAGAAAAGCTGGAAAGAGCAATCATCCTTGCCAAATTTGTACCGTCATCTTTTCTTTCATTTGAGGTTAAAACCTGAAACTCATCGCCCTTACCCACATTCCCGTCCAAAATCCAATCAAAATCTCGAAACAAAAAACTATTGCTTGGGCTTATGATCCTTGAACCTAGAAGATCACCTGATTTGGTATCAAAAATATCAATGACACTTGCATCAGTTGAGTTGACTTTTGCTATCATTTCTCTTGGATTAAGCTCTTGAGATAATTCTTTCATACTCCCAATAACAGATGGCTTTCTATCCCCTGTCGATAAAATAATTAAATCCTCCCCAGATAAACCATCAAATGACAGAATTTCGTCAGCAAGCGATGAAACTTCCGAAGTTGTTGTAATTCTATTATTGTTATAATTTGAAAGAAGAAACTTATTTCCGTCCAGCGTTGCTTGTGAACCAGCAGTAATAAATCCGAACGTCGTAGAATTATCGGTAGCTTTTAAGCGAAGGTCTTTCTCCACCACACTTTCTGCAATTTCAATCTTCATTTTTGCCAGATTTGTGCCGGTAGAAACTGTCGAAACGACAACTCCAGCTGGGAGCGCCGGAACAGCAGTTATCGTATCGCCTGCGGTCTCAAAAGATAAAGAGTAAGTTGTCGAACCAATAACTAGTTCTGCAAAGTCAGTTTTGTCATTTTGCGTAAGGTCGAATTCCCCAGTAAGTATCTCTGCTCCTGATGTATCAGAAATATGGAAGGCGTTCTTTTGATCTGCTGAATTCGTGGAAGCCGCAACTAATGCATGACCACTCAAAACACCGTCGTAAGCGCTTGCAAAAAACCTAAAGCTTGACCCATTTCGCTCGAAACCGACGTTTAACCGCCCAACTTCTGGTCCAGTTACTGAGAACGTTGAAGCAGCAATGATTCTTTCTAAAGCTTCTGAGAAGGTAAAACTTTCTGCTCCAATGTTAACAGTTGACCCTGAAATAGTATACTCCAGAGAGGTATTAAGAGTTGCAACATAGTTTTGTTCGCCAAGCGTTAATTCAAATTTACTCCCATTAGATGGGAAACCGTCACTCAACGAAAAGTCATCACCTGTAAATCTACTTTTAGGCGCATCAGCCCTAATTTCTTTTACCAAATTGGTCGATATTTCATCAGAAGAAAACTCACTGTAAACCCTTGGTGCGAAAGTTGCTGTGATATCTTGATTTGAGTTTTCACTTGTTAAAGTAACTTTGTAAGAGCTCGATGAAGCCACCGCAGTTAGCTGATGAACATCTAGAAGATTGCCATCAACCAGGGAATTAGCTGCGAAGCTATATTCAGTATGGTTTTCTTCCGAATTATGAATTTTGTTTACGAAACCATCTTCAAAACTTGAAGCAACACTTGCTTGTGTAACACCATCGATAATCAGATCAAACGAAGAAGGACTTCGTAATTCTATTTGACCCCCCGAAATTAAATGCTCAGTGTCAGACACAACTACCGGCGAGCTCTGAATAGCCTCTCCGAATTTGTCTAGTTGTCGGGCAGATATCGTCCCGGAAGCAATACTAAAGTTTTTTATTGCTAAATCATTTCCGTCTATTTTGGAGAGTAGAATTGCACCAGGCCCAGAAACAGAAGCCAATATTCCAGTTTCTGAACTTTTAGAATTTATCTCAATAATAAGCCCTTGTGTATCATTATTCGATATTGTCGCGTCTATCGCAAACGCTTCAGAGTTATCCCCATAAAGATCAAATTGAATTCGTCCATCTTGAAAATTAAATAGTTCTAGCCTGTTTGATGCCAAGGCATCAATTCCGAATGCTCCGGCTTCTGAATTAATTTTCTCCGCAATCTGGCCAGCCATCATTCCCTGAGGCACTGAAATTTCTCCAGTACGTCCAGCATCAGTGTTAATAGAAATACTTGAAGGCATGGCAGGCCTGCTGGATGGAAAACTGTTAGAGGCGTATGAATTCAGATTAGTAGAAAAGCCTAAACCAGAGATTACTTTGGTTTGAGCACCCGTAGTTGTAATCCGAGAAATTTCTGCACCGATATATGTATCGTTTGAGCCAACTGCGGTATACTTTGCCGAATATTTTGCATCAGTTGCAAACCCATTTGCTTTAGATATTAATTGGTTTGCCTCTTCTTCAGTTAAAGGCTCGCCAGAAAGCTGTATTCCTTCTCTTGTAAAAACCTGAAGCTTGGCAGTACCCTCGTCAGCAGGCTTTAACAGACCTGAAAAATTATTCAACGTACTAGAATTTATTTGTTGAAACCCCGAATAAGGTGGCTGAGCAGCCGATGAAACAGACAAACTATAATCATTTCCACCTGCAAAAAGCCCTAAATCAATAAATGAATATGAGCCAGTATCCGACTTTAGGTTACCTTCATTCAAAATTTCAGCGATTTCGCGATAATCAGAGACGTCACTAATAAAATTACCCACAGAAAAAATGTACTCGGTACTTCCGAGTGTGATTTTCAACTTAGAGTTAGAATCAAGATCCGACAGCGGTGTACTGAATTGAACGGATGCTTGAGATTTCAGAGTTGTCAGATTTGCAATCGAATCCACATTTTGGAGATAACCTAATGCGCCAGTGCTTACAAAACTTATGGGATTGGCTGCGTCTCTAGTTTGCGAAAATACTGAATTTAAATTCACTAAATTATCTTCTCGAACTTCGTTAAAGCGCTCAATTGTAATATTGGCATTACTAGAGTTTGCAACAGATGGCTCAACGGAGTAGTAAGAACTAGCCGCTATTTTTTCCCCATCGAGAACCTTCAACCTTAAATTTTCTGCAGATCCATTAGTAAACTTAAGATTGAAACTATCACCAAGTGCAGCTCTTCCCTCAATACTGAACCGAACCCCATCTATTTCTGTACTTCCCTTGAATTCTTGCAATACCTCACCGTTTGTATCGGATATAGCCCAACTCTCTTTTTTCGGGTCATAGCTTACGAGTAGACTGGTGCCGAGTTTACTTGCTAAATTCCCTTCAACCCTAATTTGAGCTGTACTATCCCGCGTCGACGTTTTTTTTATCTCGACTGCTTCTAGTGTGAAAAAATCCAACCCTGAATCACCGTTTAAATCAACACCAAACCGGTGAACTTCATTAAACTCGTTAGTTAAAGATATCGTCAAATCATCCAGTGAATTTTTTGTGGATGTAAGCGTAAGGTCTGCAGCCAAGTTACCCGCGATTTCTCCAGATTGAATCTGAATTCTAGAGGATATATCACTTCCATTCCCACTTAAGAAAATACTTGATGACCCGTGTACGCTTTGGTGCACTAATGTTCTATGATCCAACTCATTAATTAATGTTTGGCCTTGACCAGATGTACCTAACGTAACCTTCACCGAACCATTCTGTAGATATTCTACGGAAATATCAGCGAGTTCACTCAGAGTTTTTAGATGAGCATCTCGTTGATCAAGAAGACTATTTGGCGTGCTTTTGGGACTAGAATTTCCTAAAATTTCTTTTTGTATACTACTGAGAAGCTCAAGAGTATTATTAAAATCTTTTATATTTCCGGAAAGAGTATCAGACACCAATTGCCGGATATCATTAATACCATTTGCAGCGTTAGTAATCGCAGAAACTACGGCTCTTCCAGCATCGATCGCGATATTTCTAGCAGCCAGATCCGATGGATCCTGCGAAACTATGGATAGGGAGGCAAAAAAATCATTCACCTTAGTTGAAACTGTGCTATCCGATGGTCGCAGAACTTGTTCCAGTTTCTCAAGTATCAAAGTCTGAGATGTCGCAAAAGATAGACCAGAAGATGCTGTTTGCAATTGCAAATCTATGAATTGGTCAAATGCACGGGTGATACCGTCAATTTTAACACCGTAGCTTGTATTTGAGGAGATGGATAAAACATCTGCTGTAGCCGATCTAACCTCTGTTAGATTGACTTCCCGCCGAGCATAATTCTCGTTGCCAACATTTGCTATATTCTGACCAGTAGTCGCCAGGCTTTCTTTATAGGCTTGTAGTCCAGATTTGGCTATTCCATAGATATCGCTCATTCCAAAATCCTAGCCCTTCGACATTTGTCGGACAATCGCGTCTGCAATACCTATATCGACCAACTTACTTGAACTTTTAGCTAACTCTTGATCAAACATTTGTTCAAAATTATCATCAGCTTTAGAGTCAAAAAGGCCATCACTTAGCTTACTTTCTCGTGCTTGACGCAAAAGAGTTTCCAGAAAAATTGCTTCAAACTGATCTGCAACATTCTGCAAGTCATTTAAGTTTTGACCGCTACCCTGTGAATTTTGTGATCCTGTAAATAAATTTTTATCCAAACCTGAACCATATCCAGACTTTAATAAGGTTATATCCATATAGCTCTTTATTTGACCATCAACCATCGTATCAAACCTCAGATCACAATTAGCTCGGCATTAAGGGCACCGGCTTCTCTAAGGGCCTCTAGTATGGCAACTAAATCAGAAGGCGTGGCACCCACTGCGTTTATAGCGTCTACCAATTCACTCAAAGATACACCTGCATCAAAAAGAAACGCTTTTGCTACATCTTCTTGAACTTCGATTTCAGTGTCAGCAACAGCAGCAGCGCCAGCATTGGCTTGAGCACCATCTCCTATCGCAATGGCATCTCCTCCATCAACATTTTGATCTTCGTTTACTCGGACGGATAAAGTTCCATGCGAAACAGCTGCTGGCGTCACTTTAACATTTCCACTAATTACCAATGTACCTGTGCGAGAGTTTACAATTATTTTTGCAGGTGGCTCCGCACGTTCGACTACTAAATTTTCTAACAATGAAACAAATGCAACTTTTTGAGATGGATCACTGGGAGCTCTTACACGAATACTATTTGTATCTAGTGGTATTGCAGTATCTGCTCCAAAACTATTGTTTATTGCCTCCGATACATTGTAGGCGGTAGAAAAATCACCCCTATGCAAATTTAAGATTACAAAATCAGTATTTAAAAATTCTGTGGGTACACTTCTCTCAACTGAGGCACCACGGGGAATACGTCCAACAGTGGGAATATTTACCGTAAGAGATGAATTATCTGCGCCCGTAACACCAAGGCCACCAACCACCACGTTTCCCTGTGCTATTGCATAAGTTTCACCATCCGCCCCCAATAATGGAGCCATAAGCAGCGTTCCACCTTTCAAAGATTCAGCACCACCAATCGTTGAAAGTGTTACATCAATGGCCTGACCTGGCTTGGTAAATGGAGGTAAATCAGCGGTAATCATTACTGCAGCGGCATTATCTCCATTTAAACCATCAACATCTGTTGTCACCCCAAATCGAGAAACTAACGACTGCATTGACTGAAGTGTGATACCAGTATTGCCATCACCCGTTCCAGCTAAACCAACAACCACACCATACCCGACTAATTGATTAGACCTGACGCCTGCGAGAGACGTTAAATCTTTTAATCTGTCGGCGAGAACAGGGCTGGTTTGAATACTGACTACTACGATAAAGGCCAAAAAATATTTAAACATATGCATTATCAACTCCTAAATCGGCGATACGGTCTCAATGAACCGAGAATACCAACCTTTTTTTCCAGAAACTGCAGTATCCCCAGCTCCGATGTAATCAATATCTGCATTAGCTATTCTATCTGACGGCACCACATTATCTGAAGAAATGTCTCGTGGCCTAACGATACCACTCACACGAATATACTCGTCACCATTATTTAAAGTCAGCTTCTTTTGACCTAATATTTCAAGATTTCCATTTCCAAACACTCTAACCACATGTACAGAAATCAAGCCTGACAGCGAATTTGATTGGTTACTTGACCCGGATCCAGTAAAGGATTGCTCAGTACCAGATGAAAGATCAGTAGATTCAGGGATTAAATCTTTTCCAGCTAAATTCTCTAAAATATTGGGTAAAGTAACTTTTGAGTCACTAGATTTTGAACTTGCGGCATTTTGCGATTTGGTGGCAGCAAAACTCTCAGTAAATGAAACCGTTAGTATATCCCCGACCCGGTGTGCTCTACTTTCCATAGCAAATAATCTACTTTGGTTTGGCTTATAAATTGCCCCATAATCTGGCTGAACTTGCTCTTCCTCTATGTTACCAAGATAAATTGGCTCAAAGTCATCACTCCTTCGATCTTCGACATATTGACCACATGATGGGATTAAAAGAATAAAGGAAAACATTAGCTTTTTCATATTTCACCTAGAGATTTCGAGAGATAAATTGCATCATCTCATCTACTGCAGTAATTGATTTAGAACTCACTTCGTAAGCCCTTTGGGTTTCGATCATATCTACGAGTTGTTGCACAACATTTACGTTTGAAGTTTCAACATATCCCTGAAGTACTTTCCCAAAACCACCATCAAGTGGAGCACCAGCCTGCGGCTGTCCACTTTCCGAGGACTCGACAAGAAAATTTTCACCTATTGGCGTTAATCCTCTGGGATTGCTAAAGTTTACTAATGAAATTTGACCAACTTCCTGACCAAAATCATTTCCTGGTACCGTTACGCTAACGATGCCACTATTCGAAATGTTTATTCCAGTTGCATCCACGGGAATTGTTACCTGAGGCTGCATGACGTAACCACTAGACGTCGTAAGTAGTCCTTCGGCATTTCTTGAAAGCACGCCAGCCCTCGTATAACCAACCCTGCCATCAGGAAGAAGAGCCTGAAAAAAACCTGAACCATCAATTGCTAAATCTAACGAGTTATCAGTACTTACTAGCCCGCCCTGAGTGAAAAGCTTTTGAGTGCTTACTACCTTTACACCAGTTCCAACTGCAAGCGGAGATGTTAATGCTGCATTATCAGCGGTCTGTGCTCCTGCATTTTTTACAACTTGGTAGAAAAGAGACTCAAAGTTTGCTCTATCCCTTTTAAAACCAGTAGTATTTACGTTGGCAAGATTGTTTGCAATTACCTGCATTTTGTACTGCTGAGCAGTAAGACCGGTTTTAGCGACGTGCATTGCTGATGTTGACATTTTTTTGCCCTTTTGAATTTAATCATTAAGAGCAAAGTCTATGCCAACTAAAGAAATTAAGTTGGTAAACTCATGAGTTTTGTGCCAGCGCTATCCAGGTCACTCGCCTTTTTTATGAGCTTTACATTAATTTCAAACTGGCGCTGCATATCTAAATTTTTCACGAGTTCTTCAATGGCATTGACATTGGAGCCTTCCAAAAAACCTTGGCCAAATTTACCTGTTTGGTCTGGATCCGGTACCGTGCCGTCTGCTTTTCTGATTTGACCATCAAGACTTTTCGTAAGTTGATCTAATTGGCTAGTTGTTGAACCTATAAATCCTGCGCTTGTAAGCTCTCCTGTAGGAGCTCCTGGCTGCTGAACTAATACCTCGCCAATATCCGTCACGCTTATAGAAGTGTAAGGCGGTAAAATAATTGGAGCGAGCCCATCTGATAGTACCAGCTCACCTGTGCCATTTACCAACTGGTTTAATGCGTCTACTGAAAAGTCTCCTCGGCGAGACAATGCGACTTGCCCATTCTCTGGCTGAACATAAAAATATGCATCATTTAAAACCGCAACATCGGTTTCAACACCTGTATTTTGAACACTTCCCATTTCACTAGAGAACATACGAAAGTCAGTTTCAAGAGGTAAAACTTTAGCAGAAGCTTCATCAAGCCTCTTTAAAAATCCAGCGTTCCCTTCATTTGGTAAATCCCGCCTAAAACCAGGCACGTTAACGTTGGCTAGGTTGTGTGCAAGATCAAATTTCAGATCTTGCATTTGCCTTATTGCACTAAGTGCTGTTTGAGCGAGCCTATCCATAAGCTAAAGCCTCATCTTAACCTAGTTTCTGATATTTATTATTGTTTGGGTCATACTAGTTGATGTCTCGATGGCTTTAGCTGCTGCCTGATAATTTCTTTGAGATGTAATTAAATTTACAAGCTCCTCAGTAATATCGACATTCGATCTTTCCAGGGAACCTGAGAGAATTTGCCCAAACCCATCTTCAGCTGCCTGCCCAAGCTCTGGTTGTCCGCTAGCAGCAGTTTGAATAAAGGTTGAATTACCAATTTGTTTCAAACCAGCTTGGTTAGCAAAACTTGCTATCATTATTTTACCCAAAACAACATCTTGACCATTAGAGTAGCCGGCCTGAACATTTCCATAGCTGTCAATCTCTAGATTAGTCAATCTTCCTTTGGTATACCCATCCTGAGTAACATCAGTTGCTGCGAAAGGCTGATCGTAAGATGTGGCATTCGTAAAATCTACTGTCAACTCCTTGCTTGGAAAGCCAGTATATTGTACATTTGTTATTGGGCTTACTAATTCACCTGTTAAGCCAAATGTAAGTTCACCCTCATCAAGATAAAGCGGATAAAAGTCTTGTACCATATTATCTACGAAATCTTGGTTATTAGTTGTTATTTCTCCTGTCGGTGAAATAAACAATGGTCGGCCTAGTTCGTCTTTTGCTTGGACAGGGGTTCGAACTTGTGCCTCGTCACCGAGCCCCAGAGGAACGTTATTTAAACCGAATCGAAGGGCTCCGTTAATACTGAATATTGACCTTTCCCCAGTTGTTGCTGTAGTGAACGTAAAATTATTCTTATCACTGTCATATACAACTTCTACTCCTCCAACAGCTTCCCCAGATATTGGGTTTACCATCTGGTTGATTCGCGTTTCTAAAGCAGCGGCTAAGGTTGATCCTTTGTAGTTCCCTTCTGGAATTGTAATAAGGCCACTAACACCATTGCTCACTACAGTGAATTGGTTTTCATTAGCGATCGACGTAACGGTAAACGCTCTTGTCATATCCATGAGAGCTTCAGCACCCTCAGCCACAGCGGGCCTTGATACCAATCCAGTGGGAGGCGTATATCCCTCAACACCAGATCTTGGAACTCCCATAACGTTATTTGATCCGTTCCCTATTGTATTGAAAGCGTAAGATGCATCATCTGTTGCATCTCTAGCGCCCGTGTTTGTTAGGTTGTACCGACCAACTGCAATACTAGATTCTGACTGAGCGCTGGTCACACCTACAACCGTATTTGCACTAAGTGCCTCTCCAGTTGTGCCACTTCTAAAGTTGAAATTATTTGCGACCGTGTCGAACTCAACTGTCATTCCATAGCGCTTATTTTGAGAGCGTACTTCTGGACCATCAGCTACGAACGGGCTGCCAAAAATCAAATCATCCGTAGTAAGACTCACTTCCGTGGCTTCACCAACAGGAGGGATTCCCAAACCATTGGTTCCACTACTTAAAGTTGGGCTGTAGACAGTGAACGTATCAAAGCCGATCCCGGTACCTTTTCCAAGAACCCCATTCAAAGTATCAAAAGTTAGTCTCTGGTTTGTTTCATCGTATCCAAGCTTGAATGCTGGCGTTCGTTCATCCATCCAATTTACGGTTTCTGAAACAGCATCCAGTTTGTATTGCGCTAAATCGGTACTATCAGCAGACGCGATGGCAAGAGCATTGGCAGCAGCATTAGATGTCGCAGTGGCAGTACCTGAAGCACTAGTCCTCTTCGCTGAGTTCCCTATCTCACGAATAATTATCTTATTGGAATAACTTACATCCTTTACACCCTCGACTAATCCGGCCGTATCTTGAAAATAAGCCTCAATATGTTCTGAAGGCTTCGCAAGAATTGTTATTGGATCCTGAGAATTGTTAAGTGGATCAGACGTGTTAACGGTGATCGGCTTGAAATCAAGCGTAAACACAGTTGTTGTATTACCCCTTACTTCATCCGTAACAGAAATTTCATCTGTACCAATCTCATCAATGAATTCGGTCTGTGCATCATCTCTACCAACGTCTGACTGTTGAAATCTTAAAACCTCTGGAGAAGTCGGTATTATGTCATTATTTAAGGTAATAGTTAAATACCCGTTTGAGTCTGTGCCAAACACCAAACCGGTAGATCCCGCATCAGCGGATTTAGTTTTTCCATCATAAGCTTTAATTTCTGGCACATCGTTTACATTTGAATACGCGACGTATCGTGCAACAGCCGAAGCATCGATGTCTTCGTTCAAATGGTTTACGTTAATAACGTCAAAGTCAGTTATCACATTGGAAACTGTAGGAACTTCCGTCATTGAAGTAGTAGCTATAGTCTGCTTGAACATACGCTCATTAACACCTAATTCTTCGGCGTTATTGGCGTCGATACCCGTTCCATCTTGCGAATAAGAATTTAACCCATCAGTCATAAGAATTTGTGCATGCGTTAGGAAATCATCCATCTCCAAACCTTCCTTAATGGTAGGAACGTCTGTCTGAGCCCATGATTCTGAATGAATGTTAATTTCTATTGGAGTAATTAAGCCAGTTGATTTTCCGTCTCCAGCGGTCTTCTTGATATCGATCGTAAACTTCTCGTCCACATTGTCAGTCAACTGAATTTTTTTATCGTCACCAAAAGCATTTCGTAGAGCATTTTCGACTTCAGTAGCTAACCCTGTTCCGTTGTATGTTCCGGGAGGTATGTCAATCGAAACTGGGCCACTTCCGTCCACATCAATAAGTAAAAAATCTTTGCCCCAAAATGGGCTGCCATCAGCTGGCGTTGTATCTTGCAAATTTTGATATTCTACAGTTCGATTAAAATGTAGAGGATCACTTACGATTTCTACTGTTTTACCGTCGCCAAGATATGAATTGATATTTAGCCCAGACAACATTGCAGGCGTAGAATCGTAAGCAGCACTTAAATCATCCGCCCTATACAAGGGTGAACCCTTACCTTCTAAAATATATGCCGGATCAGTTGGTACTGTTGTCTTTTGGCCGAACCTATCAATGAATTGAAAGTTACCAGAGACATCAGTGGCTCTTGTGAGTGCAGGTTTGATTTCCTCACCATCAACGAACATTCTTGTATCATACTTAAATGTCGCATCGTCGCCTGTTGGGTCTTGTGTCTTTATATAAAAAATTGTGGCCGATTTGGGATTACCCATGTTATCAAATACTGTAACAGCTGAAGATGCAGAATAAGTCTCAGCATTATTAGCATCAAAAGTCACAGAAGACGGAATTACCTCAGAGTCAGCCGGAAGATTTACACCCATCCCAATAAGTGTTGTTTCTTTTGGATCCCCATATTCAGATTGTAATTGTAATGTAGAAGAGCCCTCAAAAGTAGTATCGGATACTGCTCCGTCAGAATCCACAGGATAACCTAAGAGAAACTGACCGTTGCTATCGACAATGTAACCAGCGTCGTTAACATCAAATGATCCATTTCTTGTATATACCGTCTGCCCCGCGTTTCCACCCGTTTTCATTGCGAAAAACCCTTGCCCGGAAATCGCCATGTCTAGCGTGTTGGTCGACTGCACAATATTTCCCTGAGAAAATTGCTGAGTTATCGATTTTGTACCCGCACCAGCACCAATTACATTTGTCTGCAATGGAGTTGTACTAAAAATATCTCCAAACTCCGCCCTACTCTTTTTAAACCCAGTAGAGCCAACATTCGAGATGTTGTTCGATGTGGTAGCTATATCGGTTTGAGCACCCTTCAGACCAGTAAGTGCAGTAAAAAATGACATGTTAGACTCCTATTGAGCAAGTAAAAATTTGTAATAACTTTGCAATTTCTGTGCCAAATAAAATTTGGATTTTTTAAACTATTAAGATCACCTAAAGTTCACTGCAGATGATACATCCAAATCCCCGTAATCTTCGACATTAAGTAAGACCTGTTTCGTATCTCCAGCACCTACCGAAGCCGAAATAACCCGTGAGTAGATCGAAGGGCTTAATTGTTCTGGGCCATTACCACTATCGATAAGGGCTTCTATTTTAATTCTCTTGTTATTTTCTAGAATTTCGAGAGGAATATCATCCCATTTGAAACCCACTAGACCTGCACCTTTTGGACCCAAATCATCTCTGAACAATTCCGAATTTGTCTCCGCATCTCTATAAATGAGCTCGGTCCTGATTGTAGAATCTGGAAGGTCGAGTACTCCATGCAGCTCTCCATTTTCATCAACTCGACCAATGTCTCCCGGAACAAGAACCGAATGACCTAAGAGATTAGAAGCAGTTGCAATTCGTGCTTGGTCAAATTCCTCGACTAGCTTTCCAAGAGAAGAATTCATTTCTTCAATTCCAGTCACTGTGGAGAACTGCGCCATCTGTGCGATGAAGTCGCCATTGTCCATGGGTGCAAAAGGATCTTGATTTTGTAGTTGGGTGGTCATCAATTTCAAAAAGTCAGACTGCCCTAACTTATCACTACCTGCTTTTTGCGCATCATTCTGCTTACTTAATCCAAGCTTTTCAAAAAGTGCAGCTTGGGCGCTGTTTGGATCTATTGTGGTCATGTCGGCTCCTATTTACCCATATTGATTGTTCGCATCATCAAACCCCTTAAAGTACTGATGACTTCTACGTTATTTTCATATTGGCGGGACGCCTCAAGCATCTCTACCATTTCTTCTTCTGTATCCACTGCTGCAGTATAAATATATCCATCTTTGTCTGCCTTAGGGTGCCCAGGTTGATAAGATTTATCTGGGGCCCTATCGACTTGCACGATGTCCACAACATCCACTGAGGACACTCCACTTTTTTGCAAATCATCAGCATAAATCGTTTTAAAAACAGGTTTAATTGCTCTGTAAGCTTCGGCTTCCGAAGAGGCGACCGAACGCGAATTAGCTAAATTACTTGCAACTGTATTCAGACGAACCATCTGCGCCGACATACTCCTAGCTGCAATATCAAATACATTTTTTATATCAGCCATTTTATTCCCCTTTTATAGCTGACATAAGGCCAGCTATCTTCCGGTTTAAAAATTCTAAAGATGACTGATAGCGCATAACGTTTTCTGAAAATTGCATTTGTTCAACATGCAATTCAACGGTGTTTCCATCCTTTGAGGGAGTTACATTTTGCCTAAATTTGACGCCCTGTTCATTAGAACCAATACTCATTTTAAAGTGTTTTTCATTGGCTGTGTTTACTTCACCAAATCCCATTCTATTGTTCAACATTTCAGTGAAATCTAAATCTTTTGCTTTAAAATTTGGAGTTCCAGCATTTGCAATGTTGGATGAAAGGATTTCATTACGCTTGGATCTCAATGCTAGAGATTCTGAATGTACTTTGAGATGACTTTCAATGAATTTCAATTTTTATCCAAACTTACCTTGATTTGGTTCGAATATTGCAAGTAGTGTGCCAACATGATGGAGAGATGAAATGGAAGACCAAAAAGACGAAATTCTTACCCCATATACGCTGGCAGACCGTAATGAGACACTTGTGAAGTATGCAAATTATTCATTTAAGGAGGCACTGTCGGAAGTAAAAGATGAACTTAAGATAGAAAAAGATTTTCATAGGAGGCTTGGACTTTTAGCGGCTAAAAGCTGGATTTTAAGAAAAAAATTGTACGTCACACTTCATGATCCATATATTTCCGCTTTAAGCGAGGTCGAGGATACAGACATTTTCGATGGATTGGATGATGAAGACTACAACGATTTTGATAGTCTATTCGACGAGGATACGCCCGAGGTAAAAGTAGAGATTCTACTACTCAAAGCGGCTACCATAAATGGGAAGAAAATCACCAAGGACACCATTGTCGAAATAGCAGAGAAAGAGGCAAAGAAGCTCGTGGAAGCTGGTACGGCAAAATTAAATGCAGATTAAAAATTTAATTAGGTTACAGGCGATATACAAACTCAATCTTTATAAATCCATAATATGAGTTTTTATAGAAGTGGAAATCGCCAGCTCAAATCAAAAATTTCGAGAGTTAACCCCGAATTTCTCATGGAAACTTCTCCATTAACGCCCTCCGCATACTTGGAAGTGTTTAGAAAAAGGGATGCCGGGCGTGGTGGTGTAGCAAGGTATAACAAATCCTTTAATTCACCGAAACTCACCTCAGATAAATTTATCGTAGCTGAAGCAACAGGTCTATTTTTTTGAAATTTTATAGAGCCAATTGGACCTATATCTTGCTCTTGCTGTCTAAAAACAATCGTGCAGTTTACTTTGGGAACTTCAGAAATATCACAGGAAACAGATATTTTTGACGTATTCTTGATACTGCTTTTAATCATATCACTACTTAATAACGTAAGGTGTAACGAAAATTCTTTAGCTGAACGATTGTGCTCCATTTCACGCATTAACTTCACTTTCGATCATTTCACGTAGGGCCTTTACTGCGGCTGATTTAATTTGTGAAACTCTGCCAGTTGATACAGAAAGTACTTCGGCAATTTCATACACGTTCAACTCTTCAACATAATACAGCTGTAATACCAACAATTGCTGCTTATTCAAACTATCTATATTTGCTCTCAGTATACTTTTTAACTCACCGTTCAAGATTTTTTCTTCAACACTTGGGTCACCAGAAAATAAAAAATCTCCGTATGCTTCGGTTGCTTCCTCTATACTTTGGTGCTTGCTAGCTGCAAAATCATGCTTCCAATTCATTAATTCCGATACTTCAATCTTTAATTCTGACGCTACTTCTTCTGCATTCGGAAGCCGTTTGTGTTCAATTTCTAATTTTCTACTAGCCTTATCAAAATCCTGCTTTCTTTTAATGGTTCCTCTGCATAGATTAGATGACTTTCGGAGAAAATCGATTATAGCACCCTTAACACGCAAACGAGCGTAGTTCTCAAACACAACTCCTTCATGCGGTTTATAATTATGCGCCGCCTCAATGAGACCAACCATCCCGATCTGAAGTAAATCTTCAACCTCGACTACTTGATGCACACGACCCACGTAATAATAGGCTATTTTTTTAACTACATTCATATTTTTATTAATAAGTTCGTTCTTATCATCATATTTTTGCGTGTAGCCATGCATTGGAGTTTTACCTACTTCACTTATCAAAAAATCTGATACTATTTGTTTTACAGGGATGTGCGTTATGAATATTACTTACTATTTCTGTTAGCTGTGCATTTAAATGTGTATTTACTTTAGAATTTAGAACGAACGGTTTTCTTGATAATATTGAATTGCTAATAACTTGACTACTTGGTAGCCAGCCCAGGAACGATAATTCAATGTCTAAAAACTGTGCTACAATTTTTTGGAAACTATTAAAACTACTTCTAGCATCATCAGATCCTTTGGCCATATTGACTACGATGGAAACCCTTTCCAAATTCTTCTCTAGGTTCAAAGCTTTTATAAAGGCATAAGCATCCATAAAGCTGGTAGGCTCTCCAACCAAAACAATTATAATTTTATCACAGGCCGCAGCAAACTCCACACTTGAGTCCGAAGCGCCAGCAGGCGTGTCAACAAAAAGAAAATCAATGTCCGTTTCAAGGTAATCCAACGATTTAATTACCTCCCAGCGCTTCTTGCTGTCAATATTCATAAGTTCCAATATACCTGATCCTCCTGGTATCAACTTTAGTCCAGAAGGTGTGTCATGTATCACTTGATCAATTTCACATGTCCCATCTAAAAGGTCACTGATGCTAGCTGAAACTTTTTGATCCAACATGATGTGCGCGTTAGCCAAACCAAAGTCAGCGTCCAATAACGCTACACGCTTGTTATCCAACGAAAGCTTTACCGCACAATTAACGGCAAGTGAAGTCTTTCCAACACCGCCCTTACCACTAGCAATTGCAATTGTATGTACCATGATTTACGCAATCTCTTCTTTAATTTTTTTAAGTAAATATGCCTCAATTTGATCTACTTTTGAATAATAAGCGCCATCCTTGACTTTATCCATGCCGGAAAAAAACATACATTTATTATCAAGTTCTATCATGGCAGAAATTTCTGCCACTGAAAGATCGTAGGTGTCTAACTTTGTAAAAGCCCAGTAATGCCTTTCTGGTGATTTAATTTTATAATCTTTTTTCAAACGCTCGTAACTACTACCAACAGGCACAGTCCGTATAATACTGATCTTTGCTTCTGGGTTCGCTTTGTATAAATCGATCATGAGAAGGTTCAAATCGTTTTCTTGGTTCGAAGTATCAATTATCAAAGCCTGACGCTTTGGAGCTTTTTGTTTGTCCTGAGACAAGTTGAGGCTTTTTACTGCTTTAAGCAACTTTCTTTTATCTTGGTCCGAAAATGAAAGATAATCACTTTCAGTATCAATATCTTGTTGGAGTGAAACAAATTTATTTAAAAAAGTACTTTTACCGGAACCCTTTTGCCCAGTGATTACAAATATATCTGATTCATCAAAATGCCTACATTTGCCGTTCACAAACGCTTTAGCCAACTTACGAACTGCTACTCCAACCTCAGTTTCATTTGATAAATCATTGAATATATTAATTGTCGTAGGCATAAAACCTATTAGCCGAAGCTTATCAATAGTTCCAAACTCAACAGCTTCACTATCCCTATAGTTATCAATTAACAGCTTTAATCCAGATATTTCCTTGGAAATTTTCTCTATTTTGTTTGTCACCGCCGAGTATAGTTCATCAGAAGATTTCGGGTATTGCCCTGCTTCTGCTTCCCCAACTTTTCTATTCAACACAGAAGAAAACTTATCTTGTCGATAAATATCGCCTAGTATTAATGGTTTACTTTCTTTTTCTGCCTTTTCTACTTGCTCGTCTGTAGCAGTAATTTCTATCTGCCCATCAATTCTCTGGGTTGAAATGATGAGTGCATCGTCACCTAAACGCTTTTGCACTTCTTCCATTGCCAGAGCACTATCTATTGCCCTCACCGTAATCTCCGCCATTTAATTTGCCTCCATTACAGAATAGTTCAATTATTCGGCTTCTTCAGTAGCTTCATTCCCACCAACCGTGTAGGCTATCTCTACACTACGGTTTTCAGGAAGTTCAGTAAAGCTTAGAACATTAACAGCTGAAAGCTGGGCCCTAACAAATTGAGCAACATGACGTCGGATCTGTGGTGCGACAATAAGAAAAATTGCTTTGTTATCACGACTTAGTTTTTCTGTTGCTTCGTTTAGGTTTTGTAGAATCTTTTTTGCAAATGCTCCATCGATAAGTAACATCTTTTCATCTGGGTTCTGTCTAACTGCCGTCAAAATCATTTGCTCTAAATCTGGCGCCAAAGTAATCAAAGGTAGTGTATCTTTAAATTTTGTTACTCGCTGTATTAAGAGAGGTATTAATTTGGGCCTAACTGCCTCCGAAATATCATCATTAGACATTTTCTGAACAGTCATCCCACCTAACTCTGTGAGTATTACTTGGAGATCCGAGATTGGCACAGATTCACTTAGCAAATTTTGTAGTATCGTCGTCAGCTGATGAAGAGGAACCAACTTAGGCACAACCGATTGAACTAAATTTGAATGTGAAGCTTCTAAATTATCAAGCAAATCTTGAACTTCATCCTGCCCCAACAGTTCAGAGGAAAAATTATTCAAAACCTGCCCAACATGAGTAATTAACACTGACGTCGGATCGATTGTTACATAACCTTTAGATTTTGCGTCATTTGCGAGCGCTGGCTCAATCCAATATGCCTCAACTCCAAAAGAGGGATCAGTTACTTTTATACCTGCAAGTTCGACCTGTACATCATCACCGGGTATAGCTAAAACTTTATCATAGTAAATACTATCATCAGCAACAATTTTTTCCCCAATTTTAATTTGGTATTGAGAAGGTTCCAAATCTACGTCATCCCTTATCCTTATCCCTGGAATTACAAAACCAAGACGCTTAGAAATTTCTTTACGTAATTTTGTTACACTTGGAACAAGGCTATCTTCATTTTCTTTTGATACTAAACTCACAAGCCCATAGCCAATGTTTAAAGAAATTTTAGAGGAGTCTTTCACAGAAGTGACATCAAAATCAGAACTTTCTTCGTCGCCATCAGATTTTTGATCTTCATCGCCTTCAGCTGATGCTGATCGCTCCTTTCTGCGTGATAGATAACCAAGCAAGGCTGCAATTCCAGCAAAAACTATAAATAATTGATTTGGCATACCTGGAACCAAGCCAAGAGCCAAGATAACAAAAGATGTGGGTAACCAAGCGGCAGATAAATTTACTTGTTTGGTTATATGCTGGGACATGTTTTGCGCAGAAGAAACTCTTGTGACAATAATTGCTGTAGCAATTGATAATAACAAGGATGGAATCTGAGCTACCAAGCCATCACCTATAGATAGAAGAATGTAAGCTTCCGCTGCTTGACCAATCGGCAAATCGTGTTGGACTATTCCAATTATCAAACCACCAATAATATTTACAAGTAAAATTAATATTCCTGCAATTGCATCACCTTTTACAAATTTTGACGCACCATCCATAGAACCATAAAAATCTGCTTCTTGAGTTACCTCCTCGCGCCGCGCCTTCGCCTCGTCTGGAGTGAGAATCCCAGCATTCAAGTCAGCATCAATAGCCATCTGTTTTCCAGGCAATGCATCAAGAGTAAAACGTGCTGAAACTTCAGAGACGCGACCGGCGCCCTTAGTGATTACCACAAGATTGATAATTACTAGGATTGCAAAAACAAAAATCCCAACAGCATAATTTCCTGATACGATAAACTCACCAAATGCCTCAATAACCTTTCCAGCTGCACCTGGACCGGTGTGTCCCTCTTTCAGTACAATTCTTGTGGAAGCCACATTTAGTCCCAGGCGTAAAACTGTAGCGATTAGTAGAAGGTTTGGAAAAGAAGAAAAATCCAAAGGACGATGTGTATGCATAGCGACCATTAAGATCAGCAAAGACAGTGTGATGTTTAGAACAAAAAAAGTATCAAGCAAAGCAACAGGAAGCGGCAATACCAGCATTGCAACAAGCGCTATTATACCAAAGGGGAGCAGTGAATTAATTAAATTTGGCACAAGGCCCTTTAACGTCATCGATTGCGCTTCTTGCATGTCCATCTCACCGTAAAAGTGTCAATATTTTGAATGTATAAGGCACTGTTTTTATTACTAAATTCTATTTTTTTATTTTTTCATTTTATTATACAATGTGTATAAGCATTAAGTATGCCAACCCTCATTTGAGGTCTTCTTTCAATGATTTATATCGCTAGCGTGCGGTGACCGTTAATTTCAGAATATTTAAAATTTCATAGCGATGTAGCGGATGGCACATAAGTTGCTACGATATAGAAATAAATCTGAAGGATGGAAATATGTTTTCATTACACAAATTGCGTTCGTGTATCATTATAATAACGAGTACTGCCTTGATTACAGCATGTACAATTACAAACCCTTTTACTCAGCAGGCTTTATCATTAAATCCGGAAAGAATTAATCAAATTACACCAGGGGCTGGAATAACAAGCTCCACAAGTTTACTTAATGAGCGTCGAGAAGCCGAGACATCTAAATATTATGTACCGACTATCTCTGCTGTTGGTTTCTCTTCAATTGCCATTCAACCATCTAAAAGTCTAAACCAACGAAGGCTGATGGCTATGCGCGCCGCCAAATTGGATGCTTATAGAAGCCTTACAGAGCAAATCCATGGTATTTATATCCAAGGTGAAACAACGGTCGGCGAAGCTGTGCTTACTTCAGATAAGTTGGGAGCGGCACTTCGTGGGACTGTAATGGGCGCTAGAACTGTAAAAATTGAACCTACTGGCAGTGATACGTACCAAGTAGAGCTGTCTGTAAGTCAAACACATATCGACCGTCTATTAAAATCATATCGGCGAGGACTTCTTTAATTGGTCTTGAATTAAATTATGCATTATATAAAATCAACCCAAACTATAGTATTTTGTGCCCTCTTTATTGCTGCTGGCAGTCTAAACGCTGCATCAACGGTCATATCAGAGGGCTTTGCTACAATTACGTCCAGTATCAATTCAAAAGAGTATCGCAAACGAGCAATAGAGAATGCACTTCAAAATATTGCTTTGGAAAGAGAGCAAGCTCTAACTAGTTTCACCGTTATTGAGAATGGGCAGATGCTTTTAGACCAAGTGAGATCAACCTCCAAAACTGGGATTGTTAGCTATAAGATTTTAAAGGAAGCTAAAAGAAACAAAACCTACTATGTTAAAATCGAAGCTATCGTCCGAGATGCAGATCAGTACGGAGAAAGCCGGGATAATGCAGCTTACTGTCGGAAAACAAACCTCCCAGCAATCGACTTAGATTTAGCTCTAAGTATAGACCGGCAACAGTTTCCGCCATGGATGGACCTAAATGTAGCGTGGTTAAAAGATAAAATTACAAAAGCGGGACTAAATCCAAAGCCATCATTTATTCTAAAAAATCAAAAAAGTACGAAATCTTCTGATCTCTATACTCTTTTTGATAAAAATAATACTGATGTCAGATCCCAGAACTTATATCAAATAAGGCTAAAGCTTAATTTTAGTGCAGCACGAAACGAGAGTTTTTTTATTAAAAACAAAATACTTAACTTAGCGTTAACATCAAGGGTAATTAGGGACGGAACATCCATCCATGAAGGTAGTGAAAATTTTGAATTCACTATCTCTAAGAAGTTTGGCACAGGAATTCCGATCCAGAATAATAAGAAAATCTGGCAAAGTGAAAGAGATAAGATTGCTCTGACGATAATTGAATCCATTCAGCAAAGAGTTGATCAACTGAGATGCATATCTACCAGAGCGACGTTGAAGAAAAAAAATAAAAAATATTTTATAGAACATGGCATAATTGAAGGTATAAAAAGTACTGATATTTTTATATTAGAAACTGCTGAAACACAGAAATTTTACTTTAAGGTCATAGACCTCACCGAACAAGAGACATACCTCGAATTGATCTCAGCAGTTGGGAATATTAACTTTAAAGACAGTCATACTGTCAGAATTGTCGAGGGTTTATGAGATTTACGAACTCTATAAATATATATATTATTGCAATTTTGCTCGCTGCATCATGGCCTGTTTCGTCTCAGGCGGCTGATATTGTTTACGGAAAAGATATTAAAGATCAAGCATCAAAATTTTTCAATGAAAATGGAATAAATGGTAAAATACTAACTTCAAATAAGCGCGCATTCTTCAGGTGTTCAGAAAATTTAGAGTTTAGCCCCCATGTTCAGAATGACTGGCGCACTGTGCGAGCAAAATGCAACAGCGAAAATTGGCAGTCCATCCTTAGGACTACCGCGCTGGCACCCAATGAAATTGCCGAAACAAAACAGAATATGTCAGCATATTCCCAAGTCGTTAGCATTGTTAACAATATGTCTAAAGGTCAGGTGATTAGTGAGGATGATTTAGCACTAGTTTCAGCCCCTGACCAAAACGTCTTTTCAGGATTTAAGGAAATCAATGATTTGATTGGCAGAAAAGTCACAAGAAATTTAGCGAAAGGTACGATTCTCAAGGCAAGGCATGTAAAATTTCGTTTAAATGTGAATAAAAATGATACTGTTCTAGTAGTTTTAGGTAATAATAAAATATCCATAACCACTTATGGTATTGCCTTAACATCTGGCCAGAAGGGTGATATGATCACCATTGAAAACGTTAAATCGAAAGAAACATTCAAAGCTATTGTATTAGACGAAAAAAAAGTTACCCCTTTGACTAACATGTAATTACTTTGCGTCGTAAGAGTATTCGGAAGGAGTAAATTGAAATGGTAGACTCAGTTAGAAATGGTCCCAACTTGGGTGGTCTGACTGTCCACGATCAGAAGAAATCAAATGCTTCTAGTGGCCAAGCAAACCAGTTGCCTGGAAATGGAAACGCGCAAGCTGATAAGTCTTCAGTTAGTGTCGATCTGTCTCTTAGTGAGAAAGTCAGTTCGTTAGCGGGCTCGCCTCCTATTAATATGGAGCTTGTTAATGAAATTCGTGAAAAAGTTGAGCAGGGAAGATACCCTATTGACCTAGACGCGATTTCATCAAAACTGTTTGAGAGCATACAAGACGCGGAAGGCTAGGTAGATATGGATATAGATAAGCTGCGCGAGAACCTTGCAGTAATCTTAGAAACCCTTAACACGCCTAGCCTTACGAACCAAATAGCCCAAGATCCAGACTTCGGGGTCAAAGTAAAAGAATTAGAAACGCTTGTTGAAAAATTGAACATTCAACACGGCGATTTTTCTTTGCCTATTGATGAATTTTCAAAGGCGCTAAGTGATTTATCGTCAAAGATTGTGGAAATTGAATATTACTGTGATCTCAATTTAGATAAGCTCAGTTTCTTAAAGAACTTAAAACCGTTAAATTAATTATTTTTAATTATCTCGTCAAAGCTTTTTTGGGCTTGTTCCTGTTGCGCCAAAACTTCCTCTAGCGTCATTTGGCTTGTAGCCTCCTCAAGAAGCGCACTAGCCCTTTCTTCACCATAAGCCTGTGAAATAGACAACCATAGATAAGCGGGAAGATTTTGCGCTTCTACGAAAAGACCTAAGTAAGTTTTACCAAGCTTTAAGGGTGCCTCTTTATCACCCGCCTGAGCGCTCGTAACCAGTTCCTCAATTATTGTTTCGGCAACTGAATTACGGAGATCTTCGTTAATCAAATCATAAGTTTTATTTACTCGGTCAATTGCAGTTTCATGATTGTTTAAATGAGCTTGCCATGACCAGTACAAGGCTAATTTAAAATTCTTTGGGACCCCTAATCCATTAGAATAAAGTAATGCTAGATTAAACTGAGCCTCAGGAATTCCCAGTTCAGCAAGACTTGAAAAAATTTGATACGCTTCAAAAAACTGCTTCTTATCAACATGTTTTACTGCAGATTTAAATTCCTCATCCACTGGTTTTTTCTGATGATTTTCTGCATATAATACCGTTGAGTGTATAATTAGTAAGCAAATACATAAAAAATTCCGTAACATCATTCCTCAGCCACCATAATAAGTTTTAACTCTAGAATTTTTCTTTTCTTATCATTGCCATTTTCATAAACAATTACTTTTGGCCTACTCTTTTGCTCTTTCTTGAATTCGACCGATATATGGTCTGGCAAATAAATTCCACCACGCTCGAGGACTTCTACTGGAAACTTATAAAAAGCATCTAGAAAACGACTATCTATCCAAGTTCTTGCAAGTGCTTGACCTAAGACCTCCGGTAGAAATTCCTGAATTTGATCTTCAGTTTCTAAAATAATATCCTGCTCACTAAAGCGTGATAAATCCTGCGCGTCAAGGTAATCAAGAACGGGTTGCGTTTCAACCTTTCTTGCAAAGATAGATCCAATTTTATCTTTTATATTATCAAACAAACTAATGTCCTCAGAAAGCCACACCAATCACTGGCAATAGAAACTTATTGATTTAAAGTAGAAATATCACAATTTGCATAGTAACATAAACCAAATTCGTAGGACTATTAGGGGCAGATAGTTATTGACACCGTTGGATAGAAAAATAATCGGGCAATCTCCTGCTGCAATTCAATTAAAAAAAATGATTGTGCTCGTTGCACCTTCAGATGCGCCAGCCATTATTTATGGCCCTTCGGGTTCTGGTAAGGAGCTAGTGGCCGAGGCTTTACACGAGGAAAGTAGGCGGAAAGGTCGATTTGTTACTGTTAATTGTGCAGCCATTCCAAAGGAACTTATGGAGGCCGAACTTTTTGGCTTCGAAAAAGGTGCCTTTACAGGAGCCATAAGATCAGCCGCCGGTAAGTTTGAGCAAGCTCAAAAAGGCACACTATTTCTCGATGAAATTGGTGACATGCCACCAGATCTTCAAACAAAATTACTTCGTGTTCTTGAAAACTCAATAATTACCAGGGTTGGTAGTAGTTCTGAGATAAAGCTAGATGTCAGGATTATCTGCGCAACACATAAGGATATTGGCAAATTAGTTGAGAAAAATGAGTTTAGGGAAGATCTTCTTTTTAGACTAAATGTTTTTCCAATAGACGTTCCCAGCTTAGCTGATCGCTCTGATGATATCCCTGAAATAATTGAACACTTCATAGCAAGAAAAAAAACAAAGAATGTTATAGATCCATCGCCACTTTTTTCACCCAGTGCGCTCCAAGCGCTAAAAACTTATAGTTGGCCGGGAAACGTGAGAGAGGTACGCAATATAATAGAAAGAGCTATAGTTTTTTTTCCAAAGGGGAAAATAACTGGTGAAGATGTAAACACTTATCTCCTAAAGACCAATAGCGATGTTGTTTTGAGGGCAGAGGAACAAGACGCGGTATGGGCAGAATTAGACAATTTAAATTCCAAAGAAAGTCTAACAAACTCTGATAAAAATTCAACTACTCCACCATCGCCAAGTGACTTTGCCAGCTGGTTTGATACAAATAATTCTGTCGATCTGCGCTCATTACTTCGGGATATTGAAATTGTTTTTATTGAAGCAGCAATGAACCGAAATAACGGCAATACTAGCGAAGCTGCAAAAGATTTAAAACTGCTACGTACTACATTAATTGAAAAAGTAAGAAAGTACGGACTTTAATGCTACTTTTGTTTTTTCCACGATTCCATAAAATTTTCTAAAAGTGATTTTGTACTATTGAACTGTGTCATGGCCTGCTCCATGGCACCGAATTGCGTGGTGTACCGTGTTGTAATCAGTTCTTCTCTGTCTTCTAAGTCTTTCAGTTTCAGAGTTAAATCTGTGGACGTTGTAGTATAGGCAGTTTTGGCGGTACTCACAGACGAACTAGTATCCAAAATTGCTTCCATAAACTCAGCAATTTTTTCTGAAAAGTTTTGTCCAACGTATACCTCAAAAGATGGTGGGTTAGTTTCAGTTGTATCTATTACAAGTCCAGCATAGGTGCTCGATGTAAACCGACTACCTCCGTTGTAATCAGTTCTGGTTAAAGTAGTAGAACCGAACTTCCAATCTGCACCATCATGCTCAACCGTATATGATCCGGATGGAATAGACGTAAACTGCGATTTAGTAAGTGCGGCCGTGCTTGAACTCGAAGAAAAGTTATTGTCCTTCAATGCATTGAAATATTCTGGATTTGCGCTCCATGTTTTGTCAAAGGTAGCCTCATCAAAATAATACTCGCCATTATTATTGGTTTTTATACCCAATTGGGACAGGTAAATATTGTTTTCACCATAACCAGTTAATGGCTCAACAGCGAGTTTCTTAAAATTTGATTTTAACCTAGTGACAGACGGATCCATTGCCAATGGACCGTTTTCGCCACCTTCAATATCTATGAATGTTAAGCTCTCAATTTCAGTTTTAAATTCATTCAAAGACTCAATTACGCTTTCTACTGAGGTCTTTGCACTCGTACTTGACCTTATTACATTTAACTGTACGTCGCTGGTTGTGTCAGCTTTAAGATTAATAGTTATTCCATCTATGACGTCATCTATTGAGTTCGATGACCGAGATATTGTGACGCTATTTACATCTAAGGAAGCATCACGAGACAATTGACTGAACGTATTACTATCCGAATTTGTAATAGGTGCCCCGTTTGTTTCCCAGCGCGAGGTGCCACTAGCAAATATCTGGAATCCATTCGTTAGCCCCGTATCTTCACTGGTAAGGACGATTGAATAAGTATCCGTACCACTGCCAGAGGTTTGAACTAATTTTGCGGTTATACCACTCACAGCATTAAGCTGCGTGACGACGGTGTCGAGAGTGCCGCTCAGTGTCAGATTAACCGTCGTATTCCCATTTTTTTCCGTAAAAGCATACGCATCCACTTCTTGGAATGTGAAATCTGAATCTGTAAAATCTTGAGAGGCACGAAAGACATCCTCGATTTCAATAGGAGTTCCGTGAAAAGCCGCCGTGGCATCCGGGTCATTTGGGTTTCTTGTATATTCATCGAAGGCATCCCCATCCGCACCACCAGCAGCGGTAATAATTTTATACGTCTTACCCGCCTCAACGGAATTACTAGTGGAAGACGCCGCGGTACTAGTCTGTGACCAAGAGCCGAAATCTATGGAAATTGCCTGACTTATCGTTGATGTCAAATCTGTAAAACCTGGCAACTCAAAGACCATCTTTTTTGCTAATTGAATGTTTGAGACTTCGGTCTGCGTTGTTTGTAATTTCATTTCATCAGAACTAGAAAAATCTACGGCAGAGGAGTCAGATGATGTGATAGAAAAATAGCTATCGTTTTGCCTTGTCTCAAAAGCCGTTTGAGTCAGAAAAGTTTGTGAATTTAAATATCCTATCCCAGAAATTGCATTGTCTGATTTCGTTTTCTTGTCGGTATGCAGGGCTTTCTTGGGTTCAATTTCCGCGGCCACAATGGATGTCACAAGCTCAGAAATATTAAACCCAGAACCGCCCTTGTTGACTAAACTCAGATAATCTGGTTTTGCGACTTCGACCATTTTAGACTTATCCTTTAGAAACTAAAACGACTTTAAAATCCACAATCTTAGTTTTCATAAGAAATTTCGATCTCAATGCGTCTATTTTCCTCTCTTCCGGCCGCTGTCGTGTTATCTGCAACGGGCGACGTCTCACCTTTACTAACAGCCGACAAACGTTCACCAGAAATCAGACCAGTATTCTGAATAGCTTGAACCACACTGGCTGCGCGACCAGCTCCTAAGTCCCAGTTATCTCTAAACTGACCATTTGAAATTGGTACATCATCTGTATGACCAGTAACCTTTATAGAACTGTCGGGGCTCATTGCCGATAATGCTATCCTATCGATAATTCGTTGCGCATCGCCAGTAAGATCAGCAGTACCAGATGGAAATGCACCTCCAGATCCAACAGTAACAAAAACCTTACCCTCTCTCTGCTCCACTTCTATCAGACCTTGATCAATCTGCTCCTTGAGTGCAACAGTAAGCTCTTCTGTAGTTCTAGAAGCAATTTTTTGTTCCTCACTTTCTTGTGAGGATGACGCACCCTTGCCCTCACCATCTTGCGGTAGGCTTTCGTCAATCGCTGCGGCTAGTTTCTCAAGTTCTTGTTCTATTCCACCAAATAGAACTTCACTCTCTAATGCCCCAGACTTTTCTCTTGCCTCATTTAAGGCTTCGAGCGTTTCAGCTATCATAGTACTTACATCTTCATCCGAAGTTTTTTCTTCAGGAAAATTAATGACTACGTTTTCTCCTAGAGTTTCAACAGTTACCTCACCAGTATCAATCGCTTTCTTCAACTGATTGGCAAGCTCAGTAGCATCTAACGCCTCAGCTCCTTCACCGCCAGCTCCATCATAATCAGACTGATTTTTCTTATCATCACCAGTTCCATCAGGTGATTTACCTTCTTCTGTCTTTTTGTTTAATTCTGGCTTTTGAAGCTCCGTCGTATCCTGGCGCAACGTAGTTGAGATAGAGGGGTCCGGATTGGGACTAAAATTCAATTCAATTACTGTCGTACCTTTTGGTTGCTCCACCACAGGTACAACTTTTTGAACGCCAAAAGCCTCTTTTAAGGAGCCCGAAATTTGTTTAAACTTTGGAACATTAAACTCTGCAAATGATAAAATGAGAACAAAAAAGGCCATGAGCAATGTTGCCATATCAGCGAACGTTGCCATCCAAGCTGGGGCACCCTGAGGTGGGCACTTGGGACAATCTTCGGCGTCCTGTTCTTCATCGTCTAATGCTTCTTCTGCCATACCACTGCCGTTATCTTTTTTTGATTGAGATTAATTGTTAGGCTGCAACTTCAAATTTGCTTTGCAATTTAGGAGGTAAGGATGACGCCATCTGGTCTTGTATGTTGCGAGGAGACTCACTTCTTGCAATTCCTCTTAAACCTTCCAGCACCATTTCCCTATATACAACTTCATAAGCCGTATAGTACTCAAGCTTACCCACCATGGGCATGAACATAACATTGGCAACAAAAGCTCCATACAGCGTTGTCAGCAAGGCCACAGCCATCGCAGGGCCAATCGACTTAGGATCACCCATGTTTCCCAACATTAAAACCAGACCAATCAAAGTACCAATCATTCCCATCGCAGGAGCGAGGTCAACCCATCCTTGGACTGCGCCTTGATTAGCTCCATGACGTGCTTTCATTGACTCAATTTCTGACTTCATTTGCTTAACTAGCTTTTGCTCGTCTGCTCCATCCACAAGCATCTGCATGCCTTTTTCAAAAAACTTATCTGGAACCGGCTGACCTTCAAGAGCCATCATTCCATCCTTACGCGACATTGCAGCTAATTCAACCATGCGCTCAACACACTCATCTAACTTTGCAGCTTTAGGCATGAAAGCTTTCGCCATCGCACCAAAACTTCCCAAAAATACTGGAAGGGGGTTTGCATACATAACTCCAAAAAAGGTACCTCCAAAAACAATTAGAATTGATTGAGTATCAATAAATGGCGCTACTCCACCACCAGCAATCATGGCGGCTAAAATCATTCCAACGGCACCTATAAGTCCAATTAAGGAAGCTAAATCCATTATAAAACTCCAAATGTTTCACATCTCTATTCAAGAATCGTACCATCTACTTAAAATAGATGTTATTAATCCATATATACATATTATGAAATATAGTGTATAAAGGTAATTATTCAAAATGAACTATCTGAAACTGTTACTAGTAATCATACCTCTAACAGTGACCTCATCGGCATTTGCGCAGTTTTTTGAAGAAGACCATCTAATTACAGATGTGCGTAATAACATTACTTGGCTTCGCTGCTCAGTAGGCCAAACATGGGATAACGAGGCGAAAACATGCACGGGGGACGTGGTAAAGCTTAATCATGATGAAATAGAAGTCGCTCTGCAGCAAGCGGGTGAACAGCTGGGGGGCGAATGGCGACTTCCAACTCTAGATGAGCTTGAAAGCATAGTCTGCGAAGAATGTGAACCACCCAAGATTAAGGAGAAGTATTTCCCAAATATCTCACCAGAGGCTTATTGGACGAGCAAAAGGAATTTTTTAAATCGAAAAATGGTGTGGACAGTAAATTTTATGACAGGACATAATTATTCTAGATTTCACGCATACCAACAATTACCGGTGCTATTCGTTCGTGATCGTTAACTAATACCGACAAGAGCCAGCACAACAACCAATCCACAAACTATAGCAGCAGATATTTCAATAACGTGCGACTTAGCCTGTTTAACACTTGACAGATAAGAAGTTCGAGTTTTTTCAACCATATCATTATATATTCTTACGGCACTTTCATATGCATCTAAATAGTAAGGATCCAGATCGTGTAAATGAAGATCTTTGAAGTATTCGCTATTTTTACCCTTCATGAAAGTCTCGATGTCCATAGCGACTTCTTCTGTTAAATCAAACTGTCTTGGAAGAATAACGCCTTTAAAAAACAAAAATGGCGTCTCTGGATACATCGGGACTATCGGCCTATACGGCAAGGCTTTGATAAACATATAGAGACACTTCAATTCACCTGCTAAAGTAAAGGAATTAACCATTTCGTAGTGGCTAAAATCCCCCATATTCATAGATTTCACTGAATTAATCATTTTAAGGGCAAATTCCGAACTTTCGACTTGGGCCTGCTCTTCTGATTCCAGATCTTCAGTTTCATTATCAGAAATGTCTGACAACGGAGCGTCAGTTTCATTATCTACAAGTTGGATTTTTTCTTCAGCACTCATTATTAATGTCCTAAGCAAGCTTTTCGAACTTGCTTTTTTTTCTTTGTAAATTATTTGCCACAATTATTCCACTGATAAGTCTAGTTTCATAATAAAAAAAGGCAGCAATTAATGCTGCCCTATAGTTTTTGTGATAATTTAAGTATTTTTTATTTTTATCCACAAATATTCCTAATTTAACGCTGGATCAGCTGTATAAGACCTGTTTGACCTTGGTTCGCCTGAGCGAGCATAGCCGTCGCTGCTTGTTGTAAGATTTGGTTCTTCGCGAGGTGAGCCGTCTCCATAGAGAAGTTCACGTCATGTACTGTATTAAATCCAAGTTCATATTGAGCCGTAAGATCGGTCGTGTAAGCAACAGCACTTTCCAGCGCTGCATACTGTGAACCAGCTTGAACGCGGGCAGTGTTAATCTTCGCCTGAACTGCCTCAATGTCCTCTATTAAGATATTCGTATCAGCGGCGGCACCCTCGCTAGGCGCATGAACCAAGTGATTAGCTTGTTCGATTACGGTAGCTGCAGTTGTTCCAGTTTCTGTTGCAATGAAGGTATCTCCATCATCAAAGTCTGCGGGACCTCCAACATCTGAGAAATCTGAGTCATCCGTTTGACCTTCATATGTCCTACCTGCAAAAATCTGAGCGCCTGTTACACCTGTTTCCTCCGCTGCAAAATCATACAGTTCGGTGTAGATAGGACGTCCAATCCCAAAGGTCATCTCAGCATCACGACCGCCTAGCGATACATATTCAGAGCCTGCCGTTGTAACAAATACGTCTTTACCCTTATAGGTAGAATTAGCCATCAAGCGGTGAAATTCGTCCGCTATTTTCTCCGCCTCAAAATCAATTGCACTTGCATCAGCGGTGGTGTTAGTTTCATTCGCGCCAAGCACAGCAAGTTCTTGAAGTCTCGCAAGAAGCGCGGAGGCTGCATCAAGCACGCGAATTCCAGTCTCGAGGTATCCCATTACAACGGAGGCACCCTTGATCCCTGCTTTCGTACCTACAAAATCCATTC